>LAZR01000565.1_pt1 | contig 27899 bp, 17 predicted proteins | sample 329461 | NCBI WGS metagenome assembly LAZR01 (sample SAMN03002196, study PRJNA259156) | marine sediment metagenome | biome: sea floor; feature: Hydrothermal impacted sediments; material: marine sediment; isolation source: Loki non-amplified sample from Loki's castle hydrothermal vent sediment ...
ACCTTCAAATGTTGATCGACTTTTGATAGATACTTTGATTTTTCTAACTTTATTCATATGAAATAAAACTTTAATCACACAATTATTTCTTTTGCTTATAAAAATTAAATCCAGTTGAATTCAAGTAAACAAATTATTATATGTATTAATTTCAAATAATTTTTGTAGTCAAAGATCATGGAGATCTTTCTTTTGGTTGTTCTCGAGGTAATCTTTTATCTACTTGTAAAATTGGTTTCATTTTTTTATGCGGTTCAGTTTGATACCAATATGCTGTCGATGATAGATCATCCGATCGCTGGTTTGCATGTCCATGCTCTATTTTAACTTTTATATTTTTATGGAAATAAATTGGGTCTTCTATATGATATCGGTAATATGAGATTTTTCCGCTCCAATTTTTCCCACCCGGTAATGTTATGCCAAAATATGGCGAACAATAGTATTGAGAAGGGCTCCATGCCGTACAAAAATAGTCTTCAGTTCCAGTACCATATAGGATAATTTCTCCATCATCAATTTCAATATAATCATCCCCTTCACCTGGCCAATTAAACCTTTCAGTTTCAAATAAGTTATGAATATCTAAATGACAGCCTACAAAATGTCCTTCCCCTTCAGCTTCTAATATTATGTAATCATCCTTATGAGATTCATTTTTCTTACTAAACATTTCTGCTTTCCTATTTTTTTCGTTCAGCTTTACATAATCTTGACCATCACAAGGATTTTCTCTATTCCAACAAGTATGAAATCTCCCAAATGAAGAATCTAAGACTGGTAATTCTTCATAATCAATGTAAAAATAGCAGATTAATCTCGTATCACTCTCGTTATCAACTTCAATTCTCGCTCGATTTGAAAAAGGCATTGGAAAATAACAATTAAATCCTTTGCCATCTTCTGGACCCATAGATAAAGGTAAACTCCAAAAATTCACTGTTTTTCCGTGACCAACGCCAAAAAAATCACCAATTGGACATTCAACTGAAGGGTTTTTTTCGTCATCCCACCACATTCTGATGATAGATTTTCTCAGATAATAGATATCTGATGAAGCTAAAGTCATCCAAATATGTTTGATTATTCCAGCACTATTAATATTGCATAATTCGGTTTTATTATTGCCTTCAATTGTTACAAAATCGAGATTAGCTCCACTCTTGTCATAACTTGATATTCTTCTTCTCTTAATTTCCTTTTTTATTATGCTTAAATTTGCTAAAGAATTATATCCAAAAGCCATCAAATTCACTTACTTTTTCTATTTAAAGAAATTTAATATTAGTTTAAAATTAAATTTTGACTCCTAACGTTATACAATTTGAACAGATTTTATATTTAACTAATAACTAGGCTACTAATTGAATGCAAAAGTTTAAATAAAATTTCTTAAACATTGAATGTATAATCATATCTTAAACAAATAACAATAAAATAAAATTATTATTTAATTTTTTGTCTCAGCTTATACGATAATGTTAAAAAAAAAAAAGTGTTTTATACAAAATTTAATGTTTGATATATTACATTTGATTATTTTTGATCTTTTAGATAAACGTTCATCTCAACCATTGTGCTAGTTCTGATAATGGCAGCTTTGAGAAATTGGAATCCAATATCATACGTAGAGCCATCTCCTCCAATATGTACAACATATGGTATTTTTCCATTGTATAATCCTTTAGCTTTAAGTATTTTGTAAGTGGTAGAAATAGCATCTGCAACTGTTGCACCTGATTCGAATAAATGATGTACCCAAGGTACTTTCCAAGATATTACATTATCTTTTGAAGTAGATACTTCTGCACAGCTGGTATTATTAACATAAATAACATTATTTCCAGCTACTTGAGTTACAGCAGTCGCCATTTGGTTTAAAAAAATACCCGCACCGCACCCGGTACATAATCCATGCCCAGGGAGCAAGTGTGTTTGCTCTTCTAATTTTTTTCTGTTAACTCTATAAATATCAACCGGATTTTTTGATCCAAAGGCATCAATTAAGCTTTTTAATTTCAGATTTCTCTGTTCGGCATAATAAATGATTTTGTCTATATGCTCTTCCATGAATTTTGGCTTGAAAAGGTGTTTAAACCTTCCCATTGATTTAAGATATTCTACAAACTTATCTTTATCGATATCTAAACCCCGATAGTATGAAAATTTGGGGATACCATCCTTTACGCGAATTGTATACAAAGGCCAGTATCCACAATCAGTGGCTAACTTTGAGATCTTTATTGTCTCACTAGCAGCATGACGCCAACCTCTCATACAATCAGCATATGCTTGAATAAATGATGAACCGTTAGTTTTTAAACCTTCAATCACTTTTCCGATAAAATCATTTGGATATGCAGGGTTTGCAGTCGCGAGGAAAAGAGAATTTGAACCGAAAAACCCAAATGGTGTTACTAAATCTTGTTTTATTCCAACTTTTCCGGGAATTTTTTCTCCAGCCGGTCCTGTAGTAGTTGCTGCAAATGGGGGTGTCCCGCCGCTTTCTTGGATTCCAGTATTCATAAAAGCTTCATTGTCGTAATTTAAGAATATGACATTAGTCTTTTGATCACGCTCAAGTAATTCTTCCATTTTTATAATATTTCGTTCTGGTTTCGACATTTTTAATTTTCCACCCCATAAATCTTATCTTTTGTTTCTCTAACCCCGAGATACATATATAACTGACCCTTCATATCTGAAACTGACTCCATTTTCTTTTTCGCTACATCAAATTCATCTCTTGTTACATCACGTCCGCCTAAACCTACAATAAAGCTCCTAAAAAGAGTTCCTAATGGATAAAGGGCTGTAGCTATTGATGTAGAGAACGGAGGTAATAGGTTGTTTAAAGAATCAGATTTCTCGAATATTATTACTTTTTCTATGTTATGTTCTTCAACGATTTTTTGTAATTCTTCGTATGGAAAAGGACGATAAGCTCGCATTTTAATAAGCCCAATATCTTTATTACGGATCATCCAACTTATAATATTACCGCACATAGAACCCATTGTTATAAAAGCTGTTTTTGAAGAATTATCCAAGTTAAAAGTTTCAATCAAATTATACTCCCTGCCAGAAACTTTTTTAAATTCAGTAAAAGCATCCTTCATTTGTGTTAAAACGGGTTTTTTATCAAGATCTAATCTCATTCTTCCTTCCATAAAGTAATTAGGGGTAACAATTCCACCCCAAACTCCCGGATTTTCAGTGTTAATGGTGTCCCTTTTTTTCTTTGCAGTTAAACTCAGCACAGACTCATCAGGTAGTAAAGTCAATTTTTGAACGGAATGAGAGATGATAAATCCGTCATGCACAAACATAGTAGGGAATAATGAAGCATCAGATACCATAACAGAGAGAATCGCGGCATCATAAGTTTCTTGAACACTTTCAGAAACAATGGTATTCCAGCCATAATCAGTTAAAACAAATTCCCATGAATTCCATATTGATAAATTAGGAGCGTTAAAAGCCCTAGCAGAAATCAACATTGTCAGAGGAACTCTCCATCCGACAGCCATAGGTAATGCCTCTGACATCAGTAAATAGCCTTGAGATGCTGTTGCTGTAAAAGTTCTGGCACCAGCAGCACATGCGGCTGTGGAATAGCTCATGGCAGCTAACTCAGACTCCACATTAACAAAGGCGGCTTTTAACCTTCCTTGATGAACTACATCCGATAATCCTTCTACGGACTGAGTTTGCGGCGTTATTGGAAAAGCACATATGACGTCTGGATCAGTTTGTGTAACCCCTCCAGCTACCGCGTAATTTCCCGTCATAGCAGTTTCAATTGGTTCTTTTATTTCTTTAAAAAATAATTTCATTGGTTCAATACTCATTTACATTACCTCCTATTGATCTTCAGGCACAGCACAAGACGCTGGACCTTGTTTTAATTTTTTGCTAATAGCATCTACAGGGCAAATATTCAAACAGTTTTGGCAAGCCTTACAATGAAACTCGTCTATGCCAGTCATAAACCATAATCCATCTTCTCCTTTTTCTCTTAATATCGCGAAATCAGGACAAATAAACCAACATTGAGCGCAGTTTGTACATTTTTCTTTATCCCATAAGATATCCCATTCTCCCCATGATCCTGTATTCACTTGGTCGCTCCCAATTTGTATGATATCCTCATTGCAATACCACACACCACGCTTGTCAAGATCTTGATAACCAGGTAAACCTAGACTAATTTGTTGCCATCGGACTTTTGTTGCTAATGTGAAGTCTATTTCTAACCCTAAATCGTATACACATGTATCTTCGATAGCTTGTTTTATTGCAGCAATATTTTTTCCTGCAATAGCTCCTACAAATCTTCTCATTATTGCATCAGATAACTCATCAAGAGTAAAAATCTGAGAAACTCGTATTAATGAACCTAAAATAATTGTGTTAGTAATATTTCTTCCCAAAATATCTAGAGCAATACGAGTAGCATCAATCGTAGCGACATTTATATCTTTTCTTTTTACTAAATCTTGAATCGATATTTGATCCATTACAGTATTTACGATAAGCCATCCACCTTTAGGCATACCAGCAGTCACATCAATGTCTCCTAACAGAGTTTCATCTAGCACTGCTACGAAGTGTGGGCCATAAACTTGTTCATTTGTTCGTACCAAGTCTTTATTTAAGCTTAACCTAACATAACTCTCTGTAGGAGCACCCATTCGTTCAGCTCCAAACTTTGGTTGGCAAACACCATATCCAATAAAAGTCTCTACGCATAAATTTGAAGCAGTAACACCACCTTGACCCGCTCTTGCATGAAATCGAAGATTTATAACATTTTCTTTTGTAACTTCTTTAATTTGTTCAGTTGTTAGCATTTTAGATAACTTTTTGATTTTTTTCTTTTTACTAATTTTTATAAAATAGATCTTATAATATAATTTAAGTTTTTTAAATTATCTTATTATATTTTTCATGATCTTCATCCAAAAATAAAAGAAGAAATAGATTGAATGAAAAAAGTATAAGTTATTTAAATTCAACATCTAATTTTTTAACAACATCTAAACATAAAAGGAGGATGTTTTTAATTCCTTCTCTTGAAACTAAATTCATGATATCCTTTTTAGTGTGTACAAATTTTAACCCAGGTTCGGACACGAGCCAACAGGCTTCGAAACCTTCATGAACAATTGGCATAAAATCAGACCAAATCCCCGTTGGAGTATAAATATCTTTTATTTTAATTTGTAATTCTCTAGCACTTTCTAAAAACAAATGATTCTGTCGGGAATTGGAGTTGGTATGGGAGTAATGTTCTAGTTATAAACACAATTAGTCCAACTCTCTCAAGTTTAACGAAAGGAAGTAGTAAACTAGAGATTTATGAGATTGGAAATGTTTCAGTCGATGTTATAGATTTTGCTCCTATAAGTGAAGTAATAATAGAATTTAATAGTCAAAACCATACAATGACCTACCAAAGCGGAGATACTTGGTTATACACCTCTTTATGGTCTACAACTGTGGAGAATATCACTTTCACAATATGGGCAAGCGACAATTCAGGTAATTGGAATTTTATTTCTGATACTATAGAAATATATGACCCGACACCAGAACCCAGTAATGGCGGTGAGACTAATGGTGATGGTAATGGAAACCCTAATACACAAAATTTAACAGAAGTTTTAGTGTTGATTGCTACTATTGGTGGGGGATTGCTCATTGGATCACTAGCAATGACTTTAATTAAGCGCAGAAAAAAGAGATTTTAAATCCAAAGTTAGTTAATAATTTATTTTCTTCCTTTATTTTTTGTAAAATTTACTTTACTTTTAGAAGATCTGAGGTGATTTGTATTCACCAAATACTTCTCTCATGACATCACATATTTCTTGAATCGTCGCATACGACTTAACAGTTTCGATCATAGCTGGCATGATATTTTCTGAAGATTTAATTACCACTTTTAGTTTATCCAATTGGATCTTAACCAATTCTTCATCTCGTGTTTCTTTTAGTTCTTTTAAGAGGTAAAGGATCTTTTTTTCAGAATCGGTATCATATTTAAACGTATCAATAGTACATTCTTCATCATCAATACAGAATGTATTCACACCAATAACCTTTTTTTGCCCCTCATCTATTCTTTTTTGCTCATTATAGGCATTATTTAAAATTTCCCGCTGAATAAAGGCTTTTTCAATGGCTACTGTAATACCACCCATCTTGTCAATTTTTTCAATATACTCCAATGCTTTTTCCTCTACTTTATTAGTGAGATATTCGATGTAATATGACCCACCTAAGGGGTCTGCAACATCAGTAACACCAGTTTCGTAAGCAATTACTTGTTGAGTTCTAAGAGATAATCTTACAGAGTCTTCGGTAGGGATTGCTAAGGCTTCGTCAGCTCCACAAGTATGAAGTGATTGAGTTCCTCCTAAAATTGCTGCTAATGCTTGAAGTGCCACTCTAATTACATTAACTTGAGGTTGTTGAGCTGTCAACGTCCCACCAGCAGTCTGAGTATGAAATCTTAATCGTAATGAATTTGGGTTCTTTGCATGAAATCGGTTCTTCATGATGTTAGACCATAATCTCCTAGCTGCTCTTAATTTTGCAATCTCTTCAAAAAAGTTGTTTTGAGTAGTGAAAAAGAATGACAATCTTGGAGCAAAATCATCAATATTAATTCCTCTACTAAGTACTTCCTCTACATAAGCTATACCATCAGCAATAGTAAAAGCTACCTCTTGAACAGCGGTTGAACCCGCTTCCCTCATATGGTATCCACTAATACTAATAGTATTAAAACGAGGCATTTTTTTCGAACAATATTCAATTACATCAGCTACAAGTCTTAATGAAGGTTTAGGGGGAAAGATGTAAGTACCTCTTGCCACATACTCTTTTAATATATCGTTTTGAACAGTGCCAATTAATTGTTCTGGCTCTATACCTTGCTTTTCTCCAACAGCAATGTACATTGCTAAAAGCACTGCTGTGGGTGAGTTTATTGTCATACTAGTTGAAACTTCATTAAGAGGTATATCTTCAAAAACTTTTTCAAAATCTTTTAAAGAATTTACGGTGACACCAATTCTACCAACTTCTCCTAAGCAAATCTTATTATCTGAATTATAACCCATCTGAGTGGGGAGATCAAAAGCTATTGAAAGACCTTTTTGACCTTGGGATATTAAATATTTAAATCTTTCATTTGTATCTGAAGCATCAGCAAATCCACTATATTGCCTCATAGTCCAAATCCTACCTCGATACATATTAGGGTAAACACCTCTAGTATAAGGAGGGGTGCCAGGAAATCCAAGATCTTCTAAATAATCAACTTCACTGATATCTTCGGGGCCATAAACATGTTTTAAAGGAATTCCTGAAGGTGTTTCGAATTTTTCGAGTCTTTCACCCTTCTCAGTAAATTTTGATAATGACTTTTCTTCCCATTCCGACCTTTTACTCTTTATTTTTTCAAGCTTTTCATTTGAGAACATTATTTTTTCTCCTGTTACGTTTTTAATGGTTGGAACACATAAGCAAATACTTCTTTCCCATCTAAATTATCGCAAATTTTAGTATAAAACGGTTTCAGTTCCATACCAATAACCAGATTTGCTTCAGTTGTAATTTGCCCTAACGCTTTTATTCCATTACTAAACTGAACAATTCCAAGCGCATAAGAAGATTTATCTCGAAATTCTGCAGGAGGGGCTTTTAAGATAGTATAAGTTACAAGTTTACAGGTACCCGTTGTAGAGGTTGCATTAAATCTATCATGTTTACATCTAAGACATCGTAAGTGAGATTTATGTTGTAAAAAATCACACGCAGAACATTTTTTCCATTCTAATTCTTCTCCATGACTCATCTTGATCAAATACTGCCAAATTTAATTCAGTATAAGAAATTTCAGATATAAAATAAATTTTGTTTAGAATTACATGTAAAAAATTCAAATTAGTGATTTTCTAAAATCTACTATAAATAATTGTTTTATTTCTGGTTGATATTGTTGGACTTAAACCAACATGATAAAGCTTTAGAAGCAATAGAAAGCGCTATTATTTTAAGTCCTAAAACGTATGATCTTTATAATTCGAAAAATAGAATTTTGCTTTACTTTGATCGATTTGATGAAATAATAACAATTTTGGATAAATTAATTGATGAATTTCCTGAAGGCGAAAAGAATTTAAAGATAAAGAAAGCATACATTCTAAAAGAAATGAAAAATATTGAAGCTGGTTTAGAAATTATTAATGAATTAATTGAAAAATACCCCGAAGATAATAATCTTATCCTTAATAAAATTTATTGGCTACAATTCTTAGATCAACAAGAAGATGTTTTAAAAACTATGCAATATCTAATTGAACAAGATCCAGAGAGCGGGATATATCATGATACTTTCGGTGAAATCTTAATGAATTTTGAAGAATATGAAAAAGCAATTGATGAATTTAAAGAAGCTATTGAATTAGGTAGTTCTGAATGGTACATTAACCAAACGTTTGTTAAATTGGGGATATGCTTTAAAGAAATTGGAAAAACCGATCTAGCTATTGAAAATCTTACAAAAGGAAAAGATTTTACAAACAAATGCTATTGTGACCTTGATACAAAAAGGAAATGGCTCTCAATCGCAGAGTTATATTTAGCGGAAATTGTAGAAATGGAAGCGGAATTTTGAGCACTATTAAGATCAAAATTCATTGAACCTACCTTCTTCTTTAGGTTTAGTTTTCTAGAATAATTCTCCCATCTGGTTGCGACACTTTAGCGATACAAAGCCTAATACACATTATTTTGAAAGAAAATAAACTTTCTGTTTAGAATTGTTAGATTTTGAAACTTTATAGCCAAACTAATTATAAACACCCTACATATTTGGTAAAGTCTCTAATTGTAAAATTAATAAAAATCCCTTGAAATTTTAATAAAAACGTCAAAATTTAATACATTTAAGAGTGTGTTGATAATAAAAAATTTTTTAAATTACCCATTTAATAAATTAGAAAACGCTTTGATTAAATTGAAATTTAATTATGGATTTGTATTAACATGATCTTAAAAGATAACGAAGCAGACGACAACAGTTCTAACGTTCCTGACAAATTACATGAACTACGAAATGCATCAAAAAAACTTGGGGGAACGGATCGTATTGAAGCCCAACATAATAAGGGTAAGTTAACTGCTCGCGAGAGGATAGAATTATTAGTGGATACTAGTTCTTTTGTTGAGATCGGCTCGTTTGTCAAGCACCATAGCACCAAATTCGGAATGGAAAAAAAAGATTTTCTTGGAGATGGTGTAGTAACAGGATACGGTACCATTAATGGTCGCAAGGTCTTTATATATAGCCAGGATTTTACTGTTCTTGGTGGAAGTCTTGGTAATGCTCATGCCCAGAAAATCTGTAAAATAATGGATTTAGCCCTGAAAATGGGGTGTCCAATAGTTGGGTTATTAGATTCAGGAGGTGCCCGCATTCAAGAAGGAGTAAACGCTTTAGCGGGATATGGAGATATCTTCTATCGGAATGTATTAGCATCTGGTGTGGTGCCTCAAATTTCTGTCATTTTAGGGACATGTGCGGGAGGGGCAGTTTACAGTCCAGCATTGACAGATTTTATAATCATGGGGGGAAAAAATGCATTCATGTTTGTCACTGGACCACAAGTCGTTAAATCGGTGACCGGTGAAGATGTCTCATTTTCAGAGTTGGGTGGCCCAGATATACATTCCACGATTTCTGGAGTATGTCATAGAATCTCTGAAACAGAAGATGGAGCTCTGGAGACCTTAAGGAAATTACTGAGTTATTTACCTTCAAATAATTTAGATGATCCCCCCAGATCCTCAGAACAATCAGATTCAGCTGATCCTTATCTTTTAGACCAAATTATTCCAGAAAGTGAGAATGAGCCCTATGACATGGTTGAAATGATTAATTTAATCATTGATCAAGATTCTTTGTTTGAAATTTTCCCAGATTGGGCAAAAAATATTGTTACAGGGTTTGGTAAGATAGAGAATCAAACTATTGGTATCATTGCAAATCAACCATTACACTTAGGTGGAGCAATAGATTTTAATGCTTCTGATAAAGCCTCACGATTTATCCGATTTTGTGATGCATTTAACATTCCTCTATTGACTTTAGTAGATGTTCCGGGATTTATGCCTGGTATTAAACAAGAAAATTCAGGAATTATTCGACATGGAGCTAAAATGATTTATGCATATTCTGAATCGACTGTAGGAAAGATAACTATCATTACTCGTAAAGCTTATGGTGGTGCTTACATTACAATGAGTTCAAAACATCTGGGTTCTGATATAAATCTTGCATGGGATTCCGCTCAAATCGCAGTAATGGGTGCTGAAGGGGCTTGTAAAATTCTCTATCGAAATAAATTGAAGAATGCAGAAGATCCTGACAAGATGTTAAAAGATTTTTCTGACCAATATAAACAAGAATTCTCTAATCCATATCAGGTTGCTGAGCAAGGATATATTGATAACGTTATTTATCCACATGAGTCTCGTAATGAAATTATAAAAGCTTTGAATCTCCTTGCAACAAAAAGACAACAGACACCTAAAAGAAAACATGGGATAAATCCTGTTTAGATCCAAAACTCGTTGATTATTATGAAAAAAAAGCAAGAGATTTTAAAATTAATAAAAAATAAAATCCCTGTTTGGGGATATTCTCCAAGGGGAATAAATAATCCTTCACTTTCAATAAAAATTAGCCAATTAGGGGGCGTTGGTTTAATTGATTTTGAGGATGTTAATTCAGACCAATGTCAAATAGTTCTTGAGAGGTTATCTTCTACATTATCTACAAATGACCTTTGGGGTATTCGGATTTCTTCTCAAGAGCTTCTCGAGGAACTTATATTTCATAATCACGTTCCAATCATCATTTGTACTTTTTCCCCAGATTCCCAGAATATAAAGAAAATGAAAGAAAATTCAAAATTACTTGTATCTGAAGTTTGTTATCTAGAAGAAGCTTTTGACAAAAGCAATTGGGCAGATTTATATCTGGTAAAGGGGAATGAAGCAGGTGGGCTTGTAGGGACAAAGAGCACTTTTATATTAATCCAAGAATTTCAAAAAGCTGGTTTTTCTTTTGTAATTCAGGGAGGATTTGGAGTATACAATATATGTGCCGCGTTCATTGGGGGAGCTTTAGGGGTAGTATTAGAAAGTCAGCTATTTTTGTTTCCTGAATGCCCAATAAATCCTGAATTTAAAGATTATATTAAATCGATCGAAGAAAATGATTTCTATCTTCTTACAGAAACATTACGATATAATTATCGTTTGATAGGAAAATTAGCAAATAAATCTATTCGATCAGTTAAAGAGATAGAATTTCAAGAATTTAATAACTTAAAGGAAGAATATGATAATAAATTTGGAGCTCTAAAATCAAAGTATCTTAGTGAGATACATAATTTAGAGGTTAAAAAAAAATTCTTCTCAGATACTAACCCAAAACATTCATGGTTGCCCAGTGATCATGGTATTTGTTTTGCTAGTTATATTTTAAAAAAATTTAATAATTTAGAGACTTTTTTAAACAGTTTGTTAAACATAATCCAGTCTCAATTTGAAAAAGCAAAAGAGCATTGGCCTTTTGTAAAAAGTTCAAAGTTTGCACAACAATTAAACATCACCTATCCAATCATTCAAGGACCAATGGCAAATATTTCAGATCAAATATCATTTGCTAAGGAAATTGCCGCCAACGGTGCATTGCCGATATTAGCTCTAGGTGGTTTGATGGGATATGAAGCTGATCAATTACTCTCAAAATTTGCTGCTTCAAACAAACTTTCTGTAAATTCATGCGGATGTGGGATTATCGGGTTAGAAGTAGTCAAAGAACGAAGGGATCAACAACTTAAATCAATCTCAAAATATGGTCCAAATATTACGTTGGTTGCCGCAGGAACCACTGATCTTGGGGCGCAAGTTAAAAAAACGGGTAATACAATATTAATCCACACACCCGCCTTATCTATGTTCAGAGATGCTTTGAAAAAACGCCTTGATTTCATGATCTTAGAAGGGAAAGAGTGTGGGGGTCATTTCGGAATATTATCATCATTTATTCTATGGGAAAGCATTTTGGAATATTTAGATGTTAGTCGAGTAGAAATTAGTAAAAAAATTAATATTATTTTTGCAGGTGGAATCATAAATGAAACCAGTACGGCAATGCTTGCTGGTATTATTGGAGCTCATTTGGACATAATAAACCCAGGAATTCAGATGGGAACCGCCTATCTCTTGAGTGAAGAAATTGTTAGAACGCAAGCTTTATCACCTGTTTACCAAGATTTACTACTGAATTATTCTTCTACAAAAGTAATTGGAACAACTGTGAATGCTAGGGCAAGAGTTCTTCCCACCACATTTGCGCTGGATACAATAAAGAATGAATTTTTACGAAAAGATCAAGGTATTACCATTTCAAAACGAAAGGAGATGTATGAATATGATAATTTAGGAGCACTTAGAATTGCATCCCGTGCTGAAGTTTGGAATGAAGAGCATGTACAAGGAAGTGATTCTACACAATTTATTCCAACTTCGTATAAGAATCAATTAGCAAAGGGTGCCTTCATGACAGGTGAATCCATCTCATTACAAAACACACTTAGAAGTATTCCTCAAATTCATTATGATATCATAGAGGGAGGATTGAACACTCTAAAATCAATTTCAAATCATATTTTTAAGAAAACCTTAGGTCCTAAGTCCATGATTAAAAGTATAGAAACCAAGGAGCTCAAGCCAACCGAAAATAAGATTGCTATTGTTGGAATAGGTGGTATTTTTCCAGATGCTCAAAACATTCCCGAATTTTGGGAAAATATCGTAAATAGGAAATACTCAATTATAGAAGTTCCAGATAATAGGTGGAATAAAAATATTTTTTACAGTGAAGATCATTCGATCCCTGAAAAAACGTATTCAAAAGTTGGGGGATTTATAAAAGATTTTAAGTTTAAGTCTATTAAATATAGAATTCCTCCAAAAATGGCAGAGAGGATGGATATGGTTCAAAAGTGGGCTATTACAACAGCTGAAGAAGCACTTAAGGATGCAGGATATCCCACAGACGGAAAAAGCAGATTACCTATTGCAGTTATAGTTGGGAACTCATCAGGCGGAGATGCCCAACGCTTAAGTAATAAACGAGTTATTTTTAATGAAGTTGAGTATAGAATTAATGAAGCTAGTTCTCAAAAGATTTTAAACAAAGAACAAAAAGATAAACTCATCGATTATCTAAAAAAAACGATTGTAGATCCCATTCCACAAATCAACGAAGACACAATGCCCGGTGAGCTTTCAAACATCATCGCAGGTAGAGTTGCAAATGTATTCAATTTAACAGGTAAAAGCATGACTATTGACGCAGCTTGTGCTTCAAGTCTAGCCGCAATTGATACTGCTGTGAATAGCTTAATCATGAGAGATTATGACGTCGTATTGGCAGGTGGTTCTGATAGTTCAATGGATCCTCAAACGTATATTAAATTTAGCAAAATAGGAGCCTTATCAGAAGACGGGTCATATCCTTTTGATTCTAGAGCTAATGGGTTTATTATGGGAGAGGGTGCGGGATTCATGGTTTTAAAGCGAATCGAAGATGCTATTCGGGATAAAAATAAAATATATGCCATTGTTAGTGGATATGGTGGATCCTCTGATGGAAAGGGAAAAGGAATTACAGCACCTAATCCTGAAGGACAACGATTAGCCATTGAAAGAGCCTTTAAAGCAAGTAAAATAGAACCAAACGATATACAGTACCTAGAATGTCATGGAACTTCTACTATTGTTGGAGATGCTACTGAATTGAAAGTTTTACAAAACTTTTTCTCCGGAAGAACCTCAGAAGATAAACTTGCTATAGGATCTATAAAAAGTCAGATCGGACACCTTAAAAGCGCAGCGGGCATAGCAGGAATTCTTAAAACTGTTTTAGCATTGCACCATAAAGTAATTCCGCCCTCGATAAATTATGAAACTCCTAATCCAAATATAGATTGGGACGCGAGTCCTTATTATGTTAACGTTATGCCAAAAAATTGGGTATCACCTGCAAATGGAATAAGAAGAGCAAGTGTCTCTTCATTTGGATTTGGTGGAACTAATTATAATGTAATTCTTGAAGAGTTCAAAACCCCTTCAAGTTATGTTGTATCTTCTCTGAGTCCTGAGTATCAAATATCATCTCGTAGATCTTCAGATGATTTATGTTTTTTATTCAGTGGTCAAGGAAGTCAATATATTGGTATGGCAAAAGAAATATACCAAAACTATCAAGTTGTACGAGACACTCTAGATAATGCTAATACCATTTGTAAGGAATTTGGGGATTTTGATCTACTTGAAATCATTTTTGGATCACCGGATTTAACAGATGAAGAAAATTCCGATAGGTTAAAGCAAACGCAATATACTCAACCAGCAATTTATTCCGTAGAAATGGCTTTAAAAAATCTCTTTAATTCTAAGGATATTAAACCCGGTATTGTTGGGGGTCATAGTTTAGGTGAATTTGCTGCTTTAGCTACAGCAGGAGTATTGAATTTTGAGGATGCTTTAAAAGTCGTAATAATGCGAGGAAAAGCAATGTCTATATTACCCCCAGGAGTTCAAACCGGGATGGCAGCAATATTCACTTCTTCTGATATTGTGGAAAAAACACTTCAAGAAATCTCAAACGAGGATGTTACAATTTCAAACTATAATTCCTATTCCCAAACAGTAATTTCAGGTGAGAATTCGGCAGTAGATTCTTCAGTAAAATTCTTTTCAGAAAAGGGGATAAGAGCAATTAAATTAAATGTATCGAATGCATTCCATTCTAAATTTGTTGCTCATGCTGAAGATAGATTGAAAGAATTCCTTAAATCCATTGAATTTAGAGCTCCCCAAATCCCTGTTTTTAGTAATGTAACAGGAAAAATTTATCCTAATAATCCAGACGAAATTAAATCAATCCTCCTCAAACAGATAACTTCTCCAGTAAAATGGGTAGATGAGATTTTAAATATTTACATCCATGGAGGACGCAAATTTTTAGAAATAGGACCCAATAGGGCATTATTTTATTTCGCTAAGGATATTTTAAAGAAGAACAAGGACACTGATATTAATTTTACCCTCTCACCAAAATCTCCAGAAAAAGAACATATTGAGAAAATTCTTCAGAAATTTGAGGAGATGCCTAGTTTAGAGCCTAAGAAAATGAGTAGCACCGTATCTCCAACGATTACAAATTTACAATCAAATACAGCTACAGCCCTTTCTAGAGCTTCTACCAAACTAGATACTGATTTACTAAGTTCTATTGATAACTTGAAAGAAATAAAACAATTACCTTTTTTTAACGAATTCATAGAGGAGCAAAAAGAACTATTATCGACAATGATACTTAAGGGGATAAGTAAATATATTACCAAATATCAACCCATAATTAAAAATAAAATTGATTTAACAAAATCTAAGCGGGTAATGATAACTGGTGTAGGGCTCGGTCTCCCAGGTAGAAATCGTAAGGTTTTTGATGATAAAAATATAGAAGACATTCTCCATGGAACTAATTTAATTGAAACGGTAGACATTGAATATCAAGAACAATTATTTCAAAAGAATATAATCCGTTTGGAAAAGGCACCAAATGGGAATGCTAAATTTGTGCCAGTTGATGATATATCTAAAGTAATTTCACTAGCAGGACAATTGGGTGATTTTAATCCAACTGAAGATTTTCTTCTTGACTCTAAATCTCTTAATGCTCTAGATATAACATTTCAACTAGCAATTTGTGCTGGATACGAAGCTTTAAAAGATGCGGGCATTCCTTTAATTCGCAGCAGCATTAAAACTTCAACAGGTAAAACGTTAGCTGGTGATTGGGTGCTACCAGAAGAATTACAAGATGAAACTGGTATAATTTTTGCCTCAGCTTTTCCGGGTTTTGATAATCTTGCTCAAGATATTTCTTCTGCTAATGAAATTGATCAAAAGCGCATGCCTGAAGAAGATGCAAAGACTTTTAATAGAGCTTTCTTATTTCGAGTATTATCTATGGGTCATTCTCAATTTGCTCAATTGATAAAAGCAAAGGGTCCGAATACTTCCATAAATGCTGCATGTGCTTCTACCCCTCAAGCAATTGGCATTGCTGAAGATTGGATACGTACTGGAAGGTGTAAACGAGTTATCGTTATTACAGCAGATAATGTTACGAGTAAAAATCTTTTCCAATGGATTGGGGCAGGATTCCTTGCTAGTGGAGCAGCTACAGTACAATCTCGATGGGAAGATGCTGTACTACCATTTGGAGAAGGAAGAAATGGGATTATTTTAGGTGCAGGTGCAAGTGCATTTGTTATTGAGCAAGAATCTGAAGCTAAAGCCCGAGGAGTTAAACCAATCGTAGAAATTCTTGGTTCTTATTTTGCTAATAGCGCATTCCATGGATCTCGTCTGGATAGAGTCCATATCAGTGATAAATTAGATGAATTCGTTTCAGAAATGGAGAAACGGCACGGTATTACCAAAGATGAATTGGCTAGTGAAGGAATGTTTGTAAGTCATGAAACATATTCCCCTGCTCGAGGGGGAAGCGCTGAATCTGAATTAATTGCCCTAGAAAAAACATTTGGTAAAAAAGCTTTTGATATGATGATAATTAACACCAAGGGATATACTGGTCATGCGATGGGAGCTGGGATCGAAGAAGCAGTTGCCATAAAATCAATGGAGAAAGGCTTGATTCCTCCAATAGCAAATTTGAATAGAATTGATCCAAACTATTTAAAATTTAACTTCTCAAAAGGATCAAGTGAAAGGAAGAAATACGCCCTACGTTTTGCTGCGGGATTCGGCTCTCAATTAGCATTTGTTTTATTTCGATTAGTTTCTTATGATAATCGCTTAGGTAAAATTGAATATGAGCGTTGGCTTCAAAAAATAGGTGGGGGTGGGAAGTGTTTGTTCAATGATGGCAGAGTTTTAAAAATGACTACAGCGCGTATTAAGCCTGTCCAAACTACAGCTGTTTCCCTAAAATCAAAAGAAACCATTCAAAGATCAGAGATTATTGAAACGAACGATATCGTAAATGAAATCAAGCAAATAATTGCGCTAAAAACTGGTTATGATCCAGTGGATATTGAAAATACATACGATTTGGAAGAAGACCTCGGTATTGATACAGTCAAACAAGCAGAGATTTTTGGAGAAATAAGAGAAAAATGGAACATAGAAGCCGATGATTCGATTAATTTTGCTGATTATAGAACGATAAATGAGATTATTTCCTTACTCGATAAGCTTGGAATTTCAACTTCATTAGCAAAAACATCTCAAATATCTCAAGAAGCAAGTTCATTTCCAACATCCACCATTAAAAATGAACTCAAGCAGATAATCGCGCTAAAAACTGGTTACGATCAAGAGGATATTGAAGACACATTCGATTTGGAGGAAGATCTCGGCATTGATACTGTCAAGCAAGCAGAGATTTTTGGAGAAATAAGAGAAAAATGGAACTTAGAAGCCGATGATTCGATTAATTTTGCTGACTACCGAAATATCAACGACATCGTTTCGTTGGTAGAGAAGCTCGGAATCTCTACTTCACCTGCAAAAACATATCAAATGTCTCAAGAGACAAGTTCTTTTCCAAGAAACATTATTAAAAATGAAATTAAGCAAATAATTGCACTTAAAACAGGTTATGATCCAGAGGATATTGAAGATATATACGATTTAGAGGAAGACCTCGGCATTGATACGGTCAAGCAAGCGGAGATTTTTGGAGAAATAAGAGAAAAATGGAACATAGAAGCCGATGACTCGATTAATTTTGCTGACTACCGAAACATCAAAGACATCGTTTCGTTGGTAGAGAAGCTCATCGATCCCGTTACTGATGGGATAGATATAACTAAACCGGTACCAATCGAATCAACAGAAACAAATCTGGTGCAAAATTTTGTAAAAAAAGTCATTGCAGAAAAAACAGGTTATGACGTTTCTGATATAGAAGATAATTACGACCTAGAAGAAGATTTGGGTATTGATACAGTAAAACAGGCTGAAATTTTTGGAGAATTACGAGAATATTATAAAATAGAAGCATCTATCGAAATTAATATAGCTGAAATACGTACTCCCGCTGAGATCACTCAATTCGTAAAACACTTTTTAGTCGATAAACCAAATTATGTTGAATTGAAATCAGAAGGTACAATTGATGAAGGACAATTAGTAGCGAAATCCGAGGAAGATGAAGAAGAAATATTTATATCAAAGATAATACCTTCACGAGTATTTCGATTAAATCGTTTGAAACATGACTCAAAATTAAAAAATCTCGATACTTTAGTATTAAATATTAATTCTGGTCTGTCTAATTTTCCAGGTTTAATTGATGAATTCTTAAAAATAGGATTAAAACCTCAGACTTTTGATTTAAAAAGTGATACTAATATTGTAAAAATCCTTGAAAAGAAGGATACTGAATCTCTTTTTGAAAAGGATTTTAAAACACTCATCCTAATCATCCCTAATAAAAAGCAATACTCAATAAATGATAGTTTAACTTTTTTTAGTAGTTTATTTCTAATTTTTCAATCTTTGAATTTGTCTGTAATTAAGAAGATTTATGCTATTTCTCCAGAAAGCTATTTTGGTTGGGATCAAGATGCTAATCCTCTTTCATCGAGTATTGGAGCATATATAAAAACTATTAACAGAGAATTTCAAATTCCAGTAAAACATATTTATTCAAAGGATTCAGAAGAGATTCTACAGGAATTCTTAGCATGGGATAATCTTGAAGAAATTGCATATAAAGACAGCATCCGTTATACGTTATTAAGAGAAAGATTAAAACCTATCTCAGAATTGAACCGATCCTCAATAACAGGTGACGATGTACTATTAGCAACCGGTGGAGCACAAGGAATAACATTCATTTGCATTGATGATTTGACGAACTATGTAAAACCAGAATTAATATTATTAGGCCTGGCTCCTATCGATAATTCCTTATACGAATATTTAGATAAAACTCCTCAAATGTTAGAGGTTAAGAAGGAAGAGTTGAAAAACCTATTAAAAGCGAATAATGAAAAAGTGACACCTGTAATGATAAAAAGGGATTGGAAAAACTTCCTAGATCAACTTGAAACTCTACAGAATATCGACAATTTGAGGAAAAAAGGTCTTTCCGTCCAATATTATGATGTGGATGTTACTGATGATAAAAAAATGGAAGATGTTTTTAAACAAATCCAAGAAAAAACAAAAAAACCTATTTCAATCGTGGTTCACGGTGCTGGTATTGAAATTTCGAAGAGTTTTTTGAAGAAAAAGATAAATGTGGCACGGAAGGTTGTTGAAGTTAAAATAAAAGGTTTCATAAATCTTCTTAAACACTTACCACTTCAAGAATTAAAATACATTATAGCTTTTTCATCAGTCGCAGGGCGCTATGGTAATCAAGGTCAGATTGATTACGCATTTGCTAATGCATATTTATCTCGGTTGGCGTGGGACTATACACAGCGTAAGACTTCATTTCTAACTATTAATTGGACTGCATGGGCGGATATTGGGATGGCTACTCAAGGTTCGACACTACAAATACTTACTCAAGCCGGAGTTGTTCCTATTCCTGCCAAGATAGGTGTGAAAATGTTTTCGAAATTAGTATTAAACAGATTTGAAGGAGAATATGTAGTTGGCGGAAAATTAGGAATTTTCGAAGAAAAACTCAATGTCGAAGAAGTTATTGATAAATCTGTTTATCCCATGTTAACTAAAATAGATTACCAATCTGATTTTATTATTGGCTCAAATACTCTAAATTCTGAATTTGACACGTATTTACTTGATCATCAAATTCAGGGAAGACCAGTATTTCCAGGTGTTATGGTTTTAGAAACTTTTGCAGAATTTTATAATCGAGTGTTTGGTAAACCTTTGACTTCAATTTCTAATATAAGTTTTCACACTGCCCTAAAAGTTCCAGAAAGAAAATCCATTGATGTTAAGGTAAAATTAGATAAATCTAACAATAAAATTTCCTTTTTCTCGAGAACTTATCCCTCAATTTTAAAAGGTAAACCACTCATTAAAGAGCATTTTACTGGTCAGTTTATTAACTCGAAAAGAAAATTAAAATGGAAAAAAAGAACTATTATAGAATCCTTAGTTCCTTTACTTAATAAAAGTGAAATATATGAGCTTTTTTTCCACGGTGAGAAATTTCAAGTTTTAAAGGAAATTGTTCAATTAGAAAGAGGAAAAATAATAGTTAAAACAGACATACCAAGTGGACCCCTTACTGCTAGTAAATCTAAGGGAAATGATGCTGATCATTTTCAACTTGATCCTCTAACTCTTGAAAGTGTATTTCAAGCTGCTGCCTTATTTGATATTATTATTAATAATCACTTTTCCTTACCTTCTAAGATTTCTAATCTTGAAATTTTATCAAAAAAGAAACCTAAATACATTGATGTGAAGTTTCTAAAGGAAGATGAAGCCGAATCTTATTATAATGCGGTTATTTTAAGCGAGGATCAAGAGATTATAGCAAAATTTAATAATTTAGTACTAATTCATGCACCAATTTCAGTTAAAATATCTGATAAACTTTCCAATTATTTCCAAACACTGCAAGAATATTATATACTTAAGAACAACAATCAATCCAAAAATATAGAGATTTTACCGATTGACCAAATAAAGCAAATGTATCAGAAGAACCCACAATGTATAAGTAATTACCTTACAGAAAACGAGATTGAATCATCAAAAAAATTTAGGAATGAAAAGCGTAAAATAGAGTATTTTTCAGGGATTATTGCAGCTAAAGCGTGTTATTTAAACTACTTAAAATCATCTGATAATGGTTCATTACATGACATTGAAATTCATAAAGATGATAAGGGGAAGCCTTTTTATTATTCAAACATAGATATGAAAAAGATTCCTTTAAATCTTTCCATTAGCCATTCTCATGATTTTTCTGTCGCAATGACAAGTAAAAAATTAGTAGGAGTCGATTTAGAGTTAATAGAATCGCGTGCTCCGTCTTTTTATAAAGAGATTTTTACTGAGGCAGAAAGAAAGCTTATCTCAGAGTCTGCAGAATTAGGAACACTATATTGGACTGCCAAAGAAGCTTTCTCAAAAGCTATTGGTGAAGGTTTTCATATAAATTTTCTTGATGTGCAATTGAAATTCAATGAAAAGCAAAAGAAATTCTCTGTGAAATATAACAATGATGTATCATTGTTGCCTAGAAAACTCCAAAATTTAAATTTAAAATCTGAATCATCTAACAAATACGTACTGTCTTATTGTGAAATTTAGTCAATTTAAATATCGGTTATTTTGATGAGAAAAGAAAGGATAAAAATTAATATTAGAACCGAAGTGTTGCACAGTATACTTTATTTACCGGAATTACAAGATCCAAAAAATGAAAATAAAATTTCTTATCCACTCGTTATACGGATTAATGGCATGCCTGGAAAATCACCTGAAGAAGATGAACAGAGATTTGCACGCTATTTTACCAAAAAAAGTTTAGCGTATTTCATTTATGATCACCAAGGAGTTCGAGAAAGCACGGGAATTTTTTCATATTGGGATGCTCAATCAAATATGGAAAAAGTTATTGATGAACTAGTTCATCATCCAGAAATTAACTCCACTAGAATTGGTTTATTAGGCGAAAGTTTTGGAGGCGCAATGGCATTTTGTAGTGCTGTAAGAGATTGTCGTATAAGATGTCTTGCAGTACGTTCCCCTGTTTTTGATACTGAAATTATCCCAAAAAACCCGTTATTTAAGTTTTTCATAAGAGCGTTAACTCGCAATAAGGAAATGAGATTTCCAGATGTTGATATAAAAGAAGCTTATGCGGAACAAACAAAACAGTTTAATCCTGATAAATTAGCACATAAGTTAGTGAAACCCTTTTACTTGGTTGCAGGAAACAAAGATGTCTTATTCCCAGAACATGGATTTCATCAACTTTTCAATAAAGTGTCATCTGAAGATAAGAAGATTGAAATAATTGATGGGGCGAACCACAACTTTACTGATGAAACTCATTTTAATATGATGCGTGAAAAAATCATAACTTTTTTCAACAGTAATCTTCAATCTTAAAAATTAGTCTTACTAACCAAATAATCCCGATTAATTTTCTATCTTTATTAAGGGATGATCTTGTGGAACCATTTCTCCTTCTTCTACATAAATTTGAGTTATTTTTCCTATTATTGGAGATAATATCCGATTTTTCATTTTCATAGCTTCTAATATTAAGATAAGCTGATCCTTTTCAACATTCTCCCCTTCTTCAATGAGTATTTGTAAAATTTTTCCGGGAATCGGGGCCTTAACAACAATCTTCTTGATTTGTTGGCTCACTGTGGAAGATTCTACTGGCCTCAAATAAGGTTTTATTTCGATATCAATTTCTTCACCCTCCAAATATAGCCTGCCCTCGATAAGTTCTAGATTAAACTGGCAATCATCGAATGACACTCGATATAAGTTTTTTGTCTCTTGAATTACTATTGGAGAATAAATTTTATCATCAACTTTTATTTTCTCATCATCCAATATTGTAATAATGTAATTTCTTCCCCGAAATTTAACCTTTTTCTTCATAGTCGTCTTTTTCATTGTGTTTAAAGATCGTCAAGAAAATGTATTATTTGATCCTATTTTCAAAATGATGAATGGTCATTCATTGTAAAAAATAATATATTTCACGTAAAAATTCTTTCGGTTTTAGTTTAATTGCTCAATTTTGGCAACTTCTCGCCATCTATTTGTTTTCGTGGAAAATATTTGATCTTGTTGGAAGGAGAATTTGAATTGCTTGGCAACTTGCATAACAGCTGCTACCTTCATTCTTTCATAATCCTGTAGATCATTAGAAATATTCACTTGGCTTAAGAAATCAGTAGATAAATGACCCTTCTTAAACTCTCGAGTTTTAATTATGACTTTATGAAGATCGATATTTGTTTTGATCCCAGAGATTACGAGCTCCTTCAAAGAATGTTTTGAAAGACTGATAGCTCTCTTCCTGTTTCGTCCCCATACTACCAATTTCCCTATTAACGAATCAAAATTGTTAGGAACTACATAATTGGGGTAAAGATACGTGTCAAATCGTACTTTAGGACCCCCCGGAATAATTAAGTTTGTGATTCTTCCACTTTGGGGAAGGAAGGAATTATTAGGGTCTTCCGCGTTTATCCTATACTCAATAGCATGTCCATTAAATAAAACTTCCTCTTGAGAAAAACTTAAAGGCTTGTTCGAAGCGATATTTAATTGCTCTTCGACTATATCGATCCCTGTAATCATTTCTGTAACAACATGTTCTACTTGAATTCGTGGATTAACTTCATTAAAATAAATTTGTCCATCTTTCCAAAGGAATTCAGCAGTTCCAGCATTAGTATATTTTAATTCCTTTGCTAATTTTATGGTTTCTTCCCCCAGTTTGTCAGCCTCCTCTCTTGGTAAAAAGGAAGGAGCTTCTTCTATAAGTTTCTGATACGATCGTTGTATTGTACATTCACGATCACCTAAATGGACCACATTTCCAAAATTATCTCCTAAAAATTGAATTTCTAAATGCCTTACACCTGAGATTGATTTTTCGATAAGGACTTCATCTCGTCCAAAAAATGTTGAAGCCATTGATTGGCATCCTTCTAAAGCACACTTCAGATTATCTTCTGATTCAACAATTTCCATTCCAAGACCACCTCCTCCAAAAGCGGCCTTAATTATTATAGGATACCCAATCTCATCTGCTACAAATTTAGCTTCTTTAAAAGTTTTTACAAATCCTTCAGATCCAGGAATAACAGGTAATCCTACTTTTTTGGCTAGTTTTTTTGCTTCGATTTTATTTCCTAAGAATTCAATAGTATTTGGATTCGGTCCAACGAATATTTTTCCTAATTTACCTATTTCTCTAGCAAATTCTGCATTTTCGCTTAAAAATCCATACCCTGGATGGACCGCATCAGCCTTAGAGCGCTCAATTATTTCGATAAGTTTCGGAATATTGAGATAAGTAGATTGAACGGACTCTGAACCTAAATCATATGCTTCGTCAGCCAATTTTACATGCAAAGAATCTCTATCTATATCAGAAAACACGGCAATTGAGCGAAGGTCCTTCAAACGACAGGCACGTATCACCCGAACAGCAATTTCTCCTCGATTAGCAATTAAAACAGAACGTATCATAAAACTTCAATTTGTTAAAAATTCATTTATTCAAATTATCATTTATTCAAATGGGTAATTTAAAAAAGTTTTTATCACCTACACATTAGTAATCGTATTATTTGGTAAAGATTTTATTAAAATTTCCTTGGATTTTTATTAAATTCTAAAATTTGAGATTTCTCCAATAGTGTAAGTCGAAATAAACTGTCCTAATGATAGTGATTTAAAATCTAACAAAAATGCATTAATAGTTTAGAATTAAAACTCCTCTAGTGTGATTTGATAAAAAAGTGATTTGACGATATAAAGGAAAGAATTAGGATATTCAAATTTAATTTTAATCTTCGACTACATTTAAAATCAGAAGGTCTTAATTTCTTTATTGAATATTTCAACTTATTTAAGTAGACATATAAATAATTATTTACTTAATTGATGCAATGTTCTCAAAAATAAAGATAATCCATATTGATAAAACTAGATCGACTCAAGATACTGTGATTGATTACCTTCAAAACGATTATTTTCCCTCATTATTATTAGTAGCAAAAATTCAAACAGGTGGTCGTGGAAGAAAGGATGACGATTGGCATTCTCCTTTAGGAGGATTTTGGGCAACTCTTGGGATCTCAACTTCAATTTTCTTAGAAAACTCGCAGTTAGCTCTGTTTCATTATTTTACAGCATTATTAATAACAAGAGTTATTAAGGAAGAATACAATTTAACCGTTCAGATTAAATGGCCAAATGATATTTTGTTCTCGAACAAGAAACTTGGGGGGATATTAATAGACTATATTACAGGTTCTCAGAAAAATTATTTATTAATTGGGATGGGTGTAAATTTGAATAATTCAAGTAGTGAGATGCCAGAGAATCTAAAATCGATTACGGTCTCAATTAAAGATATTTTAGGTAAATCAATTCCTTTAGAGGATTTTGCCCGGAAAATTTGTTTTTATACAGATCAATATTTTGCACCTATTGTTGAGAGCAACCTTGAAAAAATCATGAGATTAATTCAAGAATATAATCAATATTCTCGAATATATAGAAGAAAAGTCTTATTAGATGATTCAAAAAAATATCTCTGTAAAGGAATTAATCGAAAAGGATTAATGCAGTTTGAGGGCAGTGAGAAAAATCTTAATCTAACAATTGATGATTTAACTCGCGTGAAAAAGATTATTTCTGATTAGCACTTTAATTCACATTCTCTCCACAATTATTGAAACAATATTGTTTCCAAAACCACCAAAATTACATGTAATTCCGGATTTCGCACCAGATATTTGTCGTTTACCGGCTTCTCCTCTTAATTGCCAAACGAGTTCCACAACTTGAGAAATACCTGTGGCACCTAATGGATGACCTCGCGCTTTCAAGCCCCCGGAAGGATTAATAGGTATTTTTCCATCCTTTTCTGTCAATCCTTCATGAGCAGCTTTAGCACCTTCACCCTTTTTGAAAAATCCTAAATCTTCACTCTGGATTACTTCCAAAATTGTAAAGGCATCATGTAATTCACACACATCTATTTGATCAGGTGATTTTTTAGCCATTTTATATGCTTGTTCTGAGCAGATTTTTAAAGCTTTAAGCGTAGTTAAATCATCACGTTCGTAGAGAATATGAGTATCTGTTGCTTGACCGACACCAGAAATCAATACTGGAGTGTCACAATATTGTTTTGCTAGTTCTGCATTGCATAATACTAGCGCCGCAGCTCCGTCTGAAATAGGGCACACATCAAATAATCTTATAGGATCAGAAATAATAGGATTTGCCTTACTGTCGCTAAGAAACTCACGTACATTGTTCCAATTACCTCTTCCTTTTTGAATGGCATTTCTCATGAAATCTTCAATAGTTCTTTGGAAATGAGCATTTGGATTTGAACAACCATTTTTATGATTTTTGATTATGATATCATAAAACCATTCACGTTTAGCATTATATTTTTCCATATAAGATCTCATTACCATAGCAGCAAATGAGGGAATTGAGACCCCATGACGCCTTTCTGCTTGATTATGAGTTGTCATAGCCACATTTGATGTAATAAATCCAGGAGTATTAATATGTGTCATTTTTTCACCCCCCGAAACTAATACCAAATCGCTCATTCCTGACGCAATTGCTTGAAATCCCGTTATTATTGCTGAACCTCCACTAGCAGGCCCATTTTTGATGTCTATTGCCGCCGCAGGTAGTAAACTGATTCTATCGACAAGGTTGCTAGCAACACCAGAGATCTGATTAAAAATTTCAGGACTCATTGATCCAACGTAAACCGAGTTAAAATCCTTCTCACTTGTATTCGATTCTGTAATTGCATCTAAAGAAGCTTCACATAATAAATCCATTAATCCCTTATCTTGTAAGCGCCCAAATTTTGTATGACCGACTCCAATAATAGCAACTTTATTCATAATAATCTTAAAGTAATTTTAGAGTAAGTTAAAAATATTAATCTTGAGATAACCTCTCCTTTAACGCTTCTGTTAAAAGAGGTACAATAGTTTTAAAGTCTCCAACTATGCCATAATCACAGAATTCAAATATAGGTGCGCTGGGATCTTTATTTATAGCAATAATTTTTTTACTGCTCTTCATACCAACCAAGTGTTGTATTGTTCCAGATATACCACATGCGATATAGATATCAGGAGCTACTACAGTTCCACTCTGTCCAACTTGACATGATTTAGAGATCCATCCCGCTTCTACCGCCGCTCTGCTAGCTCCAACAGCAGCGTTCAATACTTCTGCTAAATTATCAATTATCTTAAAATTTTCTTTACTGCCTATTCCTCTACCACCGGATACAATTACATTCGCTTCATCAATCGGTTTCTCATGAGATATCGTAGTTTCAATATTATCAATTACTTTTGTACTGAGCTTGTTGAATTCAATGTTTACCGGAAAGTTGATAATTTTAGGGTTATCCTTTTCTATTTTTCCTGATTTCTCAAAAATGTTTGATCTTAAGGTTGCCATTTGAGGTCTGCTAGAAGGAATTATAATGTCAACATAATAGTTTCCTCCATAAACTGATCGTGTATATACTACATTTCCATCTTGAATATCAATATTATTACAATCGGGTGTTAATCCCGTCTCTAATGAAGCGGCTATTCTTGGTGCTAAATCCTTCCCAAATTTAGTTGAAGGGTACAATATCATATTAGGCGTGTATTCCTTAACCAAATCAATGAGAATTGAAGAGTATGTTTCTGTTAGGTATTCTTCGAAGATCGCATCTTCACATATGTAAATTTCGGCTATTCCAAAATAAGAAAATTCTTCACAGAAATTAGAAACGTTATTTCCAATAAGAGCCACACAAACTTTCTCATTTAACTTACCTGCCAATTCTTTGGCTATTCCAATAAGTTCAAAAGAAACACTTCTAACTTTCCCTTTTTTAAACTCTACGATTACCCAGATATTTTTATAATCAGTCATAATCATATCACCTTATCCTTTGATAATAATTCCATTAATTTTTCTACTGCTACTTTTGGTTCATCTGTAAATACTATCCCTTCTTCTCTCCTTGG
>LAZR01000566.1_pt1 | contig 27892 bp, 23 predicted proteins | sample 329461 | NCBI WGS metagenome assembly LAZR01 (sample SAMN03002196, study PRJNA259156) | marine sediment metagenome | biome: sea floor; feature: Hydrothermal impacted sediments; material: marine sediment; isolation source: Loki non-amplified sample from Loki's castle hydrothermal vent sediment ...
CTGTAATTGTTACTCCTCTTTTTTCCAATATTTTTATCGACTCTGGGAGAGTCGTTAACTTATTATTATGTAAACTTAGGTATTGAAGCGATGTAAGGTTCGATATTGACTTTGGGAGATTTTTCAAAACAATAGAGAAGAAATTCAGTCTAATTATAAGACTCTTTAACCAAAAATATTTTAAACTTAAACATCATATAAAATATGAAGATATATATATCAAAGATGTCTCTAAAACCATGATAAATATGAGTAAAATTAAAGAAAAAATACTCTCCCTCATCAAAGATTTACCTGAAGATACTACATCTGAGGAAATTGAGGATTTAATTGATTTATTATACATAAAAAAACAAGTTTTAGAAGGCTTGGAGGATTTCAGGCAAGATAGATCTTATTCTCTTGAAGAAATGAAAAGTTTATCAGGAAAATGGAAATTAGAATCTCAGAAAAGGCCAAACGACAGCTAAGAAACATTTATAATTATTACTCAGAAAATTCTATACAATATGCGGAGCACTTTCTAGAAGACTTTTACAATAAACTCGAATCTCTTAGAAAATTCCCTAAAATGTATGGAATAATTCCTCAGTTAGAGAAACATGATATTAGAAAACTGCTTTTTAAGGATTATAGAATCCTTTATCAAATTAATGAAAATAAGGAATTAATTAAAATAGTGACAATTCTCCATTCAAAACAGCGCCTCCAGATATAATGTTTTGTATTCCTATTTTTATTATTGATTAAAAATTCAATAAAAATATTTGAATATTCTTTAATCGAAGGGCGCTCCAGAATCCAACGTCTTTAGATTTCTACATTGAAATGAAAGATGAGTTAAAAAAAAAAATAGTGTAAATATATTAAAATTTTATGATACATTTCTTTTAAAAAAACAGAGGTAAAAAGGTAAGGTTTGCCCCTATTATACCTAATTTCTTTTTCTTATAGCTTTTTACTAATTGGTATGTCATTGATAATCTTCCTATTTCTATTCTGGTTTCAGGATTTAAAGAAGAGAGGGATCTCAAATCCTATTCAAAGAAATATTGCTCGCATTAGTCGCTGTTCTCTATCAATTTATGTTATACAGTGGGCGTTTCTGAACTGGTCCACTGCCATTATCAGCTACTACTTTGGAGAAACGTGGTTAAATAACATTCCTTTTAATTATATTCTTATTTCTTATATAATGTTCATGGCATTTCTCTTGCTTTTCGTGTTATTTTGGGAAAGAAAGAATTATAAATATGGTCTTGAGTGGCTTATAGTTAAAATAAACGTAAAACCCGCGGTATCAATAAGTTCAGATGTTAATCTGATTAAAATTGCCTAAGAATTATCCTCATAAAAAAATCTTTTAACAAAAAACACAAATTACAAAAAAAAACTCGTGAATAAAATCTGTTAAAGACTTTAAATCAAACTTTAACTACAATATAAATGTTAAAGCCAAAGCCGAGCTTAATTTCGTAAGAAATAATTAAAACTAAGAGATAATATTTATGACCAACTATCAAAATAATACTCCGGACAAAAATAATAAAAGTATTAATAACTAAGCGATGAAGAGGCTGCTAGAAATATTCTATAAAAAAATTTAAAAAAAAAGAATTTATAATTTAATTCTTAGTTTAGCCATAGAAGTTAGATTTTTAATCTCGTTGACCTAAAATTGTTACTGAAGCGACGCTGAATGCTCCACCAAGATTATGGCATAGTCCTATTTTAGCATCTGGAACTTGTCTTCCTTCGGCACGCCCTTGCAGTTGCTTAGTAATTTCCTGTAGCATTCTACAACCAGTTGATCCGATTGGATGACCAAATGATTTAAGGCCACCGGAAGGGTTTACAGCTGTTTCTCCGTCCCAATTAAATGTTCCATTTTTTAATTCTTCAGCAGCTTGTCCACGTTCACAGAACTGTAAATCTTGGTCATTTATCAATTCAGTAATTGTGAAACAATCGTGCACTTCTGCAGCATCAATTTCTTGTCTTGGGTTTGTAATTCCAGCCTCTTTATACGCCATCTCAGCAGCCTTTACAGTAGAGGGAAAACTTGTGAAATCTGCTCCTGGACCATTAGGAGGTACGTACCAAGGAAAATTTGTTCTTGTTGAAATTGCATTAGCTTTCACAACAATATAATCATCTGCATGAGCATAACTTTCAGCTAATTCTGGCGTTGTTAAAACTAATGAAGCAGCTCCATCACTCATGGCACAGCAATCGAAACGTCCAAGTGGATCAGCTATCATAGGTGCTTTCATTGCTTGTTCGATTGAAATTTTACTTCTAAAATGAGCTTTAGGATGGTATGAACCGTTATCGTGATTTTTTACAGCTACTCGGGCTAAATCTTCCTTCGTCCACCCAAATTCATGGAAGCACCTTGTAGCTGCTAAAGAAAACATTGCTGGAGCTGATGGTAATGGAAATACTGGATGTCCAAAAATTTTAAATCCCGGTAGACCACTCCCACCCTCGTCCATCAATTTTTCTACACCACATGCTAAAACTACATCATAAGCTCCGCTTGCGACACCAAAACATGCATTTCGAAAAGCATCCATCCCTGATGCACAATAATTCTCTACACGAGTAATTGGTATTCCATCTAAACGTAAAATATCCTCAACAGTTGCTCCTGACATTCCTGTAAAATAATAATAAATTCCAACCCAAGCTGCTTCAATTTCATCTTTTGTAATGCCTGCGTCTTTAAAAGCTCCATGTGATGCTTCAAATAACAAATCATACTGGTTTTTATCCCATCTTTCACCATATTTAGAAGAATCGCAACCAATAATCGCAATTTTATCCCTAATTCCTTTTATTCCCATTTTTTTTTACCTCATCATTATTGACGTCCCCTGGGGGGTCGACATTTATAATAATAATTCTTAAATTCACCACCTTCATGGATCTGGCGAAAAGTTAATTCTACTTGCATTCCAATTTTTACATTTTCTTCTGGTTTTTCAATTTCAGTCATATTTAAAAGCACTCTACCTCCTCCGTCTAAGTCTATTACACATCTGGGTACAGGAGTGTCTAAATAACTCCCTCCTACCAAGTGATCCAATGTATAAGTAAAGATAGTTCCTTTAAGACTAAGCTTTATCAGGTCCAGTTGATCATCTGCTCTACAAATAATACAAGATCTAACATTTGTTGGGTATTGAATTGTGCCACAACTTTTGCACTTAAGACCATACATTTTATAAACAGAATAAGTATCCCGCCATAATGTTACTGCTGAACTTTTTCTTACATATCGATCTTTTTCAAGCAGTTGCTTACTTTCAATGAAAATATTATAATTACTCAAAAGCTTCATAGATTTTTTATGGCCAGCAAGGCCCATATGAGTTTTTGATAATTCTCTTACTGCTTTTCTATCGTGAATATGCATTAATACCGCATCAGCACCATCTCCAAATCCACCTAAAATTATTTTTGCGGCTTCTTTAGGTCTTTTTAAAGCGGATATTAACAACATAAAAGGCATAGAGGTTCCAGTATCTCCTACTTGAAAGAATAATCCATTCTGAGCTACTCCTTGACCATATTTCATCATTTTAGAAACTCTACTGTGTAATCTTGGATTATTATAATAATATGCGGCTACATCGATATTTTCGGGTGTTAAATTATTTCTTTTCATGATTTCAGACATGACTTTCGTAATATTTTCTAGGTAGAATCGCGCATCCATTTTCACTTCAAAAGTGCGGACAAACTTATCTTCTTTAGCTCTCTTCCAAGGTCCCGTAACATTTGCTGAAACAGAATAATAATCATCAATAACTATTGGTAAATTATCACCTTCTACAACAAGTAAAGCTGCTGCTCCATCGCCAAAGCCATATTCCCACATTGTAGATGGTTCTGCTTCTCTCGTATCCGCAGCAATTATAAGTATACTTTTTATATCTGGGTTTGCTTTAATAGTATCGATTGCTCTTGTTAGAGCAGACGTACCAGCTTTTAAAGAATCTGTAAAATCTATAGTAATAATATCATCTCTCAAGTCTAAGACAGTTGCTATAAAAGAAGCAGAGTCTTTTTCTGTATATACTTGAGTAGTGGATGCAAAAAATAATCCATCTATAGTCTTGGGGTCAATACCACTTAAACAGTCTAATCCTGCTTCTACTGACATTGTAAGGCTGTCTTCATCCTTACTTGCCACTGCTTTATTTCCTGGAACAGCCGGAAAATCCCAAGCTTTTGAAATTAGTTCACGTGGTAATAGATATTTTGGTAAATACGCCCCATAAGATTTAATTCCAATCATTCTTATTTTCCTCATTCAATTTTTTAAAAATTATATAAATATAAGATTTTTAATTTTTGAAGATTAATATATATCATCAAAGAAGAGAGAAATTCCCTTTAGGAAAATTTAAAATCTTTTTTCGAGAACCATTAAGATTGGGTGAAATCCAGTACGTCCAAATACCTCAATCAATTTTTTATCGGTTCCATAAGCAAGGTTAATTCTTATCGAGTCGCATCCCCAAGACTCCAGAATTTGAATTGCTCTATCTGCCAGAAGTTTTCCTATATGTTTACCAATAAATTCTTTTTTTGTAGCCCAATGATCTAAATAACCAATATAACGTCCTAAAGAATTTTTTACTGCTTCAATCATTCCCATGCTCACAACTTGACCAGTAGATTTCACTTCTGCTATTAAAGTTATCCTTTTTAGGTTTGGTTTAAATTGTCTTAATCCCGATGATTCTCTCCATTGCTTTTCATCAAGACCAATATCGAATTTTTCATGAAGTTCATTTAATATTTCTATAGTAGACTGATAATCCGAGGTTCGATAATTTCTTATTATAATCTCTTCTTTTAAATTATCTTTATTTATCATAAATCTAACCATTTTTAACTATTAATCTTATTTATTAATTTTAAGTTGACCCTTTGAGTAAGAATTTTGTGATTATTACCTTCATTATCTTGTTTTTTAATTGAAATTAAATATTCATCAATATATGGGACTATTGGAGAAATAAACAAGAGTTCTTCTTCAGGATACCAGATACCAATCATTTCATTACTGATTTCTTTTTCAAAAAACTCTTTTATGTAAGAGATTGCGATGGATATATTTTTTATTTCTTCTTTCATATTATTTTGAATGATAATTTCAATTTCTTGACTATCTTCAACAAGGTTAATACTAGTTATTGAAAATTGAGATTTAGATTTAAGATCTTCCTCCACTCGTTTTTTTGGGTCATAGAGTTCAATATCGGAAAAGTTATCATATCCCCTAAGACTGCTAAGAGGAGAAAATTCGTATCCTTTCAAAGCTAAGTATGAAATGGCTTTTTTGGTTTTAATAGATAAGGTTCCTGATTTTTTCTTAAGAATTCTTGAAAAGTAATCCTTAATAGTTTTATCAATCAATTCTCTCATAAAAACTTTTAATTTCTTTCCCTCGTCTATATGCTCTTGCATTTTTAGCGTTTTAATTATATCGTCCTTTAAAATTTCACTTTCAATAACTTCGAATAGCTTATCTTCGAATTTTTCTTGAATTTCAGCAGTTAATTTTCGGATAAGATCATCTCCAAAAATGTCTATTTCAGCTGGTAAAGAGACAATAATTACGATTATTTCGGGTGTTTCTTCTTTTAAACCTGCCCTTCTTTTTTGCCTATTTGATTTTACAAAAAATTTTTTACCAAAAAAGGTATAAGCATTATACTCTAAATCTATGTGATCTAATCCAACTTGAGTATCTAAGAACCAGACTGGGTGATATTGTATTGGACGCATAAATTTTTTATTATTCCTAAGTTGATTGTTGGGATATATCAATAGTGGGAGCTGTCCGCGTTTTTCATCAAAATATAATACATACACAACACATAAAAGTTCTTTGGGATTTTTTTCCGCTGAATCATCAGTAAAAATATCTACCACTTACCACCAATTTGAGAAGTGATTGTAAAAATAATATTTATTCTTTATCCAAAAAAAATAAATTATTCTTATTCTTAAAATGTAACTAAAAACAAAAGTGAATTATTTATAAACTAACGGTTAAAATTTATAGGAGTTAAAATGAAAATCACAGAAATTATAACTTATGTATTATCTCTAGATTTTCGATTTAAAATAGGATCCATGCCACCATTACAGGCCAGTGGATTATTTATTAACTTAAAAACTGATGAAAATATTGATGGTTGGGGGCTTTCTCACTGGAATTTAAGTAATAATGCCCAGAAGGTATTTATAGATGAAGCTTTAAGTAAATTAGTAATAAATAAGGACCCTTTCATGGTAGAGGAAATTTACAGCCAAATTTATAATACTAGTAATAGAATACTGTTTGGGATATCTCCAGCAACTTCTGCTATCGAAGTTGCTCTTTGGGATATAATAGGAAAAAAAACCAATCAACCTATTTATCGTTTACTTGGAGGCATGAAAAATAAAATTCGAGCTTATGCCTCAATGCCCCGAGGTTATAGACCTAAAGCTGCAGTAGGAGCTGTTCAGTCGGCTATTGATCTTGGTGGTTTTACTGGCGTTAAATTAAGGGTTGGAGGGAGGGGAGGTAAACCAGAAGCAATAGTTAAAGAAGTAAGAGATGCTTTTCCAGATTTACATATAATGGTTGATGCAAATTCACATTATCTGACAGTCACAGAAGCGTTAAGGTTTGCAAGAGTTTGCAGCAAGAATGAAATTGAATGGTTAGAAGAACCTCTTCCATCTGAAAATCTTAACGGTTTAGCGAAATTAAGAAGTGAATCAGCAGTAGATATCGCAGGGGGCGAAAATGATATGGGAATCTTTCGATTTGAAGATATTCTTTCAAAAGGAGCATATGATATTGTCCAACCTGACGTTACTCGAAGTGGTGGATTTCTACAATGTAAAAAAATTGATGCCATGGCAGAAGTTAAAGGAGTTCGTTGTATACCTCATATTTTCGGTTTTGGATTGTCATTTGCTGCGAACCTTCATTTTGTGCTCTCAACGAGATGTGATTGGTTAGAATTTCCATTTTACCCTGAAGAATTTCAAATTCTTGAAGTCCCAATAAAAGTTGATAAAGGGATAGTAAAAGCTTTAGAAAATCCTGGATTAGGCGTAAAGATTAATAAGAAAATGTTTGAACAGAATGTAGTAAAATAGGATACTTCAACTCAGCGATTTCATAAATAGGTACAAAAATTCTTATAAAATAATGATAAATCTGTTCTAATTTTGATTAAGATCTAAATTTTAGAGTTTAATTACAGCAAGATATCCTTTTCTTTACGTGAAAACTTTTTTAAAATCTAGATATAAATTGAACTCCTTTTTATTTTGATCAAAATTTTGATAAGCAGATTTAATTATCGATTCAAGAGTTTTATGATTTAACAATTTCTTCATTTTTCCATCCCATTTAGACCAAATTGGCAACCCTTTGAAATACACGTTCCACATACAACCCATATCTCCTTTAGATCTAATACCAATTTCTTTTGATAGAATAATCCAAAATAGAATTAAATTAGAAGAGATAATCTGATCTCTTTTCATCGGGCTTCGCTCAAATTTCATTTTTTCGCACTTTTTTGATAATAACATTAAAAAACCGAGACCGTATTTTATTTGAATTTGATATGAAAACTTTAGATAATTGGTTTGAATACTATTCCAGTCAACATTCAATGTTATGACATTGTTTATATTGAATACACTCTCTTTTATTTTATTAAAATAGAATTCTCGAGTTAAATAAGATTTAGTATCAACAAATTGAAATATCCTTAAAGCTCCTGCAATTCTCCATTCTAACAATTCGTTAGAAAACTTTATTGCTTTCTCTAAAGCTGACTCTTTATCTGGCCAAAAACTTAAAATAGTTTTTAATTTTTTATTGATTTCATTAAAATATTTTATATAATGATCGTAGATCTTAGCATAAGAGTATCCTAAAATATCAATGTAAGTGAAAATCTCTAATGAATCTATGAATAATCTAAAATATCTCTCATTTGAGAATAATTTAATGAATTCCTTATCATTTAAGAGAGAATAAATTCCGAAGTAAGTAGATTCACCTGTGTAAATAGCTGCAAATAACAAATGGTACTGAATAACTTTCTTAATAAGGAGTTTGTCAGCATCTTCCAGTTTAAATGATTCAAGAAGGTTATTGTTAGAAATGAAAAGAACACTCTGATTAGGATGATCATTTTTATCAATAAACCTCCCAATATCATGATACATCAAGATTAGGGGAAGCACTAACTCATTTTGCATAAATTGATTCTTTACTTTTCGACTGATCGTTTGTGAAGAGATTGAAGAAAGAGTATTATGATTAAATTCCCCCGCTTTCATAAGAAAATAAATTTTAAATATCCTAAAAATATGTTTTACTGTTCTATGAAATTCAACTTCATCTTTTTGTCGTCCTTCTTCAAATTTTTTTCGTAAGTTAGGAAATAAAGATAATAAATCATAGTATTTATCGCTCTTATTTATATGTTTTGAGCTGTCAATCCACGAGACATCTATTTCCTCGAAAATTTCTGATAATGACTGAATTATATCCATTTTGCTTTTATCTCACATAAAGAATTAAAAAATGTTAAATTTGAACATATTTTTCTTTAAAAAAAATCTAATATGCACTAAGTATCAACTCGTTTTAAAATTTTAAAATTTTATGAATCTGGTTAATGCTGAGAAAGAATAGATTTAATAAAAAAAAAGAAAAAAGTTTTGATTTAAACTTAGTATTATGTTTGCTATCTTTATTTTGTTAAATAGGCTATAAGGATATGCGCACCAAGTCCTATCCCCCATCCTCCTAAAGCAATTGCGCTCCATAGAAATTCGGGTGTAATCAAAACATTAATAGTAATTAGAAGAGGAATTGCACCAATATAAGCAGCAAGATGAATAATAGCAGTCCACATTAGAAATCCACGAACGTTTCTCATTACAACAAGATACATAGCGCCATGGACGAATAGAGCTATCAACCATCCTAATGCTGTAATACCTAATAAGTCTAAGCCATTAATAGAGATTGTTTCAAATGTAATTTCTCCAATTTCATTAGCTATCGGTAATAAGAGAATTAATCCTAGGAAATACATTATGATATGAGCTAAAAATGAAAACCGCCAAAACACTAACCAATATGTAATCCTTTGATATCTAAACTCTTCAAGTCCTTCGCGAGATCGACTTTTAACTTTTTCGAGAGCCCGTGGATTAATAGCATCCCACTTTAGGGTAACTAAGATATGCATAACAATCATAACTGCCCATAAAATGACAGGGATATGCCACCAAAATATTTCTTGTCCGGATGTAAATTGTTGCCAAAGACCAAGAATAGAAAGCCCTACATACGCTATAATGTGAAGGATCAAACCCTTCATTACTATTGATATAGTTTCCACATAATTAACAAGATAATACGCTAGTAAGTGTAAACCAACGAATAAACCCCATCCAAGTGTTGATTGAATTACACTTTCGAAGGTAACATCAAATATTGTCCAAATTTGAGTTGAATATGCTATGACAGCAACTACAGAAAAATATGTGAGATGCATTAATAAAATTTCGATTCCTAAAAGTTTTGAAGTTGCTAATTCTTTTATTCTTTGCTCTGAATAATCGGGGTATTTCTTACTGAGCTTTCCTTTTTGTTTTTCAATACTTTTATCCCATGTAAAGTATCCGAATGCATGGAATCCAAAAGCTACACCCCAACCTCCCAAGGGCCAGAAAAACCATACTAGTTCAGGAGTAGTAGTAAGATCGAAAATCATCAGAAAGAGGTTAATCAAAAGATAGAACCATGCATGAAATATGAATAATACTTTGAATCCGGCTTGTGTTCTTAATTCTGAAAGGAATTTAACTTTATCATTATACATTAAATATACGAGTGCGTGAAATCCGATAAAAAACCCCCACCCAAATATAGCAAAGAATGGTAAAAAGTAGTTAGTATCACGTTGTGTTAAAGTAACACCCCAAATCAATGTAAGTAAGAGCATTACTGCTACATAGGCAAATAGATGCACAATAATTAGTATTCTATTCGATAATAACCCTGCTAAACCAGAGACTTTCTTTGTTTCATTCATTTCTTTTCACTCAATTTTTTTTAATTTATCAAATTACATTTTTTTATAAATTTTATAATAATTGTCCCTTCTTATATAAAAACTTTTAACTAAAATTATTAATAAATTAACAAAAGTGTATAGGAAATTTGGAAATTTTAGTAAAAATTAGAGCTATTTAATTATTTATCTACTAAACCTCTCATGATTTTAAGAATTTTTTATATTTAAGCATCAATTGCCTTAACTCAATCAGAAAAAAGATTTTATTAACTTCAATTCCTTTTTCCTCTTCTAGCTTTAATTTTATTTCACAAAGTTTCTTTTATATTTTATCATTAAGTGAATAGTTTTTAACTAAAATTACATAAAAATTTAGTTAAATATTCCAAAATTCTTATTTAAGTTTTCTCTTTAGACTTAGTATTCCCAAAGCAATCATCAGTCCCGCAAACAATGTTGAAACACTAAATGGTATTAAAATATCTAAGATTGTTTCATTTCTTAAAAGAGTGTCTCTCATAGCATTATTTGCGTAAGTTAAAGGTACAAATGATGACATTGGTCGGAGCCAATTAGGCAAAGCTTCTATAGGAGCCCACATGCCCGATAGTAACATGAAAGGAATTATGATTAAAGGGATAAATTGCATAATTTGAAATTCAGTTTTTACTAATACCGAAAGAAAAATTCCCAATCCTAGTGCTCCGACCACTACAATATAAACAATGAGAAAAGCCTGTATTAAAGAAAATAAGGTATATTCTATTTGTGCGTTAAATATTAGTATGGTTGTTAGAATTACCGAAGTTGCTTCTAGTATTGAAAGGATACTAAACGAAAGAATATATCCTAAAATAATATCACTATTTTTTAGAGGAGATGTTGAGATACGTTCCATGGTACCTTGATTTCTTTCTCTTAAAAATGACATCATCGTGAGCAAAAAAGAAAAGTAGAAAACTGTAAAGCATATAATTGCTGGCGTATAATATGTAATCAATTTTACTGGTTCATCGGTGCCATCTCGATTATTATAATAATAATCATCAATATTAAATATAGATATATCAAATTTCTCTTCAAAAACATCTGCCAGAGAAGAGCTAATATCCGCTATTATAGACATGCATGCTTGAGGTTCAGCTCCATCCATCTTAATCTCGATATTAATTTCTTTATTAATAAGGGCGTTGTAAGTAAAATTTTCAGAGAATATTATAATTGCTCGAGCTTCACCTCTTTGAACAATTTTTTCCGCCTCACCTAAATCATCACCCTCTTCAACATCCATCGTTTCTCCTTCGTCAACTAATTCATAAATATCTTGAGAGAGAGGACTCTTGGTCATTCCATTATCTAAATTGCAAAGTGATATATTGATAGAGTTAGGAAGTGAACCTGGCCCTGGGAATCCTTGATATATAGGAATTATTGTAATAGAGAATAGACTTTCTCCAAAATAGTTTTCCATAACCTGAGTAGAATTTGCTTGAAATAAGCTTACAATGTAATTAGCTATTATAGGATTTTCATAACTTACAAATAATTCGACCTCTGTTTCCTCTCCAAATAATAGATCTTCTGTAAAGGTGTCAGGATAAATAATCGCCGCTTGAGAGTATCTTTTTTCTACATTGGCTCGAGCAACACTCGGATCTGAGGTAAGATTAAATCGAATTTTAGGATCTTCCTCCATTAAGCTGGAAATTTCATCACCAAAAACATTACTAAAATTTTCATCTTCATTTATAACAATAACTCGAAGGTCGGTAAACTCTCCTCCGAAAACGCTCCCAAAAAGAGCTGTAACAATAATCGGTGCGATAATTGATAGGACAATCAATCTCTTGTCTCTCTTCAACTGTTGGAGGTTTTTCTTTGTTATTGTCCAAACATTAAATAATTTCATTTAATTATGCCCTCCTCGCTTTCATTTGAAAAATATATAAATATATCTTCAAGATTTGGCTGAATTGTTTGGAGTTCCCTAATTTTCACTTTCTCTCTTATAAATGTTAAAATCGAATCGATCAGAGAATCATCATTATAAAAAACTTCTAACTTGAAGTTGGTGGAAAAAACTTTTAATTCATATTCTTTTGATATGAGCTCCGCAATAGGTTTCGTGTTTTCAATAGAAGTTCCAATAATTAATTTTCGATTTCCAGGGACTTTTTTTCTTAATCCTTTGACTGTGCCTTCAGCAATTAATCTTCCATTTCTCATGAATCCAATTCTCCGACTTTTTTCTGCTTCATCCATAACGTGTGTTGTCGTAATTATTGTTGCACCCTGCTCATTTAGGTCTTTAAAATAATCCCAAAAGGAAAGTCTAAGAGTTGGATCAACACCAATAGTAGGTTCATCAAGGAAGATTAATTTTGGTTCATGAATCAAGGAACTAGCTAACGATAACCGTCGCTTCATACCCCCTGATAAGTTTTCTACCACCATATTCTGCCATCTTTTTAAAAGAAAAATATCAAGTATGTTTTCCACAGCTTTCTTACGGATTTGACGATTTTTTAATCCATAAATTCGTGCAAAAAAATGGAGGGTTTCTTTTACTGATAAATCAGGATAAAGACTTATATCCTGAGGCATATATCCGATTTTTGACAAAATTTTTTGTCTTTCTTTTGGAATTTCATACCCTAAAACTTTTATAGATCCCTCTGCTTCCAGCAATCCCAAGATAGAACGAATTAAGGTTGTTTTTCCTGAGCCATTTGGTCCTAACAGACAATAGTTTTCTCCATACTTTATGTTAAAGTTAACACCTTGTAAAGCCTTTACAATGGGTTTTTTAAAAGGACCTCTTCCCTTTCCACCAAACTGTTTTTTAATCCCTATTGCTTCAATTGCGAATTCAGTCATTAATACCAAGTAATTTTTATTTCTTATGATAATGTTTAATTTTTAATTATAATTTCTTCAGCAGTGAAAATATATCATAAAAAGCCATTTTTCTATAATTTAATGAATTACTACTTTTTAATTTAGATTTTTTGAAAGCTATTGCAATTCTAAGCTTTTTTATTTAATTTTTTTTGAAATGTTTTAATATTTTAACTTACAAATCTTGTTTGTACTTGTTCATATAAATTTTGCTTATAGACTGTTCTCAATCCAATAAATGAACCTAAAACATAAAGAATTAGCGGAGGAATAGTCAACACCATAATCGCTGTAGTACCTAAAATTGTTATAAGAGGAAATTCTTCTTGATATACTTGTGCCATCTCTAAAGTCAATGGATAGGTGAAAAAAAGTGCTAAAATAATAGGGAATAAGCCTTGAAGTAAATTTTCAGATAAAATCATTGTGAATACTTTTTTTTTTGGATAACCTAACGAACGGAGTATGCCATATTCATAATTTTTATCATAAATGTTCATAACAGAGTTATAAAATACAATAAAAAATGAGATAATTAAAGTATATCCTGCAATAACATGCAATACTATAGAAAAATTGTCTATGAACTCCATAGCTTGTTGATTCATTTCTTCTATATCAAATATGACCTCAATATTTCCTAAGTCATAAATCTCATCTATTAGATTATCCTTATCTCCTCCTGATTCAAGAATAATGTAAAGCCCATCAATAACATTTGTATTATTATGAAGGACCCTTTTTCCAGCCTCGAATGTTATATAAGAAGTCATTACTAAATCTGCATGAATTCCAACTATTTGAAATGTTAGGTTTTCTCCCCAAGCATTTTGAATAATTAACATATCTCCAATCCGTTTGTCAAGTTTTAATGCATCTACAGATGAAATAACGATTTCATCATCATATTCAGGAATTGAATTTATATTACTAGATCCATGCCAAGTGAAATAATGAACATTAGTATCCACTAAATTTTGTCCTTGAATTATAAGACTTTGGTCTTCTTTCCCTTCTGCAGTTACTAATCCTTTTGTATAAACTTCGCTTTCCTTCATATCATCTATATTTTCTATACTTTTTACAATATTATCTGGATTTGACATATTGGCGGGAGTTTGAAAGATTACATTTAAATCCCATATCTCATTGGCTTTAATGTGAACTTTTGAATTCTTAAATGTTCGATTTACATTATAATACATTGTATCAAGTAAATTTTCGGTAGATGAAAGGATTAATAAAGAAAAGGTCATTGCTGCAATCGTGAAGAGTATCCTTTTCTTATTTCTAAATAGGTTCCGAAATACTAATTTAATTAAAACATATCGCGATATGAGATTTTTTTTTACTATTTTTATTTTATGTGTTACCTCTGCTTGTTCATAAATTAATTCCGCGATTATTTTCTTACTGATCTTCCAAATTGAAAAAAAAGTACTTAAGAAAATAACCAATGAACCAACAAAAATTCCAATATATATTACCCTTGGGAGGAAAATAAAAGAAAGCTCAAAGCGGGAAAGATGAACTATTTCTGACATTGTTTCATCTACCATTATATAACCTAGTGTATATCCTACAATTATACCAAATGGAATTGATACTACAGCTATTACTAAAACGTTAAATAGAAAATATCTTATAATATCTTTCCTTGTATAACCAAGTCCAAATAGGATTCCAATTTGCTGCCTTTGCCCATAAACATATCTATTGAAAATTACATAAATAATAATACCTCCTAATAAAGTTGTAAGCAATAACAAAATATTCATAATTTCTTTAGTATCTCTTAATACTACTTCTATATATTTGAAAGCATATAGATCTTCGAATTTTTCAGCCCTTTCAATACTAACTCCCAAATTATCAAAATAATTGATTACTGCACGATTTCCTTCGGAGCTATTGCCTTTAAACGTAATTACAATATTATTATAATCTATTTTTTGAAAATATAAAATCGAAAAAGTCAAATCTTCTGCTGTAGTTGAATTATACCAGTGATAATAACTTATAATATAATTTTTAAGAGTGTCTTTTGAAAGGTAAGTCACTGCCATTGATCCCTCGAGCGGCATTGAATATTTTGGGTTATTCGTCATTATTCCAAATTCTGGAGTATTGCATAACCCCAATATTTCTATTTCAGCACCATTTAGACCATTTATTTGTACATTATCCCCAATATTTAAGTCATTTATGTCTGTAAATGTTTTATCCATAACAACACTTAGATTATTAGCCTCAGGATCAAAATTATCGCCTGATTTTATCGTGTAATCATAGACTTTCGGTTTTTTTAAATCAGTTTTATTATAATCTAAACCAATAAGTGAAATAAATTTACGTTCCCTTTGATTAGGTAAATTTAAATTTGTTATCCATATTAAACGTCCCGTGTAGGAATCTATTTCCTCAAGGTCTTCTAATCCATCTAACTGAGACTGATTAATCCAGTTCCCGTCTGCTAAATAATAAGTAAAATCCGCATGATTAACATCATCAAAATATTGATTCAGCATAGGCATAGCCACATAAACGCCATAATATAACCCTAAACCCCCACCTAACGAAAAAATAATTGTAAATATAATTAAATAGCTACGCCAACCTAGATTATTAAAATCTTTTATTGCTTTTTTTAGGATAATATCCATTTTTTTAATATATTCCAATTTTTACTTCTATTCTATAATTATAAAAATTTAAGTATTCTATTTAATAATCATGCCATTTTCTAAACGTATAATTTTAGTAGCAAAGATCTCTGCTATATATAAATTATGTGTGACCATAATTATTGTTATACCCTCTTTTTCATTCATTTCTTTCATTAAATTTATAATTTTTTCTCCAGTGTTCGTATCGAGGTTGCCCGTAGGTTCATCACATAAAAGAATGAAATTTTGCCCCACAAATGGAATTTTAGCTAATGCTCTTGCTATAGCCACTCTTTGCTGTTCTCCTCCACTAAGCTGAGAGGGGTAATGATATAATCGATCTTCGAGTCCTACTTTTGTTAAATAATCCTTGGCAATACTATATGTATCAAACTCTTTTTTTAATTTTTTTCTAAGAATATCTATTCCAATTATTATATTATCTAAAGCATTTAATGCAGGAAATAAATTAAAAAATTGAAAAATAAAGCCAATTCTATTACAGCGATAATTAGTAAGGTTTTTTTGACTGAAATTTTGAATTTCCTTTCCAAAAACAGCTAAACGCCCTTTTATTCTATCTGGAGAGGTAATACCACCTAATAAGTTAAGCAAAGTAGTCTTTCCTGATCCAGACGGACCCAAAACGACAAGTCTTTCACCGATTATAACATTCACATTTAAATTTTTTAAAGCTTCAACCTTGACCTCACCGGAGATATAGGTTTTAGAAATATTTTCAATTTCAATTGCTTTTTGCTTTGCTTTGGACATATTAATACTCCTTATTTTGTTGAAAATGATATAATAAATGAAAGATTTAAACATATTCTTTAATTTAAAAAATTAAAAATATTTGTAGTTTTTATCTAATATGCAAAATTAAATATATTGGGATTTAGCGTTATGTTTTCAATCTGTACTGCCTATATAGAAAATGGAAAAATAAAAGAAACTTTAGATAATTTTTTGGAGTCAGAAAAAAAGTTTACTAAGGAAATAGGAGTTCTATTTCGAAAATTTTTTCAATGTAAAATTCAGCCACACATTATCTGGTCAATTACCGAATGGGAATCTGAAAAATCACACAACGATGCTGCTCAATCTATAATGCAAATTAGACGAGATGATAGATTTGCTTCTATAGCTTTTGGACCAGAACCTTATTTTGAAATCTTTTGTGAGGAAGAAATTACTCTTAAAATTGGAAACTTTTCAGAGATCTATAATTATATAATAATTATTCATGGCTTGATTGGGGAGAACGTTAAAGAAAAATATGTAGATTTAAGAAAGAAGCACATAGAAGAATATAGAGAAAAACTTCAATGGGTTAGTGTTTTTCATAACACATATAATTCGAATGAATTTATTACAGTTTTAGGATTTAAAAATGAGGATAGCTATAGAAAGGTTCAAAAAATAGGTGAATTGTATTTAGAAGAATATTTATTCACTGGATTAAGAAATCCCTTAGGAATGTCCTATTTAGCAGCGTATAATCAATTTATATGTGAATTTATTACAATATAAATTAAGCTTCAATTAATTGTAACTTCTTACCGTTATGCGTAATTTCAATTTTCATTGGGATTTTTCTTTTTCCTTAAAATTAACCCATCTCGCTCAAGTTTTAGAAGAATGTTACAAAGGTGAGTAACATGAAAGTGTATAGCAGTGTCCATCCCATTGAACTCCATAATTCAACAGAGAGCTCGTTATACTTAATGAGTGTCATTGACTCAATGAGTATATAATAGAAACAGACACAGATCGCATTCAGAACATATATTGCAATAAGGCGCCCTATAAGAAGGTGAAGATAATCTTAAATAAAAAAATAAAAAAAAAAATTTTTGTAAATTTACTTTATTACTTAATTATTAAGAATTAAGCCATCGATAATGTTAATCTGAAGTATTGCACTCCTAGTCAATCAACCATTCCGCAGGTATATCATCAATATTGTCAATGACAAGTCCCAAACCCGCTACTGTAGGCTTAAGTGCATCGACCATAACCGTATTTGGTTTATCCTCATTTGTAAATTGGGGTGCATTTTGAGAAATGAGGTGTACAACTGGTATTCCAATGGCAGCAAAAAGTCCACCTTCTCCAGGCGCTATACCAAAAACACCACCAATGGCAGGTTGCACCGATGTACGGGTTAGGTCATATTTTGTAATGGCTTCTATGGAATATTCCAAGAGATATTCATTTCCTGAATGTTGAGGTCCAGAAATAAACCAAGCTCTTGGAGCAACCATACCAGTGTCAACGAATTTACCATCAATTATCTTAAATTGTTTTGAAATCATTTCAACGCTAATCGCAGCAACAACGTCATCTCTTACATCAGCAAGTCGTTCGCACATATCCAATAAACCTGGTCGTTTGCCAAAATGACTTGCAGTGCCAAGGAACATCAGTGTTCTTACTCTCTGGGATAAAGGAATCTGAGTGTAATATTTAGCTAGTCCCATGACCACGGCCATCCCCGAAGCTTCATTAGTTGCCCACCCATCATGATGAGATAGAACAACAATGATTTCTCCTGTTTGTCCTGGTAAGATCCCATATACATTATAGGATGTTCCTAGACCCTCATACCCAGTTAAAACCATTGTTGCTTCAACAGTTTGACCATCTAATAGCATGTCCCTCAAACGTGCCCCATCATTTGGACTTATATATAGTCCTGGAATCAAATTATCTGCATATGCATGAAGATATTGATGAATATCATCTGCTGTAAAAGTAAGGATGCCAAAATTATCATTTGGCTATGTAATTTAAGTCAAATTCTAGCATTTAAGATATAGTATTATATTTATTTAAAGATTAATTCAAGGCTTATTAACAATAAAAATTCTCCAAAAAAAAGAAGGATATTATTAAAAAAATTAATATCCTGGCATTAATGCCTTTTAGGTCATTACACAATTTTTTTTCTTTTACTTATTTTGTAAAAATTTAGATTGGTACCTTTTAAACTTTTGTACGTGTTATGTTTTTATGGTATGAACTATCAATATTTATGCTCCAGGGGGTCTTAGCTTTAAGGAAAACATTAAAATAGAAGTTCTCCCCAATATTAATTAGATATAAAAAATTGGTGCTGCAAAATGACGATTTATCCAAATTTAGAAGATGAAATACATATAAATTTTTTTTCCGGTCCAAAAAAGCGGAATTTAAAATCTAATTCACAAAAATCATGCTTTCATTTAGGTACACTTGCATATAACGGATATAATAGGGTGGAAGATGGGAAATTTCATAGAGTTAAGTGTTTAACGTGCGGGAAGCGGTTTGGAAGGGATATTGAAATGTGGAATTTGTTATCTTATCAACAAGAAATTAAAATGATCCTTTACGAGCTGTTCGACTTGAAATATCCGCTCACGGGAGTAGCAAAACGATGGGGAATTCCTCAAGAGAAATTAAGTCGATTTAAAAAATGGTATATTTCGCAAGTATTTCAACAGAATTCGGAGTTAATTGAACAGAAATTAAAAGCCCTTCCAAGAGGGGTTATTTTAGGTGACGAGACATATATGGGTTCTCGGGGCAATTCCAATGCAGAAATTGTATTTATCAACAATGATTATGAAACGCTTTCCACTGGACCCGTAGACGAGGGAGAGCTAAAGGAATCGATTCTTAAAGCATTCGAAAAAATCCCTGAAGCGTGTAGGAAAAAGCTTAAAATCCTCATCACGGATGGAGAGCCTTCCTATAAATCAATTGCTAAACAATTCGGCAGTAAGGTAATCCACGTTGCTCAATTACACAATAAAGATCAACGCGGAGAAATTATCATCAGTAAATACCAAAAACTTGGTCCTCACTATTTGCATTTTAAGATCTACACGCATTGGAAGGCTTTTTATCGCGATAAGCACGAATTAAAGTTTAAGTGGGAGATCAAGTTCATTAAAGGGAGAGTTCAAGCAAAGAGAGGCAGACCTCGAAATTCAAATCAGGTTCAAAACAAGAACGCACGATGGCGGCAAAAATTGGAGAACTATCAATCCGATTCGTTCCAGAAAGAAGGTTCTGCCAAAATCTATGTAAATTTCGAGACTAATAAATTATCAATGCGGGCGGGCGCCAAGAAGTGGATGATTCAAATGCTCACCCCAATTTTCAAAATTTTTAAGGGAAAACACGTTACTACTAACTTGATGGAAAGCAAACATTCGCAAATAAAGGGGAATGGAGCGGGGAAAAAGCAAAGAGATGCAGAATACGGTCATCAATTATTCGCGTTAAATGCGTTCTTCGTTGAATTCCACTATTTGCCGTTTACAAATCTGGCGGGACGCCCCTTGTACAAATATTTAATGATAGAAAGTAAAAAAAAAGAGGTAGGATATAGAATCCTTGATGACAAGCGAGAATCCATTCAAACCGTTTTAAGCGCATTCAACTAAAACTTTAAATTTCTTTATGACCTAAAAGGCATTATACCCAATATATCATTTTCATTTTTTTTTTTCTCCTTGCTTTTAAATATATCAAGACAGCTATTCCTATAACTGATGCGCTTGCAACTCCAAAAAGAATAATTATGGCATAATCTTGTGGGTTAACGTTCGGAGAGCCATTATCTTGTGGAAGTTTCCATCTTATAATACTCCAAGGTGAAACTGTATAAAGACTTTCGTTGTCTCCTTTAACAAGAAAGTAAGAAGTAGAAGGAATACCCGTATTTGCTTCACGCTTGTCCCAATGAGCATTACCTTCAAGATCCAATTCAATTAAAGAAAACTCGTATTGAAAAAGACTACCCATCCTTACATAACCTGAAGAATAAAGATTTTTATTATTAGCCCAAATAGAACCAATTCGTAAATCATTTTGGAGCACAGTCCAAATATTTTCTCCATCAAAGTTCCATTTGCTTATAGAAAACTCTCTAGGAATAGACCCATAATTATTCGAAGCTATAAAAAGACTTTCGCTATTACCACAAATAGATGGCCAACCCTTGCCGGCTCCGCGAAGTTCTTTATACCAAATAAATTCACCTTCTTTAGAAATTTTAAATAGAAAAGGCCAATCCACAGAATAATAAGAACCAAGTGCATAAACATTTTCCTCGTTAGCCCAAATTCCAGAAGAAGAGAAATCATCAAGACCATCATCAAACTCTATTTCAATAGTTCTGTTCCAATCTATAACACCATTATTAAATATTCTAGCAATATATGGAGAAGGTGGATAACCTGTTTTCCCAAAAACATACACACTTTCATTATCTTCAGAAAGAGTTGGATTAGTAACACCGTCAAACGTTAGATTCCAAACCAGTTCTCCTTCTGCGGTCCACTTTGAGAGCAGAGAAAAATCTAAAGAGGTAGTGTTACGATATCTCCACACAGTATAAAGAAATCCTTCTTTCATCAAAACAGAATCATGAGAGAGCCATATAGTCACATTTACTAATTCAACTGTTTTACTCCAAACAAGGCTTCCGTCTTCAATGTCTCTTTTAGAAATTACGACAGCGCTTTTTGTTTCTGTAATATTTGTTTCTGTAAGAATAGAATTGAAAGTTCTTACAACAGAATACAAAAATCCTTCTCCGATATAGATTGCTGTCGCTGTCTCATTTACTTCCCATAGTTTTTCTATTTCTAAGCTAGCAGAAGCAAGTCCATTACTATTAATATTTACCGTCTCAAAATTTTTATTTAAATTCAATAAAAGCAAAGACGAAAATAGAAATAAAGCCAACAAAACTGTTTTCTTTTTCAATTTTTTTCATCTCCATATTCCTTTTTAAAAGAACTAAGGAACTGCCAGTACTATCTAATAATTTAACCTTTTTGTCAATAGCTTAGATAAAACTTTTCAACTCTCTTTTTTTTATTTGAAACAAATTTTTTGATATTTTTTTTTGTTTTTAAATCAAATTGTGGTTGCTAACTACTTTGTCTTTATTATATATAATACTTTCTAACTTAGTCATAAAAAGAAAATTAGTTATCTTCTAATTTTAAATATTTTACTTATTATTCACTGACTAATTATAGTAATTGTTGGAGTGATAAATTAACAAAAGAATAGGAGTTAAAAGATTTTGAAAAAGATTTTAAAAAAATCGACCTCAAAAAATAGTTTTAATATCGATGGGAAAGAAATTAATGGAAGCAATACTCAATATTTTACCTTAGATAATACTTAGACGTGAAGCTTATTAAAAGCTAGAAGATATAAATCTTAACGATCACCTTCAATTAATTGTAACGGACGTTTCTATCTCTTCCCGCTTTTCTCTAGGTTCTACTCCTTTTATTCTTTCTAAGAAGTAAGGGTCAATTATTTTAGAAATCTGTTTAAAGTCATAATGTCTTGCTTCAATTGCTTTTAGACGGCAGACTGATGAACATTTTCCACATCCCTTACAGAGTGCTGAATTAATAACAGCTTTTTTAATCGGTAAGTTAATATCTTCATATTCTCTCTGCGTATCAACGATATCTATAGCGTTAAAAGCGCAAGCTTCCAAGCATCTCTCGCAGCCATTACATTTTTCGGGATTAACGATTAATTCTTTGAAAAAGCATTCAATTGAAAGTAGAGATGATAGGTATTCTAATTTTGTAGTAGATATTTTTTTCCTACTTAAAAATCTGCTTGCTCTTCCGGCAGCACCTTTTGCTTGAGTTATTGAATCTTGGATATTCTTTGGAAACTCAGCGCAACCACAGATGAAAACTCCATTAGTCACAAAGTCTAGTGGTCTCAATTTCTCATGGGCTTCAGGAAAAAAGCCATTTTTATCCAATGGAACATCTAACATTTCAGCGAGTTCTTCTAAATTTGGGGATGGAATTAAGGGAGTTGCTAATACGATAAGATCAGTTTCCTGATCAATTTTATTGTTTAATTCATCGCGAACTTTTATGCTATACTTTTCTGGGACATTATTAATTTTAGTAATTTCTGGTATATTATTTAAATTATACCTTAAGCAATTCGCAATTGTGTTGCGTTCATTAAAGATATCTTCGAATTCCGTTTTCACGGTGTGAAGATCTCTAAAAAATACAAGTATTTTTAGCTCAGGTTTTATTTCCTTTAAGAGATTAATGTTTTTCAAAGCATTGTTGCAACACACGTTAGAACAATATGAAAATCCATCCATTTGTCTTGCATGAACACATAAAATAGTTGTAATATGATTGATTTTATCAAGCCAAGATCGATCTTCATTTTTTAATTTTTGTTCTAACTCTAATAACGTTATTACGTTCTGATTCTCTTCATTATACTGAAATGACCTTTTTGGCTTAAATTCTTGACTACCTGTCGCAACAATAATAACTCCAATATTTAAACTGTGAAGATTTCCGTTGTTATCTCCGGTTTTAATTAAATAATTTCCAATACTCCCATTAATTTCTCTAACCTGGGAGTTTAACAAAACTTGAATGGTTTTACAGTCATCAACTTCTTTAATTATATTATTTAAAAATTCAGACGCCTTTTGTTGGGTTGGATATAACTGGTAAATATTATTTAAAAGTCCACCAAGCTTGTTCTCCTTTTCTATAATATACGTTTTAAAACCTTGCCTGCTTATATTAAGAGCAGTAGTCATTCCGGAAACGCCACCTCCTATTATTAAAGCAGAAGGTGTAATATCTATTATGTTTTCTTTTGATAAAATATCAATTTCTCTTTCTTTAATTTGAGTGTATTTAGAAGAAGATAACAAAGCAGCAATTTGCCCCGCAACCCCACTCGAATTAACTACTGTTTCAGAAATATTCATTGGGCCTTTACACAAACCAGATAAGAAGATTCCATCTCTTGAAGATAATGAATTGTTAAAGTAGGATCTCTCTTTAAAAAAATTGAAGTTTCCTAATTCAATCCCTAAGATTTTGGCTAAATCTATTGTACCATTAGAAGGAACCAATGGAGCAGAGAGCACTACTAAGTTTGCTCGAAAGTTTTTTGATTCGCCTGATTTTAAATCGTCGTAATGGATAATTAAATCATTTGTTTCCTGATCTTCTTCAATTTTATCGATTAAAGAATGAATAAATTCAATTTTATAATCTTCTTGGGCATTTTTAGTATACTCATAGAAGTTTTTCCCAAATACTCTGATATTGTGCCGGAATACAATAATCTCTGAATTTTCAGAACTTATTTTTGTATTAACTGCGTTTTTCGTCGTATACATGCAACAAACCCGAGAACAATAAGGAGCAGCTTCCTCTGACATTATACATGAGATAAATGCAATTTTTTTAGGTTCTTGTTCATCACTAGGCCTTAAAATATGTCCTCCAAAAGGACCTGAGGAGCTTATTATTCTCTCGTATTCTAAAGCGTTGACAACATTTTTAAATTGATAACCCCATTTTGAAGATAAATCCTCACCAAGCATTTCAAATCCAGTTGAAACCACAATTGCTCCTACATTTAATTCGATTTGTCGGGATTCTTGTTCGAAATCAATGGCTTCTGCTTGGCAAACCTTTTTACACACACCACAGACTTGTCTTTTTAGATACAGACACAATTCAGGATCAAGTAAATATATTGGAGGTGTAGCTTGTGGGAATGGTATATATGCTGACTTTCTTTTTCCTAGATTCATATCAAACACATTAGGAACTTCTATCTTAGGACATTTTGCAGAACAATCTCCGCACCCTTTACATAGTGCTTCATCTACATAGCGTGGTTCTTTGAGAATTTTAACCGTGAAATCACCTACTTCTCCGGTAACTCCCTGAACTTCACTTAAAGTTAACAGTTCAATATCTGGATTCCTATAAACTGCCACCATTTTAGGGGCAAGAACACACAAACTACAATCATTAGCAGGAAATAATTTATCAAACTGCGCCATCCTACCTCCAATTGAAGGTTCTTTTTCTATCAAATAGACTTTAAACCCTAATTCCGTTAAATCTAAAGAAGTTTGGATACCAGCAATACCTCCTCCAATAACTAATACAGATCCTTCCATAATATGCTTTCCTCTATTAGCTCAATTTTGAAAAAAAGTTTAGATAATTTTTGTTATTCATATTTATGTAAAACCATTAATTTAAATATTTCTCTTTTAAAATGTTGGAATTTGGGAAAAAGTTCTCGTTTTGTGATCCAGTCTGATAATCACTAAAGATCTTTTTGTAGAGTTTCTTACATTATAATTTTTTATGGTACCGATTATAATAAATGTGCATGATAGAAATAACTTTGTTTGGATAAATGATCTATTTCAGCACAAGAATGTTGAGAGATTACTGTGATCGAGCAAAATAGACTTCTAATGTGATCATTTTCTAACACTTTTAACTTTAAAAATTTTGAATTTTAAAAAAAAAATTTTCACTGACTCAAATAATTTAACTTGAGTTTATAGCCCTTTAATCTTAATTCTATCTTTAAATTTGCTGGTTGCTTCCAAAGTATCCCTATATAATCTATACAATTAACGAAAATAAAATTAATCTGAACCAATTATTCCACCTATTAATCCTAAAACTCCCCCTGCTACTAGAAGGGGTATACCGAGAGATGCGGTACCTAATCCAATTGGTAAATCAAATGGGAAAATTCCATCAATAAAAGGATCAGTCATAAAGGATAACAATGCAGCCTTAATATCATCACCAGGACTGAAATTCGTCAGGTAGGGTTTTCAATTTGTTGTTGCCGACATTTAAATTTTTAAAGATTTAAGACTACCAATAGAATGTGGAAGTACACTTAAATTAAGGTCTTATAGATACTATGTTGAATTAAATAAAATGTGAATAATGAAAATAAAATTTCTATTTGATAAACTTGAGGACTACTATCGAATTGTTTATTTCGCTCCTTATAGCGGACCTAACTCCTTGATTTGATCGGTAAATTCCGTTATTAAATCTGCAAAACGTCTACCTTCAGAAGCGCTAACCCATTCTAGCTTAACACGTCTTCCATCAATCCCTAATTGTTGAATTATAATACTATGTAATTTTTTAAAGCGTTTTTCTGTATATTCATTTCCGGAGATGTAGTGACAATCTCCAATATGACATCCAGAAATCAAGATTCCGTCTGCTCCACTCTTTAAAGCTTTTATGATAAATGAGGGATCAACTCTTCCTGAGCACATAACACGCACTATTCTCATATTAGGAGGGTATTGAAATCGAGAAACTCCCGCTAAATCGGCTCCAGCATAGGAACACCAATTACAGCAGAAGACGAGTATCTCAGGATAGAAATCGTCTTCTGTTTCATTTATCTTTGATTTTGACTTATTAATAATATCGGAATTTGAAATAAAGGTTCACTCCAGTTTTTAAAACTATTTATTGCACTTTTAATGTAGTTTGCGTATATTAAAATCAATAATTTTATGATTAATAGTAGTATAAGATTTTTATTGCATTTATTTTTAATCACGAATATTAAGTAATATTGTGTTTAATTTTAATTAATTCTTCTTTTTCCATAGAATCTAAACCTTCATAGGAAACATCTATAGAATGAGTGAAAAATATTTTTTTTTCTGCGATATCATATAACTTAGATCAATATTGTCTAAACCCAAAAGGATTGATCTCTCAGTTTTCTAATTCTATTTTTATTTTTATTTTTCGTCTTTAATTTTTAATGATTTAAGAGTGGTTAGGTAAAGTGTTTTTTTGGAATGCATTTTTTATGACATAAAAGTAATTATTATTCTTAAGAATATAAATATGCTCATACTCTTCAATTCTTTAGATCATATTTTATTGAAGTCTCTCTATTACTTATTCTTAAAAGACTAAATACTAAATTATTTCCTCAGAATTTGCTAAATTTAATCTATATCGGTTTAATTTCGAATAAAAATGACGATAAGCCTTCTTTATCAGATATTTTGATAAAAATGAGAAATTAGGGTTTATTGAAGATTTTCTTCATATTTCTTCAGATCAATAAAGAGAATAGAAGTATTCTTCCGATCTCGAAACCATTCAAAACCCATATTTACTTTTTCTAAGTAATAGGATTTAATATCCAAATTAGTTTCCACCAACAATAATCGACACGCAATGATCTTGCTTGCTTCTAATGATTTTTCTAATGCTATATTTATCAATGCTATACCTAGTTTTTTATTTTTATAGTTATTATCTACACCTAAGCGTCCTAGAAGTACTATTGGCACTTTATCAATCCCAAATATCCTTGCATCTCCTGTATTTAACTGAGAAGCTGATAGTGTTAAAAATGCAATAATTATGTTGGAATCTTTCAGACAAAACGTGTAAGTTTTTGAAAGCTTTTGTTCTAGATTGAGGAGAGCTAAATTATTCAAAAAATAATTTATAGCCTGATCCCCACAGTCGAATGTTTCAATAATTACAGCTCTATCTAGTTCTTTAAAAATTAAATCAGTCAATTGAAAAATCCCTTTTATAATTTCTCAATTTCTTCTAATGATATTGTATACTCCTTTTCTTCCAATTTTTTATAAAATTGGTGGGAAGATTTAAAATAAGAACGAGTTTTATCATCAATTTCTTTATTTTCAAGCTTCTTTTCGAGATCTTGTATCTCTTGCTCAGTTAATATGATCTCTTCAGAATCATCAAAGAAAAAGTTTTCTTCAGATATTTTTTCTTCCTTTTTAACTTCTTTTTCTTTTGGGGTTGTCATCATTATACATATGATATTATTACTATAAATGATTTATGATAATACCTAGTCTTCTTCTTTCTGATACACATTAGGAACTTCTCATATTAGGAGGATATTGAAATCGAGAAACTCCCGCTAAATCGGCTCCAGCGTAAGAACACCAATTACAGCAGAAGACTAGTATCTCAGGATTGAAATCTTCTTCTACTTCATTCTCTTTTGATTTTGACATTAGTCTCAACTTCTTTTTTAATTATATTTGTCTAAATATGTCTCAATCATGGATATAATTTGATCAAAATCGTAATGTTTAACTGCTATTGCTCCATTTGGGCAAGTAGCTGCACAAGTCCCACATCCTTTACACAGTGCAGGATGAATAAAAGATTTTTTTACAGTTAAGCTAACTTCTTCATAATCCTGTGAAGTTTCGATAAGTTCTATTGCATTATAGGGGCAAACTTCGACACACCTCCCACATCCAATGCACATTTCTGGATTTGATTCAGCTACAATTCCGGAAGTTGTTATTTGCTTCGCACTTAAAAA
>LAZR01000567.1_pt1 | contig 27835 bp, 21 predicted proteins | sample 329461 | NCBI WGS metagenome assembly LAZR01 (sample SAMN03002196, study PRJNA259156) | marine sediment metagenome | biome: sea floor; feature: Hydrothermal impacted sediments; material: marine sediment; isolation source: Loki non-amplified sample from Loki's castle hydrothermal vent sediment ...
GTCGTAGCGGTACTGGTCGCGGTAGAGCGTCTCCCAGTCGCGCGCAGGGTAATGGGCCAGCGGGTTGTCGACCTCGTCGACCAGCTTGAGCGACCCCAACACCGGCCCGGAAGCGGCTGTGACAAGACCCGCCAGGCCGATCCCAAGGAACCGGCGACGGCTTAACTGATACGAGGCGTCGTCCTGCGGAAGCGTGCTGTCTCGCTGCTCTACCATGGTGATTCCTATGCAAGAAGTCTCACCGGCGTTTTCCCTGCCGGCTGGTTTTCTTTCGATTGCTGCGACTGGTGCGGCCCGCGACGGACTTGGGCGGCGACAAAAGGCTTTGCAGGGACGTGCTCTTGAGGAACCCGACAATGTTGTCCTGCAGCTTTCGCCATTTCGGCGATAGTCCGCAGACCTGCCCGCGCTTGCACGCGCGGGGATCGACAACACACTTGCTGACTTCGACGGGCCCCTGCATCAGTGATACTACGTCGTAGAGCGTGATCGCGTCCAGACTCTTGCAGAGCCGAAATCCGCCCACCCGGCCCGACCGGCTGGTCACCAGCCCCGCACTCGCCAGCCGCTGGAGGATCTTATAGGCGAACCCCTTGGAGATGCCGCACGCCCGGGCGATCTCGCCGCACGGCGCCATAGCCTTGCCGCTGGTCGCCAGGTAGGCCAGCGCCCGAATCCCATAATCACTATGCCGCCGAATGATTTCCATCTGTTCAACAGATGCACAACACACGCACGCAGGCGAAATGCAAAATGAAAGGCGAATAGGCAACCTAGACTCAATTGATCCAGGTTCTGGGTATTCTACTACGTTTACTCTCACATACACAACAAAAATCACCCCACTTTTCGAGCTTTTCAACCCCGAATTTCGGGCCTCTCTTTCCCCCCCTCGCAGCTCGTTTCTTGAATACGCTCGCCTTCCGGCGGCCAGCGCCGCTGGCTACTACCCGGTGGCCCTGTTGGTCAGCTTGGGCTAGTACCGGCTTGGGCAGGACACGCCATAAATCGCTTAACCTATTTATGTTCAGAAGATTATATTTCCATGGTGGCTGCGATCGCCCTTGGTGCATTCTTGCCCGGTCCGGAAGTGAAGCGATATTCGCCGGGCGGGCGACAGGGCTTAAAGAATCGCGTTGGCCGTTCCGATTAACTATCGACACGAGTTGGGCTTCGGGGCATTGTCGCATCGCGCGCAGGGGGCGGCGGCTTGGTTGGCGCTGCCGTTGGCGCGGATGTGCGGGCAAGGCCCCTATCGAGAGGACTACAGCCATGCCGGTCGAACACGACGCTGCACAGGACGGACCAGCCCCCATTCCCGAACTATCGCTGGAGCAGGCGGTCGATCTGTTCCGCCTGTCACCGCAGGAGTGCGAGTCGTTGGCCATCGCTCGCGATATCCTGTTGCTCGGCGCTGATGAACTGCTCAGCGAGCACTATCGCCGGCTCAAGCTGCTGCCCGATGCCCCCAAGCTGCTGGACAGCGAGGAGAAGATCGAAAGACTCAAACTCGGCGTCGCCAATTGGCTGAAGACCGAGGTGCTCGAGCCCGCCACGGAGTTCGACGCCTCGGAGCGACTGACCAAACTCGGGTCAATACACGTGCGCATCGGCGTGCCGCTCAGCTATATCGTCGCTGCATTCGGGACGTTGGAAGGCCTGTGCCTGGAGGCCCTCAACTCATCCCCGCAACTGGCGGAGATGGGTATCGAGACCACGGCCAACGTCCGGTCCGCGTTCCACAAGCGCCTGGCCCGTGAGCAACTGGGCTTTGTGGCGGCCTACTCCGCGTCTACAGCCCAACTGAACACCGACCGGCAAACGACGATGGAAGCGACGATCGCCAGCCGATCCGATTCGATTAAGAGCACCGTCTCGCTCAGCCAGACGATCGCCGGCGAGACCAGCGAGCAGCAGATCTTCCACGTCCTGGCCGATCACATCGTCCAAACGTTCGACCCGACGTTGATCGAGATCACCATGTTCGTGGCCGAAGGGACGGCCGAGCCCGCCCTGGTCATCCGCAACGGCGCCGTCTCCGATCTGCCGGACAGCGAAGCCGCCAAGACCGTCCAGCGCGATCCGTCCCTCTGCCGCGCAGCCCGGACGGCCCAGCCGTTTGTCGTGGCGGACGTGGCTACGGCGCTGGTGACGTGTCCGTATCAGCCCAGCGGAATGACCAGCGGCAGCTACTGCTGCCTGCCGATCGCCAGCGGCCCGACGCTGCTGGGCTGGCTGCACGTGACGCACGAGACGCCGAACTTTTTCTCCCAGGCGACGGTGGAGGTGCTGACGATCTACGGCCGGCTGGTGGGTACGGCGATTACGTCGCTGCGCCTGATGCAGGAGAACAAGCGTCAGGCCACGGTGGACTCTCTGACGGGGCTGCACAACCGCCGGTACTTCGAGGATGTCCTGGCCAAGGAGCAGGTCCTTCTGGACCGCCGCCCCAGCCCCTGCACGATCCTGATAGTGGATATCGACAAGTTCAAGACGATCAACGACACCTGGGGACACGATACCGGCGATCAGGTGCTTGTCGTATTGAGCAACGTCCTGCGCGAGTGCACGCGCAAGGCCGACGAGGTGGCTCGACTCGGCGGGGACGAGATCATCATGCTGCTCCGCAATTGCGATACCAACCAGGCCCGCCAGGTCGCCGACAAGATCCTCCAGCAAGTCGCTGCGGCGGAGCTTCCCTTGGAAGCGGGCGCCGAGGCGTCGCTGCACGTCAGCATCGGCCTGGCCGGCTGTCCCGAACACACGCCGGCACTGGCCGAGGCGTGGCAGTTGGCCGATGCGGCGCTTCTGGAGGCCAAGGAAGCGGGCAGGAACCAGGTTGTCCTCCATGCCGGCCCCGGCCGGCAGCGACTGTCGGCGTGATGAGTCAACGGGGCGCGGTTGCCCAAAGCTAGGAACTGACATGATAGTACAAGCTAAAATTCCGCTGCACCGGATGATCCTGTCTCTGTCGGAGGCGCTGGACTACGTGCACCCGCGCACGGCCGACCATCAGCGGCGGGTGGCCTACATCGCCTTCAACCTAGCCCGGGAGATGGACGTTTCGAAGCAGGACCTGCTGGACATCTTCATGGCGGCGTCGCTGCACGATATCGGCCTGATCCGCGGGGACAACAGGCTACTGGCAACGGACATCGAACAGTTGGAGGCCCTGGAGTGGCACTGCCAGACGGGCTATGAGGTGCTTCGCGACAGCCCCATATTGGCCCGCGCCGCCGAGATCGTTCGCCACCATCACACAGAGTGGCAGTGGCCGGACAAAAGGAACGACTCCGACATCCCCCACGGCGCCCACATCGTGGCGCTGGCCGATTTTGTCGAACGGGCCATCAACCGCGCCACGCCGATCCTGGGCCAGTCGAAGCACATCATCGATCAGGTGGTCGGCCAGTCCGGCTCGCGGTTCTGCCCCGAATGTGCCGAGGTGTTTCAGACGATCGCCCAGCCGGCGGCGTTCTGGCTGGACTGCGTCTCGCAACGTGTCTACGGCGTGCTGCTTAAGGATGTCGAGGGCCCGGACCTGCCGGCGACGGATGTGTCGATTCAGCAGATCGCCGAGATCTTTGGACGGGTCGTCGACGCGATGAGCCGGTGGACGGCGACGCACACCTGCGGGGTCGCCGCATCAGCCGTTGCGTTGTGCCGCGCATTGAATTTCGCCCCGCGCGGACAGGCCTACATGCACACAGCCGGCTGGCTGCACGACCTGGGCAAACTGGCCATTCCCGCCAGCATCCTCGACTTCGAGGGCAAATACACGGATCGGGAATGGGCCGTCATGAAGACGCACACGTATCACACCTTCCGAACGTTGGAGACGGCCGGCATCCCCCAGGATATCGTCGAATGGGCCGCCTTCCACCACGAACGCCTCGACGGAAAAGGATATCCATTCAGCCACAGGGCCGAGGACCTGACGCTGGGCGCGCGGATCATGGGCGTGGCCGACATGTTCGGGGCGATCGCCGAGGATCGCCCGTACCGGGAGGCGATGTCCAAGACGCAGGTTCTCAAGACCCTGGCCCGCAGCGTTTCCAGCGGGGCCTTGGACGGCGACATCGTAACGGTGTTCCGCCGCAACTACGACGACATCGACGGCGCTCGCCGGCAGGAAGTCGCTCGCTATAGCCAGGGCCAGCAACGCCTCGCATCGATCGCAGCCTAGGCCATAGCGCCCGAGACGACCTCGTCAGGGGGTCAGGGTTTTGCCGCCGCCAGCAGCGTGGCCAGGCGTTCCAGCAGGACGTTGAACTCCACGGGTTTTTCCAAGTAGTCCTGCACGCCCAGGGCGTCGCCGCGGCCCAGGCCGTAGATCTCGCCGATGTCCTGCCCGAACGCCGTCAGCGCCACGATCGGCACGTCCTTCACGCCGTCGAGTTGACGCAGTTCGCAGCAGGCCTCGAACCCGTTCTTGGCCGGCATCATGAAGTCCAGAATGATCACGTCCGGCCGCTGCTCGGCGGCCATTTTCACGCCGACCTCGCCGTCGGGCGCGTGGCGAACGCGGTAGCCTTCGTGCTCAAGCACCGACGAGAGCGCGTGGACCAGGTCGACGTCGTCATCAATGAACAGCACGGTCGGAGCATCCTTCTTGGCCGCCATCTCAGGCCTCCTCCTGCTCTTCGTATTTCCGCCGCAGCCCCTCGACGGTCGTGGGGTCGGCCAGCGTGGTCGTATCGCCAAGGATCTTGCCCTCGCCGATCGCCCGAAGCAGGCGCCGCATGATCTTGCCGCTACGGGTCTTCGGCAGGTCGGCGCTGAAGACGATCCGCTCGGGCCGAGCGATGGCCCCGATCTTCTTGACCACGTGCTCCTTGAGGTTGGCCTCGACCGAACTCGATGCCTCGCTGCCCTCCTTGAGGGTCACGAAGGCGACGATGGCCTGGCCCTTGATCTCGTGGGCGATGCCCACCACGGCCGCCTCGGCGACAGCGGAGTGATCGACGAGCGCGCTCTCGACCTCCATCGTGCCGATGCGGTGGCCGGCGACGCTCAGCACGTCGTCCACGCGCCCCAGCAAGGTGAAATAGCCGTTCTCGGAGCGCTTGGCCCCGTCGGAGGGGAAGTAGGTCTCCTGATCCCACTTGGACCAGTACTGCTCCTTGTACCGTTCGGGGTCACCCCAGATCCCGCGGAGCATCGCGGGCCACGGATGGGTCACCGCCAGCAGGCCGCCCCCCGTCTTGATCTCCTTCCTGTCGGCGTTGAAGATCGTCGCCCGCACGCCGGGGACCGGCAGGCCGGCCGTTCCCGGCGTCGTCGCATCCACGCCCGGGAGGGTGGTGATCATGATCATGCCCGTTTCGGTCTGCCACCAGGTATCGACGATGGGGCAGCGTTTCCCGCCGATGTGTTCGTGGTACCACATCCAGGCCTCGGGGTTGATGGGCTCGCCTACGCTGCCCAGAAGTCGCAGCGTCGACAGGTCCCGGCGCGCCGGCCATTCATCCCCCCACTTCATGAACGCGCGGATGGCCGTCGGGGCGGTGTAGAAGATGCTCACGCCATGCTTTTCGACCACCTGCCAGAACCGGTCGCGGTCGGGCCAGTTCGGGGCGCCCTCGTACATCACACAGGTCGCCCCTGCCGCCAGCGGGCCGTAGACAATATAGGAATGGCCCGTGATCCACCCGATATCGGCCGTGCACCAGTAGACGTCGTCGTGACGAAGGTCGAACACGTACTTCGTGGTCGTGTACGTCCCCACCATGTACCCGCCGGTCGTGTGGACGATGCCCTTGGGCTTGCCCGTCGTGCCGGAGGTGTGCAGGATAAACAAGATGTCCTCGGCATCGCAGGGCTCGGGCGGGCAGTACGGATCGGCGTCCTCCAGCAGGCGGTGGTACCAGTGGTCTCGGCCTTCCTTGAACCGCAGCGGGAAGTTGCCCCGCTGGACGACGACCACGTGCTCGATGCAGGGGGTCTCCTTGATGGCATAGTCGGCGTCATGCTTGAGGGGCAGGATCTGGCCGCGGCGATACCCGCCGTCGGCCGTGATCAGCACCTTGGCCTGGGCGTCGTTGATCCGGTCACGCAGCGCCTCGGCGCTGAAGCCGCCGAAAACCACCACGTGAACCGCCCCGATCCGCGCGCAGGCCAGCATCGCGATCACGGCCTCGGGGATCATGGGCATGTAGATCGCCACGCGGTCGCCCTTGGCGACGCCGAGGCCCTTGAGGGCGTTGGCGAACAGGTTGACCTCGCGGTACAGGTCCCAGTAGGTCAGGACGCGGCACTCGCCGGGCTCGCCCTCCCAGATCAGGGCAGCCTTGTTGCGCTGGCCCGCCTTGATGTGCCGGTCAAGGCAATTGTAGCTGGCGTTGAGCTGCCCGCCTAGGAACCATTTCGCGTTGGGCGGATCCCACTCCAGAACGCGATCGAAGGGCTTGAACCAGTGCAGTCCCTGGGCGGCGTTGGCCCAGAACTGCTCGGGCTCGGCCCATGAACGTTCGCGGATGTCGCCGTTGCGAACGAACGCCAGCCGCTGAAACTCCTCGGACGGCGGGAAGGAGCGTTCCTCGGTAAGCAGAGTCGAAATCTCCGAATCCAAACGGTCTTCCGTATCACCCATCGTTGAGTCTCCTCTTGCCGGAATGCGGCGACACTCTTGTGGGTTCGCCCGGAAAAATGGCGTCCACACAGCAGAGATGTAAGACAACACGACAAAAACCGGATCAGCTCAATCCAGATCAAGGGATTTTACTTTTCCCGAAATCGGGAGGCAAGAGGATTCGCCCGCAGCGGACGCCGCAAGCGGCGCGACCTTGGGGTCAGGGCGTCTCGGCCCCCAGGAGCTTGTGGCGGGCCAAGTCGCGCCCGACGTCGGTGCGATAGACCTTGTCGATCCACTCCGGCAACTGCTGGGGGTCCTTGTCGGCGCATTCCTCGGCCGTGTTGACCAGCCGGTCGGCATCCCAGATGATGCGGAACTCCGGCGTGTCGACGTCGTTGGCGGAGTGATGGCTGCCCACGATGCGGCAGATGTGCTCGATGCGCTCGGCATCGACGCCGAACTTGCCCAGGATGGCCCGGGCGATCGGCGGGCCCTCGATCTCCTGATACGTGCCCGCCGACGATCCGTGTGTGCGCTCGGCGGCCTGAATTCCGATATCGTGCAGGATGGCGGAGGCCTTGACCACCAGCGGGTCGGCCTGAAGGCTGGGCAGGATCTGCTCGGCGAAGTTGAGCACCTCCAGGGCGTGTTGGATGCGCTGGCGGTCGTCGCCGAAGACGGCCTTCATCTCGTGGATCAGCGATTGGCAGAGAGATTCATCCGCCTCGGCCCCGGGCGTGAGCCCCAGACACTCCTTGGCGAAACTGCACCATTTGGCGCAGCCCATGTCGAAGTTGGGGTTCATCGCAGTCTCGCCGCACCCGGTGCAGCGCCGCTTGGGCTCGTCCTTCCAGAACTCCAGCACCTTTCCGCAATTGGCGCAGGGGGCGTCAAAGACGTCGGTGCTCTTCCAGAAACGCTTGTCTTGTCCGGGGCATTGACCGATTGGCATGATTGACTCCACGTCTCCGGTGTCTGTCGGCGCCTACGTATCTCATCGGCCAGGCGAGGCCAACACGCCAACACCGCCTCCCACAATATCATATGCGCGCGGGCCGACAAAACCGCTTTTCGTCGCCCCCCCCGGCACAGCCAAGATCAACTGGCCAGAGCAACGGGCCGCTTGTGACTCAGTTCGATGCTTCCGCCACGCCCGTAACAACCAGGTCGTCGAAGTCCGTCACGGCGTCGGCTTTGGTCCATAGCCCGACCCAGCCGGTCGAGAACGTCTCGTCATGATGGTCGATCAGCAGTTGATCGTTGAGATACGCCTGGATATGCGCCCCCACCGCCACGACGCGCAGCGTGTGCCACTGGCCCAGGGCGGGCGCATCGACGCGGGCACCGGCGATCTTGCTGCGATGCCCGTCGATGACGGTGTACAGCCGAACGTTGTCCTCCAGGCTGTTCGCGCGGACAACGTAGTAGTTACTCCCGTCGGTCGCCCGCAGCACGATGCCGCCGCTGGCGTCGATCCTGCCGGAGATGGGCTTGAACCGAACCGTCACGTCGACGTCGGAGAACCGCTGCTTTTTCCACAGGGCGACGGGGTACCTCTGGTCTGTGGCGGCCTGGGCCAGCACGCCCCGGCCGTCGGCCGTCCGCTGCCGCCAGTCGCCGGCGACGACCTGCCAGTCCGTCAGCGCGGACTCGAAATCGTCCCCGACGGTCACGGCCCGCTCGGCAGAGACGCCGACCTTGGTCACATCGTCGGCGGGCGGGCGTTTGTCACAGCCTGCAGGCAAGGCCGCACCCACAAGAATCGCCATCATCCACAGCATCGTTTTCGTATTCACGGTTCCAATCCTCATCCCGTCAGTATGTTCGCTCAATCAATAGAGAAAACGGGCGGCGGATTCAACCTTATGAGCCGCCGCCCGTTTTGGAAGCACTGTTTGTGTGGCGATCAGTTTGTCCTGCGCTTGCGGCACAGCAAGCGTCTCCGCCTAACGGCTTTCCACCACGGTGGATCTACGACGTCGTCTCAAGAGGGCCAGACCGCCCAGGCCGAGCAGACCGAGCGTCGCCCTTGGCTGTTGTCAGGCCCGCCACGCTATCTAAGTGCGGTTTGGTGGAGGCCTTTCGCGGCAAGCGCCGCGGGTATCTGCTGGGTCGAGAGCCCAAGGATATCTCGCTGCTCGCCATCATCGAAGCCGTCCAGGGCCCGTTGGCGCTGAACCGTTGCCAGGAAACCCCGCCCCGATGCGACAAGACCGAGTGTTCGTATCGGTCGGTCTGGGATGACCTGCAGGAAACCGTCAGCAACAGGCTTGCAGCCGCTTCCCTGGCCGACCAATAATAGATCTTCACGCGCTGCCCCGCGATGGTGCGGGGCGTGGGAAGGTCGACGGTCATGAAGATCGCCGTCTCAGGAGCAACGGGCCTGATCGGATCGGCTGTGGTGGCGTCTCTCGCCGGACGCGGCCGCCAGGTTGCGCGTCTCGTTCGCCCACACCGGGCCACACGGGCCGGCGATATCCGCTGGGACCCGGCCACGGGCGCGCTCGATTCAGCCGCCGGCGGCTGCGACGCCGTCATCCACCTTGCCGGCGAGAACATCGCCGGACGCTGGACGGCGAAGAAGCGCGCACGCATTCGCGACTCTCGAACGACCCCCACCGCCCGGTTGTGCAAAACGCTTGCAACCCTCGACCCGCCGCCGGCCGTGCTGTTGTGCGCCTCGGCCAGCGGAGTCTACGGCGACCGGGGCGAGCAGACACTCGCCGAGGACAGCGCGCCCGGCGACGGATTCCTGGCTGAGGTCTGTCAGCAGTGGGAGGCCGCCTGTCAACCCGCCGTCGCCGCGGGCATCCGTGTCGTCCACTTGCGGTTTGCGATGGTCCTCAGCCCGACCGGTGGGGCGCTGAAACCCATGCTCCGCCCGTTCCGGCTCGGCCTGGGCGGACGAATCGGCAACGGCCGACAGTACTGGAGCTGGATCGCCCTGGATGACGCCGTCGCGGCTATCGAGTTCGCGCTTGCCTGTGACGACATGGCCGGCCCGGTGAATGTTGCCTCCCCCTGCCCCGTCACGAATCGCCAGTTCACCGCCGCGCTGGGACGCGCCCTGCACCGGCCAACGCTGTTTCCCCTGCCCGCCTCGATCGCGCGTCTGGCCTTTGGCCGCATGGCCGACGATCTGCTTCTGGCCAGCGCCCGCGTCACGCCGGCGCGATTACTGGCGAGCGGCTTTGTGTTCCAACGGCCGCAACTCGACGACGCGCTGAACCATCTGCTGAAACGCTCCGGCCAGCCCAGCTAGCACCACGGGCACTTTTATGTAGCGCCGGTTGGCGGGGCTCCTGTCCCGCCAACTCTTGCCTAGCTTTGGAACGCGGCGGGACAGGAGCCCCGCCGCGCAATACGCTCAATCCTGGGGCATTGCCCTCCACCGCACATGTCAGCCCGAGGAAAAGGTACCCCTTTTCCCCCGGGTCAGATTTTCTTCAGCTTCTCTGCGGCGGCATCGATCGCGTCAACGGTCGCGCTGTCATCCTCCCACCTGGTGAACATCTCCTTTGTGATCGTCAATTCCTTTGCCGCGTCGCCCAGCATCATGTACAGGCCGCCGATCTCGCACTCCTTGTGACGGCCGCACTTGAAACAAGGCGGGACCTTGGATTCGAATCTGACCGTGTCGATCAGGTTGACCTCGAAGGCGCCCAACATCTTGTGGAGATGCTCTACCGCCGGGCCCAGCGTCATCGCACCCCCGACCACGGTCACAAACGGCTTGCCCGCGATCGGTATGTCCACATGGCGATAGCCGAAGAAGCGCTCGATGAAGGACCATGCCGTAGAGGTGATGTCGCCGAAGTAAACGGGCGTGCCGATCACCACGGCATCCGCCTCCTTGACCTTCTGATAGTACGGCTGCGCGTCATCGGCCAACTGGCAGACCTGCGGCCTTGCACACAACTGAACACACCCCTTGCATCCGGAGAAGTTCAACTCGGTGAGCTTGACGAACTCGACGTCGTGGCCGCTCTTGTCGAGAATCGCCTTGACCATACGGTCGACGTTGCTCTCGCGCCCCACGCCGCCTGCACTGAACCCGATTATCTTCATTTCATATTCCTTCTGCTCCGGCGGTCAAGCCGGGAGTCTGCTATGTCGGTGCCGTCTTCGACGCCGTCAAGCCAACTCGACGAGTCTCTCGCTGACGTGGCCGTCTCGGATCTCCACATGGCGGAAGCGGCGATGGTTGGCTTGCGGGCCCCACGGAACGACGAAGCCCGGCGTGGCGGCCACCGTCGTCGCACCCACCTGATGGACGTCGTCCAGATGCTTGTGCCCGCAGAGCAGCAACAGCAGGTTGGGGTACTTGAACAGACGGCCCTTGACCTGCTCGACGTTGTTGAGGACATACTTGTGGATGTCCTTTTCGTTCGTGCTGTTCCAGAAATTGTCGTAGACGTGATGGTCCAGCACGATGACCTGCCGATTGGGATCGGCCTGAAGGTGGCCTTCCACGAACGCAAGACTCTCGTCGCTGTACCGCCCGTTGTCTTTCTGCTTCAGGGTCGTGTCGACGCCCAGCAGCAGGTACCCGCCCTTCTCGATCAGCCAGTCCCGGCCGTGCACGGTGACATCCGGCGGGAAGAACATCTCCGCGAACTGTCGCTGGTCGATCGGGTCGCCGTAGGGTTTGGGGCTCGATTCCTTGTTGCCGCGGACGGAGTAGGCCGGGCAGCGCAATTCGTCCATGATCGTCTTGAACCGCACCGCATCGGTGTCACCGGGCACGTTGTTGTTGAAGTTGTCGCCGCCGACGAGGACGAAATCGATATCCTTGAAGTCCTCGTTAATCGCGGTGACAAACCTCTCCAGCCAGGTCACCGTTGTCGGCCGGCCCAGGTCCATGTGCGAATCGGTGATGTGGGCAAACCGCAGGACCGGGCTACCCTCCGCATCGGTATGGTCGGGGCCCGGGACCTCTTCACAGCCAACCAGCATCGAGCCCACAGCCCCCACAGCCAGCGCCGTCGCGCCGGTCGCCAGAAACTCACGTCGCGTGATCGCTCTCATTGCATCTCTCCTTGCCCGCGCAAAGCGGCCGCCCTGTTGCCGAGCCGCCGATATCTACGGCCGATGCGGTACGTGTCTCATTGCGTCGCGTCACCCGGTCGGCAACGGCGCGGCGAAGTGCCCGTCACTGCGGAGTGCTGCGGAACGTTACATCATCATAGGCCCATCGCCCCACGCCGAGCGAGTCAAATACCGATGGATAGCGCGTCAGCTTGCCCGGGGCGTCCGGGGCGCGAGGGTCAGCTCCGGGACAATCGGGACGGTTACTATCTTCGTAGCAGCACCCAAAACACATTCAATCAAGAATAGTAACCGTCCCGATTAATACAACACCACCCGCTCCAACCTACCACAGCGACACATCGGGCTGCCAGCGGACGTACATGAGATCGCGCGTTGAATCGTCGATCTTCTGGTCCCAGAAGGCATAGACCATCCCGTCCAGCGCGACCACGTCGATCTTGCCTCTACGGGAGCGGATGCCAGTGGGGGTCGCCTCGGCCAACCCCGGCGACGTGAACTCCCACTCGGCCAGGCGCTCGCTAAGGTCGCCGTTGAGCACGATCAGTTTGAAGCCCCCGGCTTTCTGTAGGAAAATGACAACCCGGTCCGTCGCCTCATCCAGCCGACAGGCCGACAGCTTCAGCACGTCATCGTCGTCGATCGCCGCCACTTCTACCGACGACCACTCTGTTAGATCTGTGGATTCATAGGCGATGACGGACTTGAGCTGCTTGGCAGCGGTCCTGACACGAGTCGGCCCCAGATATCGCAACGCCACAATGTAGGCCTTCTCACTCAGGCCCACGGCCGCGGGAAACTGCCCCGGGCCTATCGTTTGCTCTCCGCTCAGTTCGGAAGTAGTCTCGGCCGGGGCCGTGAACACAAAGGGAACAAGCTCATCGAAGGTCCCGACCCACACCCCCTGCTGATAGTGCTCCGAGACCATCCAACGTTGTTGCCCAAACTTACTGATCGACAGTGAGTTATCGACTCTGTAGAGAAGTCTGTTATTCCCAAATGAACTGAACTGAGGCGCCTCAGAACTGCGGATTGGGCCCGGTCGCCCCCACGTTCGCTCAGGCACGGTAAGCCAATTGACCGTGCCCCGAATCTCAGGCATGGCTATGCCCTGCAAGACGAAGCCGTCTACCGTCTCTGTCTGCTCGTTCCAATCCATTGTCAATGAGAAAGTAACATCGAACAAACATGGATTGGTGTCGATCTCACGGCCAAGGCCCGTCCCGACCACCTGGCCGCGCCCGGTGCGGCCGATACGATGCCATGTCAGGCGACTGGCCTCGCGGGTATCGGTCCGCCTGCTGCCATCTGTCGGCCCGCCGACATCCACGCGCAGGACGTCAACTGATTCCGGCAGAACAAACGCATCCCACACGTGGCTCACTGCCGGGCCAGACACCAGTGTTTGCGGCTGTGGACCTCGACGTCCTGAAGCTTCGCCAGTCATGCCGCCACAGCCAGATATGCTCGCAGCAGCAACTGCTGCGACAAGTGCCATTCGGTGGTAGCGAAGCATGTGCCTCTCCTGCTCAGATTGTCACCCATACAAGGGTTCAATCGGTTTAATCGGGTCTAATCGGGATGGTTTGATCGGGGTTCAATCGGGACGATTACTATTTTCGTAGCAGCACCCACAAGACATTCAATCAAGAATAGTAGCCGTCCCGATTAAGCCATCATAGGCTCAGCGCCCGACGCCGAGGGAGTCAAATATTGACGGATAGCGCGTCAGTTCGCGCGGGGCGTCTGGGTCGATGTCGAGGGTCAGTTGCAGCGTCGCCGTCTGCGGGGCTAGGCACTGCGCTTCGTCGCACGCCTGCGTTACCAGGTGCAGTTGGAGCGTGGCTGGGCCGCTGGCGGCGTCCGGGTTGACGGTCAAAGGGATCAGCAGCTGGATTTGGCCCTCATAGATCTCGACGGTCTCCCCAAGCACCGGGTCAGCCAGGGGGCGGCTGGCCGGCAGGACAATGTCCCCAGCCGTTACCGCCGCATTGGGTACCAGCGAGATTGTCGTTGGGACAACGAAGTCCACGCCGGGGTTGGGCCCGTAGATGTGCCATCCGTCGGCGATCTCCAAGACCACCGCTACGTAGAACGTCTGCCCCGCCCTGACCTGCAGCCGCGATGCGAACAGATCGACCGTCACCGGGCCCAGGACCTGGCGAGCGTCGGAATCGGCCGGGCCTGACGCCTCGATCACCTCGGCCGCGGATTCCAGATCGACCGCCGCCGCCAGCAGTAGCGATTCGGCCCCGCGGGGAGACCGCCACATCACCCCCGACAGCGACGCCAGGGCCCGCCGGGCGGCCTGGACGTATTTGTCTTGCCCCGTCAGCCGACCCAGCCGCAACAGCACCAGCACGGCCACACCGTTACCGGAGGGCGTGTTGCCGCCGCCCATGATATTCTTGGACCGCAGCAGCAAGTCCTCATGGTCGGCCGTGGCGAAGAAAAACCCCCCGGCCCGCTGGTCCTCGAAGTCGCTCAAAATCGTATCGGCCAGTCGCCGTGCCGCATCGAGCCATCGCCGCTCGCCGGTCGCCTCGTGGAGCTCCAGCAAGCCCTCCGCCAGGAAGGCGTGGTCGTCCAGATAGCCCGGCAGCTTCGCCTGCCCGGCCCGGTAGGATCGCAGCAGCCCGCCCTCTTTGGTCATCATGTTATCGAGAATGAACTCCGCCGCCCGCGCGGCCGCCCGGGTATAGCGCGGCTCGTCCAACTGCCCGCCCGCATAGGCCAGGCCTGCGATCATCAGGCCGTTCCAGCCGGCGAGGACCTTGTCGTCCTTATGCGGATGGCGTCGACGGTTCCGCACAGCCAGCAGCTTGTCCCTCATCGCCTTCAACCCCGCCTCGGGCTGGGCCGGGCCGGGCAGGTGGACGATGTTGGCCCCGGTCTTGCGACCGGTAGCTTCTTCCTGGAAGTTGCCGCCCTTGCGAAGGCCATAAGCCTCGGCGAAGCTCTTGCCGTCTTGCTTGCCCAGGACCTCCAGGACCTCGTCGTATCGCCAGACGTAAAACCGCCCTTCTTCGCCGACGGCCCCGGCGTCGATGGCCGAATGGAACCCGCCGCCCGGGTCGGTCATCTCCCGATCGACCCAGGCGAAAATATCCTCCACAGCCTGGCGGTACCGGCGGTCGCCGGTCAGCAGGAACCCGTCCGTATAGGCCCGCATCAACTGGGCGTTGTCGTAGAGCATCTTCTCGAAGTGCGGCACGAGCCAATGGTCGTCGGTCGCATAGCGATGAAACCCGCCACCGATGTGGTCACGCACGCCACCGGTGGCCATCGCATCGAGCGTACGCGTGATTATCTTCAGCAGCTCGGGGTCCTCGGACCGGCCGAACTGGTGAACAAGCAGCCGCAGCGGGCCGTGCGGCGGAAACTTCGGCGCCCGGCCGAACCCCCCGTTGGTCGCATCGAAGGCCTGTTGCAGGGAGGCAACGGCCTGGTCGAGCAGATCCTGGTTGACGGGCAGACCAACCTCGACGCCCGCGCCGGACCCGACCTGCCGGATGGCCTCGGCTAATTGATCGGCCCGCTGTTCGACCTCCGCACGGCGGGTCCTCCACATGTCCGCCAATTGCGTCAGCAGGTCGATGAACTGCTCTCGGGGGTAATAGGTCCCCGCCATCCATGGCCGCCCGTCGGGCGTCAGCCAGAGCGAGTTCGGCCAGCCGCCGCGACGGGTAATCAACTGAGTCGCGATCATGTATTGTTCGTCGATGTCGGGGCGTTCTTCGCGGTCGACCTTGATGGCGATGAAATACTTGTTGAGGATGTCGGCCACCTCCTGCCGCTCGAAGCATTCCCGCTCCATGACGTGGCACCAGTAGCAGGTCGAATACCCGATGGACAGGAAGATGGGTTTGTCTTCCCGCTTGGCCTGGGCGAGGGCCTCGGGGCCCCACGCGTACCAGTTCACCGGGTTGTGGGCGTGCTGGAGAAGGTACGGGCTGGTCTCGTGGATCAACCGATTGGTCGGTCGCCCGTCATGGGAGTCGCCTTGTGGTTGCGTGGCCATGTGACCGGCCTCCACAGCATCGTAGGGGGTTGGCTCGCCGCCGCGGCGATAGATCTGAACGTACAGCAGAATCGCCACCGCCAGGATAAACAGACACATCGCCGCGATGGCGGCCCTGCGCTGTTTCCGGGACGTTCTGGACCTGACTGCATTCATGGCTGGACCCATCTGCCCCGCCGAGCCGTTCAGTTGGACATTCCCTGCATTACATCTTACGAGCGCCCGGCAAGAATTGCCCAGCTCGGGCCCACAGAGATTTCCATCCGTGTCAACTGCGCGGGGCTGCGCGGGCTTTGATGTCGCAGAAGATCGCCATGGGAATCAGGCCGACAAAGAGCGTGATCAGGATGAAGATACCCACCGCCGGCTCGGACCAGCCGCTGTGCTTCATGAACTCCCGGACCAGGCAGTAGAGCACGGGCACGAGGAAGACCGACAGCAGCACCACCAGCATTCCGCCAAACGACGGAATCGCCATCGGAACCATCACGTCGCTGCCCCGGCCCGTGGATGTCAGGACCGGAATCAGCGCCAGGATTGTCGTCGCCGACGTCATCAGACACGGGCGAACACGGCGCATGGCCCCGGCGACCGTCGCATCGCGGATATCGCCGATCGCGATGGGCTGACGCTGCCGGAAGATCTGGTTCAGGTAGGTCGACTGGATCACGCCGTTGTCGGTCGCGATGCCGAACAGCGCCAAAAACCCCACCCACACCGCCACGCTCAGGTTGATCGTGTGGGCCTGGAACAGCTCCCGCATCTGGACATCGAAGACCGCGAAGTCCATGAACCATGGCCGACCGTACATCCACAGCAGAATGAACCCGCCGGACCAGGCGACGAAGATGCCCGAGAACACCAGCAGCGTCGTCGAGATGGCGCGGAACTGAAAGTACAGAAGCATGAAGATCACAAACAGCGCCACCGGCAAGACCAACATGAGGGTCTTCTGCGAGCGAACCTGGTTTTCGTAGCTGCCGGCGAAGGTATAGCTCACGCCCGGCGGCAGGATGAACTGGCCGTTGTCGATCTTCTCCTTCAGATAAGCCTGGGCCTCCTCGACGACGTCGACCTCGGCGCGGCCGGGCTTCATGTCGAACAGGACGTATCCGGTGAGGAACGTGTCTTCGCTCTTGATGACCTGCGGGCCGGGAACGTAGCGAATCTCGGCGACCTCGGTGAGTGGAATCTGAGCCCCTTCCTTGCCCGGCAGGAGGATTCGGCCCATGGTCTCGATCCGATCCCGCAATTCGCGCTGGTACCGCACGCGGACGGGGAATCGTTCGCGACCCTCAACGGTGGTGGTAATCTGCCGACCGCCAATGGCGATCTCGACGATATCCTGGAACTCCCGCATCTTCACGCCGTATCGGGCGATCGCCTCGCGATCGGGAACGATCTCAAGGTAAGGCTTGCCTACGATCCGGTCGGCGATGACGGCGCTCGGTTCGATGCTGGGGACCTGCTTCAAGAAGCCCTCGATCTGGAGCCCGACCTCCTCGATGACGGCCAGGTTGGGCCCGTAGACCTTGACACCCATCGGGGCCCGCATCCCGCTTTGGAGCATCACGATCCGCGCGGCGATCGGCTGGAGCTTGGGCGCCGACGTGCTGCCCGGGATCTGGCCGGCCTCGACGATCTCATCCCAGATGTCGTTGGGAGTGGTGATGTGCTCTCGCCACTGACGGAACAAACTGCCGTCCGGGTCGACCACAAGCTGCCCGTCATCCTTCACAGCGAACTTTCGTCCCACAGCGTCGATCTCGTACCGGGTGTCGGAGCCGGCGAGCTTGAATTTCCGGCGACGTCCGTCCTTGTCGGTCTTGAACTCCGGCTTGTAGTTGATGACCGTTTCGATCATCGAGATCGGGGCCGGATCCAGCGGCGTTTCGGCCCGGCCGAACTTGCCCACGACCGAATCGATCTCCGGGATCGCGTGAAAGGCCTTGTCCTGCTTGCTGATAATGTCCAGCGCCTCGCCGACCGACGCATGGGTCATCGTCGTCGGCATGTACAGGAAGGACCCTTCGTCCAGCGGCGGCATGAACTCCTTGCCCAGGCCCTTCCAACTGGTTGCGATGTTCCACTTCATTCGCCTCCCGAACGGCTGGATCGAAATGCTCTCTTCGGGATCATCGGGGTCATCCCATTTTTTTCCCTGCAGATAGGCGAGGCGATACTTGTAGCGATCACCCCAGGACAGGTCCTCCACCTGCTCGGCCGTCAGGTTCTGCTTGGAATAGTCCTTGGGGATCGGCCCGAAGACGCTGCCCAGCCCATGCCACGCCACCCATCCCAACAGCAGCACCGCAGTCACCATGAGGATGAAGACCGTTTTCTGCGACAGCGCGCGCCGCAGCGCCCAGGGATAGACAAGCTGGAACAACCTGAACAAGCCCAGCAGGCCGCCCACCAGCATGGTCACGAACAGGAAGTTCGACGTCAGCCCGGCCTGCGGGCCCAAGGGCTCCCAGGCCACACTCAGAAGGTAGCCAATCAGCACCGACACGGCCCCACAGGCCACCCACGATCCGGCGCGACTCAGCAGCTTCGGCAGATTGCCTTCAAAGATCTTGTACACACCGAACAGCAGCAGCGCCACGCCGGAGGCCGCGATCAGAAACGAGCCCATCCCCACCCCGCGGGCCACCAGCCCGACGCCGACGGCCGCCAACAGCGCGAACAGCCCGACCCGCATTTTCTTGCCCGAGATCCGTCCGCAGAAAAGGATGTGGGCCGCCGGCGGCAGGACCGTCAGGGCGATGACGACCGAGGCAATCAATGCGAATGTTTTGGTGAAGGCGAGCGGCTTGAACAGCTTGCCCTCGGCCCCGATCATCGTGAACACCGGCAGGAAGCTCACGACGGTCGTGGCGACGGCCGTCACCACCGCGCTGCCGACCTCACTGGCCGCCCGGTGAATCACCGCCAGGCGCGGCGCCTCGGGCGGGGCCTCGTCCAGATGGCGCAGAATGTTCTCACAGATCACAATCCCCATGTCCACGATCGTGCCGATGGCGATCGCAATGCCCGACAGCGCCACGATGTTGGCGTCGACGCCGAAGGTCTTCATCGCCACAAAGGCCAGCAGCACGGACAAGGGCAACATGCCGCCGATCAGCATGCTGCTGCGCAGGTGCAGGACCATCAGGATGACCACGATGAACGTGATCAGGATTTCCTGCGTCAGCGCATCGTAGAGCGTGCCCAAAGTCTCGTAGATCAACCCCGTCCGGTCGTAGAACGGGATGATGGTGACCTGGCTGATATTGGCCCAGGCGGGGCGTTGATCTTTATTGGCCCGGAGGTGCTTGAGGTGCTTCACCCAGGCCTCGTGGTTCAGTTCGGTCCCGATGTGCGAATCGAATCCGTGTTGGGCGGCGTAAAGATTGAGTTGCTCGGTGGAGACACTCTCATGGTCGATCACGACCTTCACCGGCAAGCTGGGGGCGATCTGCTCCTCGATCTTCCTCTTGACGTTCTTGATAACGGCCAGAGGGTTATCGCCGTAGCGCGCGACCACGACGCCGCCGACAGCCTCGGCGCCGTCCTTGTCCAGTCCCCCTCGCCGCAGCGCCGGGCCGAGCGTGACCGTCGCGACGTGGCGAATCAGGACGGGGACGTTCTTATAGACCTTGATCACGCTGCTGGCGATATCGTCGACGTTCTTGATGAACCCAATTCCGCGGATGAAGTATTCGACGCGGTTCAGCTCGATGTTCTTGGCGCCCACGTCGATGTTGGAGGCCTTGATCGCCTTGTACACCTCCGGCAGCGTGACGTTGTAGGCCCGCATGGCGTCGGGATCGACGTCGATCTGGTATTCCCGCACGAACCCGCCGACCGAGCCGACCTCGCTGACCCCGTCGGCCGACAGCAGCCCATAGCGGACGTTCCAGTCCTGCACGGTCCGCAGCTCGCCCAGGTCCCAGCCGCCGATGGGTTGGCCGTCCAGGTCGCGGCCTTCGAGCGTGTACCAGTAAATTTGCCCCAGCGCCGTCGCGTCGGGCCCCAGGGCGGGCTGAACGCCCGGCGGCAGCGTCCCGCCGGGAAGGCTGTTGAGCTTTTCGAGGATGCGGCTTCGCGACCAGTAGAAGTCGACGTCCTCCTTGAAAATCACGTAGATGCTCGAGAAGCCGAACATCGAGAGACTTCGGATGGTCTTGACGCCCGGAACGCCCAGCAGCGACACCGTCAGCGGGTAGCTGATCTGGTCTTCGACGTCCTGGGGGCTCCGGCCCATCCACTGGGTGAAGATGATCTGCTGGTTCTCGCCGATATCGGGGATCGCGTCGGTCGGCACGGGCCGCCGCTCGATGCCGCCGAGGTCCCAGTCGAACGGGGCGACCATCACCCCCCAGCTCACCACAGCCAGGACCAACATGCCCATCACGAGCTTGTTGTTGAGGCACCAGTCCAACAGGCGGCCGATGAAGGACGCCTGTTCCGGTGACAACTCGTTGTAGGAAGGATCAGTGGGACCCGCGGCCATGCTCAGAGCCTTTCTCGCCGGGCTCGGACTGAGCCTGAATCACGTTCACCACGTTGCCGCACTGCGGCATGGCGGCCCCGAAATACGGATTGCGCACGCTCTCTTCCGGTTGCAGCCATCGCGCGCCTCGACTGTTGAAGGCCATCGGGCATCGCATTTCGAACAGGGGGCCCTCCCCCCCCGGGCCGAACCGATTCGCAATGGCCGACATCTGCTCGGACAGAAGCGAAAAGGCCAGTCGCTGGGTGTCGATCTCCGTCGCCTCAGCCGCATCGGACAGAATCTTTTCCAGACCGCTTGCCAGGTCCATCCACGCCGTGTGGTCGTCGCCAGCCAGCAGGCCCATGTCGACCCCGGCCAGGGCCTGCTGGACCTTGACCGATTTCGTCGAGACCTGGTCGGCGGCCAACGCCCGCTGCAACTCGAAGTACGCATCGAACAAGCTGCCCAATTGCTGCCGAAACTCCGGGGGAACCGGCGGGCGCGACGAAGCAAACGGGTGTTCGCCATGGAGGCCGAAAGTCTTCTTCAACAAGGCAATATTGGTCTCGAGCGACTTGGCTACGCGCTGGAGTTCCTTGGGCATCTTGGCCTCGCTACCTTCGACCGCGTCGTTTCCCAGACGCATGGCGTATTCGTTCCACATCATCCGCTGGTGATCGGTCAGATCGGTCAGATCGGCCGTATCGATGGAGCGGACCGTATCGCCCAGCGCCTCGAAGGCCCGCCGCGATGCGGCGAGGTCCTCTTCGGCTATGGCGTCATGGACGGCCTCCGCGGCGCTCAGGACGGCTTGCACCCGATGCAGGAACATCGCCGGCAGCTCGCCCTTGGCGTCCGGGCCCTTGGCCGTCTTCTTCTTCGGGCCGTGGTCGTGCCCGCCGGCGGCGCCGCCCTCAGGTGACATCATGGACGGTTTAGCCAGAATCTGAAGGGCGCTGTCGATCTTGAAATTGCCCCGACGCACCACGCGGTCGCCTTCGGCGAGGCCGCTTCGAACGATGTAGTAATCGCCCGCCCGCGGGCCCAGCAGGATCTCGCGCCCCACGAAGGTCGGCTCTTCGGCGTCGGGCTTTTCCACGTATACGATGGCGCGCGTGCCGGTCCGCAGGACGGCGGTCGCTAGGATCACCAGAGGCTTATCTGTCTTGTCCGGGTCGATCCCCACGTAGCCGAGGGATTCCGTCCGTTCCAGCGGCATTTCACAGATGTCGCACACCCCCGGGCCTTCCTTGACGATCTCCGGATGCATGCGACACATCCATTTGCCCGCCAGATGGGGATCCATGACCTTCCCGCCGGCGGCCACTTGGGCGCGGACAATCGCTTTGACGAACATACCGGGCTTGAGCTTGCCGGCGGCGTTGGGGGCGTTGACGCGGACCTTCACCGTGCGGGTGCCTGGCGTCAGGATCGGATCGATAAAAGCGATCGTTCCGGTGAACGTCTCACCGGGATGCGAGATGGTGGTGAACTCGACGGTCTGGCCGTATCGCACCCATATCAGGTCCGACTCGTAGGCGTCGAGCTTCACCCACACCTGCGACAGGTCGGCGAGCGTGTAGATGCGCGAGCCGGTGCTGACATACATGCCCTCCTGGGCGTTCTTGTGGATAACGATCCCGGCCACCGGCGAATAGATTGTTAGATGATCTTCAGCCTGACCGGTCGCTTCGAGCGTCTCGATCTGCTCAGGCGCCAGGCCCAGCAGGCGGAGTTTCTCACGGGAGGCGACAACGGTCGCCTCGCTCATCTCGCGGACGATGCCCACGTCGCTGCGGACCAGCGCCTCGACCGCCTCCCGCGCCTGAAGCAATTCCTCCTGAGCGCTGAGCAGTTCGGGGCTGTAGATGTAGACCATGTGGTCGCCCTTTTGGACCGGGACGCCCGTGTAGTCCACATAGAGCTTGTCCAGCCGGCCGGGCACCCACGCGGTGATATACGCCAGGCGCGTCTCGTCGTAGTCGATCTCGCCCACCATGCGGATCTCGGCCTGGACGAACTTCCGCTCGACAGCGACCGTCTCGATATCCATCAGGGCCTTGCCGGCCTCGCTGACCGAAAACTCCCGCAACCCACCGGCCTTTGTTGGCTTGACGGGAATCAGCTTCATGCCGCACTTTGGACACAAGCCCGGCTCTAATCGGCGGACCTCCGGATGCATCGAACAGGTCCACTCCTGGATTGGGGCTTCGTCCGCCTCGTCCGCTTCGCCCGGTTCGCTCGGCTGCGTCGATGCGACCACCGGTGTCTCCGCCTTGCCGACATCTTCGGAGAAGATCGCGTGCAGCAGGATGCCAATGCCGATGCCCACGACAAGGACGACCACCAGCCCCGCCTGTTGGCCTATTGCGCGAGCGTATCGCCAGATTACGTTCTGCTGCTCAGCCATGGCTAAGTTCCTTCAATATGCCCCGCCCGCGCCGACGCTGCGGCGACGGCCGAGCGTACAATCTCAATGGAGCGCAAAGATCAGCGTCGCGTGAGTGGCCCCTGCTGCAAGTGCGCAGACGCCTGTGATTTTATGAATGCGCAGGACAAGGCGGGTCCTGAAGCGTTTGACGCGTTTCAAGAAGCCCAGACACACGGTCACCGCCACGAGGGACAATGTGGCGATCCCTGTCGGCTTGATGAACTTGAATGGCGAGATGCCGCTTCCTCCCCGCTCATGTTCGGCCTTGTCGCGGGTGGCGGCCAGGGCCGCCGAGGCACTCCAGCCTCCCAGCCAGCCGGCGGCTAGCAAAAGGGCGAGCACGATCACACCCGCTCTGGGGAAACACCTTGCGGATACATGGAACACATTAGCTGGTCCTTTGCGTTTCACGAGCCAGAAGTCCCTTCTACCACGAATGATGACCTAGCCCATAAACAAGAACTCCGCCCCAATAGCCGGTTAGCCCAACCAAAATGGCGGCCAGAAACAACAGGGCCCGGTAGGCAAGTCCCATGACACGACTCTCACGGCGATAGGAGAGTTCGCATAGGACGGCGCTGACGATGACAAGCAGGCCGACTGATGTTCCCAGCCATCTATGGAGGCTCAAGGCCCAAGAGAAGCCCTCGGGATAGTTCGAGAAAGCGCCAGCCGCCCACCCCAGAAGGGCCGCCACTGCTGCGCAGACCGCACCAAACACGATCATGAAGCGGGCCGAACCCCGAAGGACCTGCGACTTGGTCACAAAGGCGAGAATCTCCGCTAAGGCTGCCGCTATCACCAGCGCAATGGGGAAGTGAACAACGAGGGGATGGAATTTCCCGGCGAAACGGACCAACCGTCCCAACCCGTGTGGCTGCCCGTGGACCGTTGCGTGATCGTGGCCACCTTCCATTGTTTCGGCGTTTCCGGCCACCTCGGATGTTCCCTCCTGGGGCGGGGGAAGATTGGCTCGATACTTCTCGGGCGCCTCCTCGAACGCCGCCAGGCAGAACTTGCAGCAGAAATACACGCGCCTGCCTTGATCGATGGTGGAGAAGTTCGGGTCGATCTTGTTGCCGATCATGACCGGGCATTCAGTCTGTTGGGCCTGGCCGCCCTCAGACGACGAACGTGGTTCGCCGCTCGCCTCTTCGTAAGCGAAAGCTGCGCCCAAAGGGCCCAAGGACACCGCCGCAATGAAGAGGGCGAGCACGAACACGCCCGCCCTGACAAGACTAGCTCGGTCGGCGCAGAGGCGGTCAGTGGGGTTGCGTGTCTTGCGGTTCATCGTCAGTATCGTTCCCGGCATCGTCGTTGCCGTCATCGTTCTGAACGTCGTCGGAGGTGGGTTCGTTCCAGATTTCTTCGATTTCCTTGCCGACAAGCATCTCCAACTCGGCCAGCCGCTGACCTTTATCAGCGAGGGCGCGCTCGTGGGCCAACGCGAATGCCAGCAGCACGCGCTCGGCGTCGATCAGGTCCGTAAACGACGCCTTGCCCGCACGGAAGGCGGCGTCGGTCGCCTTGATCGATTCGCGAGCCTTGGGCAGCAGCGTGTCGCCATAGAGATCGATGCGGCGGTCGGCGTCCCGGAACCGGTAGGCGGCCAGCTTCACATCCGCGCTCAGCGTGTTGATGGCCTGGGCCTTCTCCTGGATGGCCGCCCTGTGGCGATGGTTGGCCTCCCGCACGCCGGCGGAGAGCTTTTCCCACCAGATCGGAATATTCACCGACACCATGGCGATGACTGCATCCTTGCCGTCGGTATCCGGGTGGCGGCCGCCCGTCGACTTCGCCGTGTCGATGTAGTTCATCCCCAGCGTGATGTCGGGGAAGTAGTCCTTCTTGGCCAGTTCGATCTGGTGCTTCCTGCGGGCGATCTCGAAGTCCAGCGCCTCGACCTGCGGGTTGGACTGCACCATCCATGCCAGGAGTTCATCGTCGCTGATCGAGACTTGCTGATCCTCGATGGTCTTCGGCCACGGCAGCGGCGTTCCCGCCGGGCGGTTCAAAGCCGCGTTAAGCCGCGCCACGATCGAGCCGCGAAGGTCTTCCAGCGTCCGCCTCCGATCGTCCAGCTTGCCGAGCTCCACCTGGGCGCGGATCACGCTTGGATGCGAAGCCGCCGCCACTTTGTATCGAGTGCGGAGGATCCTCTCGATATTCGTGAGCAACTGGATGTTCTCTTTGAGAATGGCGATCCCCCGCCACAGGTAGTAGTACTCGTGGTAGACGTTTTTGATCTGGTAGAAGAGCTTGAGCTTCTTCGCCTCGTACCGTTTGCGCTCGGCGCCGGCGGCCTCCAGGGCGGCATAGCCGCGAAGCTCCAGCTTGCCGAACCACGGGAACTTCTGCGAGATGCCAAAGGCCTGCCGCTGGGCGCCGACGCGGGTCTCGACCTCCCGGATGTAGAAGCGATAGGTGAAACGCGGATCGGGAAGCGCGCGGACCTGAGGCGCCCGCTCCAGCGCCGCCTTCCAGCGGTTGAAGGCGGCCTCCAGGCCCGGATTGTTCAGGGCGGCGTAGGCGAGGTAATCGCTCAGCGTCGACGTATCGGTCAATTCCGGCAGGCCGCTCTCGTCCTGCTCGGCCGGTTGTAGAAGGCCCGGCGTCCGCTGGATCGGCTCCCAACTGTAGTTGGACTGCCCCGAGCGATCCAAATTGCACCCGCCCACAAGCACAGCCAGCCCAGCCAGGACGACAGTCCATCGTGTGTGTCGGTTCATTCGTTTTTCCGTCAAGAGAGCGCATGCGCACGATCGGCGAGCCGCTGGGGAACACTCCCAACCGGCGTCGGCGGCGCAAAAAAGGGCGCCCGGACGTTACGTCTTGTTCTTAGAAAGAGATCGGCCATTTGGGGCGGTTCTCCTGGAAGGAAAATTCGGTCATAAATGCCGCGCTTCGGTCCAGTTGGCCGATCAACCATCGAGCTGCGGCAACGGGGCCGCCTGTCTTGCCCATTAACGACTCACGATGCCTGTCGGTTCCCCAAAAAAAACCGACGCCAAGAAATAAGGAACCTTAATGCCCGGTAAGACGTTAAACTCGTGAAGACATTACAAGAAAGGACGTGCCATGAACACCAGAGCAAGAAAACCAGCCGTTATCAGCCTAGCCATTTTCGTCGCTGCCGCCCTGCTGTTTGTTCCGCTAGTCGGCCTGGCCGAGAACGATCACAGTGATCATTCGGCCACAGCCGAGCCAGCGGCCACGACTCAGCCGGCCGAAGGCAAGAAGCACGAGATGGCCGCCAAGCATCTGGCAACGATGGCCAAGCTCCAGGCCCTGCTGGCCGAGGCGAAACAGGCCGCCGACAGCAAGGACATCGAGACCGCAGCCAAGAAAATTGCCGAAGCGCAGGCCCTGCTCGAAAAGCAGCACCAGGCGATGCACAAGCACATGAAGGCCATGGGCGCAACCTCCGGCGACAAGCCGGCCCCTCAGTGCCCGATGTGCCAGGCCGCCCCGCAGGCCAGCGCCAAGATCGCCAATACCCGCTGCCCCATGATGGGCTCGACGCTGAAGCTGGAGAAGGTTACCGAAAAGCTGACGCGAGAGTTCAAAGGCCAGAAGATCGGCTTCTGTTGCGGCGGCTGCCCGGCGGCCTGGGACAACCTCTCTGACGAGCAGAAGGAAGCCAAGCTCAAGAAGGCTGCGGCCAAATAGCCGCCGCCGCACCGCGCCGGCAGAGCGAAATCAGCGCGGTTCAGACGGCACGAGCCGGCTCAACAGATCGGCGAGGAACTCATTCGAGACCTCGCCGATCGCGCAATAGGTGAAGCCGTCCAACTCGACGGCCACCATGTTGCACTCGGCGAACGATGTCGCCCGATAGACCCGATCCCCGTAGCCGAACTCCTCGCCCAAATCCAAGGCATCCGTTTTTTCGGTCAGCACGACGACGGAGATCACGCCGCGATCGGTATCCACGACATAACTGCCGACCGGCTTGTTGCGGAAATGGACCACGCAGCACCCGCGGAGCGACATCCCGGCGCCCAGTTGCGGCACGGCCGGACGGAAGCCCAGCTTCTGTTCGAGTTGGGTCGCCAACTCCTGCGGATCGGCGTGGACATACAGGTCTGTCTCGGGCGACAGGGCGTGCTGGTGGAGTTCGTACAACTCAGCAGCGGCGGCAGGCTTTGGCTCGGCCAGGTAAAGACCCAATGGGATTGCGATCACCAGGACCGCAGCAGCCGCCATCGCCGGCCAGAGCGATCGAACAAGCCGTCGACCCGCCCTCCATTCGCGCGGATGTTGCGCAGGCGCCGGGCGGGCCGGACGGTCGTCGACCAGTTGTCGAACACTGGCGGCCAGCCCCGCATCGGCGCGGATTGAACTGAACGCCGACTGCAAGCGGGAGCGAACCGCACGGCTTTCGGCCAACCTGGCCTGACAGTGCTCGCACCCGACAACGTGTGGGGGCGGGGCCTGACCTTGAACTATCAACTCAAGTTGTTCGTCGTTTAGATGGGTCATAATTGGCGCCTCATGAATCCCAGATCCCTGGCGTGGGCCAAGAGCCTTTGTTTTAGCATCGCGCGGGCCCGGCTGGTGCGGCTCTTGACCGTACCGACCGCCACATCCGTAATCTCAGCGACCTCCTCCTGGCTGAACTGCTCGACATCGACCAGAAACAGCGTCACACGAAGCTGCTCGGGCAACTCACGAAGGGCCCGGATGACGTCCTGGTCGCCAAAATTGTTCAGAATGTCGTCCGCATCGGACCAGACCGCCTCTTGGGCGTGGGGCGGGTCGGGGACAAGCTCTTCGGCAAGCGGCACGGCCGGGCCGGCGACCTTGCGGTGCCGTATCTCGTCGATCCAGGTGTTTCGAAGGATCCTCATCAGCCATGCCCGGCAATTCGTGCCCGGCCGGAAGGAGTCAAACCGTTCCAGCGCCTTTAAGTAGGTCGCCTGCACCAAATCCCGCGCGTCCTCCTGACGGCCGCACAAAGCGACCGCCGCCCGGTAGACGGCGTCCAGATGCACTACGGCGATCGTTTCGAACTCGCTCTTGTCAGCCACTGGACCTGTGGCGGTGAGCCACCATTAGAACGGTTAATGCCATTCATGCGTTCCAAGGAAATCGCCGCCAGTATAGATGCTGGCCGACAGCAAGCCAGCGCAAAGAAAGCGAGCGACAGCCTAATGACCGTCGCCCGCTTGTCTGCGTTGAAGCGCTTGGTTGCTAGCTCTTGCGACGCCGCTTGGCCGCAAGACCAGCCGCACCCAGGGCCAGCAAGCTCAGCGTCGCCGGTTCGGGGACGCCGCCGCCGGT
>LAZR01000568.1_pt1 | contig 27818 bp, 62 predicted proteins | sample 329461 | NCBI WGS metagenome assembly LAZR01 (sample SAMN03002196, study PRJNA259156) | marine sediment metagenome | biome: sea floor; feature: Hydrothermal impacted sediments; material: marine sediment; isolation source: Loki non-amplified sample from Loki's castle hydrothermal vent sediment ...
ATAGAAAAAATACTTTGTTGGTTTAGGTTTCATGATTGGAGAAAGTTCGTAAGGTATGATAAAACATCTGGTTATCATTTAAAAGGATTAAAATGTAATAGGTGTCAATATAGGGTTATTGAATCAATTAGATGAATATTATACATGAGGTTACGTTAAAATGGATCAAATTGAAAAAGTAGCAGGATTATTCTTTATAATCTTTTTAATTACAATTTATTGTATTGCCGATTATTTAGAATCAAAAACAAGCTAATTATCTATGTTACATAGATAGGAAGATTTATAATTGTTATTTTTATGATATACAGGATGCTACAAAAAAAGTAGCAGACAAGCGGAAGGTGTACAAATGATAACTGAAGAACAATTAAGAGCTCAAAAAGAGTTCCAGGAACAGAAGAGAAAATTAGAAACTGATATTCTTGATATTCAGAAAAGGGTAAGAGTAATTAAAAGAAACGATAACAAAATTAGGCGTTTTTTAGAATCTTTTTCAGGTAAGTCAAAAGTTGATCTATATTTTGAAAAATTAGTAGATACTCCAAGAAAGAGAGTTTTATTAAAAAATAAGGCTATTCATGTAGTAAGCAAGGAATATTTCGCTAAGCATGAGGAAAGAATAACTAATGATATTACTTTTTACTTAGAAAAATGTTTCAAGTGAAACACAATGAGGAATCAAAGAATTAGGAAAAATGGAAAATTTGCTAAATCAGGTATTAAATACCCTATCATTATGCGTTTAAATTATCAAGAAAGAATTGACGTTTTAATGAAACGTCTTTAGATTTATCCAATGGAAGTTATGAAAATTTATTGTAAGAAACATGGAGATATTATTCCCTTAAGAAGTTGGGACCTCTTAGTTTGTCCAATGTGTTTGACTTATCCTGGACATAGTTATGAATGCAGGAAAGAAGATAAAAATTGTAAGATTTGTCAAGTAATGATTTTTGATGATATTTATGGTGATATAACTATCAAGACTGCTAGTAAAAGTTCAACAGTGAGTTTAGAAAGTGGGTTGCGTACGCTACCTTTAGAAAATAATGAAGGAGATTAATTTATACAAAATGGAAGTGAAGAAAATTGGAAAAAAATTTACATGAAATGACTTGGGAAACAATTGCTAAAGGGAAAAGAGCAATTGAATTAATTGAGATATGTCAAAGAAAGACAAGATCAGTTTTTATAGATGAATCATTGGAAGAAGCAAAATTATTAGTAAATTCACTTTATAAACAAGCTAAAAAGATTAGAAATTAAGTTTATACAGGAAAATACGTTATGAAAACTTGGAATGAAATGTCAGGAGAAGAAAGGTATACTTTTCTCAATTCACAATTACGGAAAATGTATGGGAATAAATTTCGTGAAATTGTTAGAAAAAAATCTTCTTGGCAAATCAGAATAGAATATTGGTTATTATTTGGATTTTAATATACATAGGAGTTCGTGAAAATTGAATCAAGAATATACTAAAGATGGATTGTTAGAAGTTGAAAGACATAAAATCAAGGATGTATTGAGAGGTAGACTTAATCATCTGAATGATATGAAAAAGGCTTATGAAAATGCTCATGGTGAATTAATAGAAGCAATTGATAATATTACAGAATATTTAGAAGCTATAACTGAAGATTCTGAATTCAAAGTAATAATTGATTGATATACAAAAAAGGAAGTGAAAAAAATTTTAGTAGTAAATGAAGCAGATTTAAGAATAATAAAAGAAATAAGTGATTATCATAGAGAAGTATCTAAAACAGGCATAGTTAATACAATAAGACCTCTTCATGCTGATTCAAAAGATTACTTAGATGATTTGATTATCATTTTTGAATCAGAATGCACTACAAGATATTCTGGTTGGCATAAGAAAGAACATAATTTAACAGATGATTTGATTCTTAGATTGAATAATTATTTTGAATCAGAAGATTTTAAGAAAATTAAATATGAAAGGGAAAATGATTTAGAAAAATTCCTTGATGATATTAAAGAATCTTAGTTATACATTAAAATTTGTAAAAAAAGACGTTAAACGACTATAAAAAATAAAGGTGATCGGTAATGAAAGAAGAAAAAAATGTTGTTAGACAAATCCCTGAAAATAAAAGACATAGTTATACTTTTAGTGGTAAAGTTTATCCTATTAAAGAATGGCTAGAGCTTGGCGAGAAATTATTTGGTGAGGATCGAACTAAATGGCGATTTATTTGTCCATCATGTAAAAATATTCAATCTGCTGAAACGATTCACCAACATAATCCTCAAATAATTGATGATGATTCTCTTAAGAGAATCCACGAACAATTTGTTTATTTTAATTGTGAAGGTCGATTAAACGATAAATATGGTTGTAATTGGTCATTAGGTGGATTATTCAGGATTCATAAGACCGAAATTATTTTAGATGATGGATCTTATCATCCTGTTTTTGAATTTCATACTAAATCCCTGGAGACCAAATAATAATGACCTTAAGAAAATCGAATAAAGTAGTTCACATTCCAAAATGTGTTTATTGTCCGAGAGATACACCATCTTTCTCAGGGGAGTGTTTTATTGCCATTCCAAGTCAATTAAATCTAAATGGTAAATGGATGGGTAGTCATTGGCATTTATTTTGTGGTAACTGTTTTCAAGAGTTAATTAAAGGAATTAAGAGAGAAAAAGAAATAATTGGAGAAGTAGATTTTGTTAATTTATTCCTAAATAATCCAATAACAATTTTCAAAGAAAAATACAAAACGAGAATAGAATTTAAAGATTATTAGAAGATGTGAGACAAATTTGACAGGGTTAGCAAAAAGAATATTAGTTTATGAAGGAGAAACGCTTCTTAATATCTCCAGAACATATAAAGAAGCTGTCGAAGCGGTATTAGCCCCCTATGACTTTTATCGAGGATATATTGAATTACATACAAACAATCTTTTTGGGAAAACTGAAAAGATTGAAGATCAATCTACTAATCAATGGATTCTTGAGGATGAAACGATTAATGAAGGGAATCAATATCATTATGAAATAATTTCTAAGGCTCAGAAGAATTATGTAGCTTGGCAATTAACAATTAATGAAACAAGAAGGAAACATAAGAAAGAAGAATTTCCTATTATATGTCCCAGGTGTAATAAATCAATATGGGATAATTATAGTCTTACAGACGAACATGATACTTATATAGGAATGAAATGTCATAATTGTCAGTATGATTATTCAATAAGTCATTAGGTAGATGAATATGGAAAATAAAGTAGAAATAATAAAAGTAACTATGCTAAGTATCCTTGTTTGTTGTAAAAAGGATGTAAAAGCTGAAGAAGTTGTTAAATTAACTAATGTAGAAAATCTTTGTGGAACAACAAGCGGATGGTGTCTGCCTTCAGAAGAATCCTTTAGGGAACATATTGCTGATAATAATAAACCAAATATAAAAAATGGAGAAATTACCTGTCAAATGATGAGAACAAAAGACATTGGATTTTAGATGCTTAGGAGTATGAAAATAAAATGGATTATTTATTAATTTATATATTTGGAATTATTTATTCTTTAGTATTCTGGGCTTATGGCGACATTAAAACTACAAAAATAGCTATGTCGATAGGGTTGGAAGAATCAAATCCATTAGCAAGAAGTCTTGTCAATAATGGACACTGGAAAATAATAACCACACTAAAAATTTTACCTTGCCTTGTTCCAATTGGAAATATTATGTTTGGTTTCTTGGGTTCAATTATAGTTTTCAATAATTATAATATCATAACTAAAAAATTACTTCGAGGTTAGAAAGATGAAAAATTGGAGAATTACTTATTTTGAAGAATATTAGTTTCTTTATTGGTGAAGAAGTCCGTTGCAATAATGTTGGGTGTTATAATACTCAAATTGAACGAATAATAGGTAAATTAGGTCAGCACTTAATATTTTGTTCTAAACAATGTCTTGAATCATTTTATTCTTATTATGATAAATATGAAGATTTTCAGGCAAAATTTTTAAGACAATTAGAATGTTCTATTTTACCTGAATCATTATTATTTGTTGATTATACTTATTTCTATTTAGATTATGCTAAAGAAAAAAATCTTCCTACAATTTATGGCTCTTTGGGCTATTTTAGATCATTACCTAGAGAGAAAGATTTTGGATTTTTTAATCTTGATCTTAAAAAAGAAATTCTCTTGGAGGATTTATTTTGAATAAAATAATTGATGAGACAGTATTTTTTGGAGAATTGGAAGATGAAAATTAAAAATATGCCTTATTATAGGACTGAGGTATCAGTAGAGAAATCTCAAGCAGATGTTTTGAAATTATTGAAAAAATATGGTATTACTAATAAACAATGGACTGTTGCGAATAAGATTGAAACTCTCAAATTCAGTATTTATGATTCAAATAATAAACCCAGGGTTATAGAATTACAAATACCACAATACGTTTATGGTGAAAAAGCAGTTAGGAAACCTTTTGGAGCTAATCAATACGAATTAAAAACAGTACCAATTCCCGAAGAACAAAAATATCGTATTTTTTATCATTCTTTAAAGGGGATTTTAGAATCGGTCCGTTTTAATACGATGTCTATGGGTTTAGAAGATGTTTTCTATGCTATGACACTTGTTAAAATTGGAAATAAAATAATGAAAATTAAACAACTAAGACCTCGTAATGCAGAATTTCTTTTGGGGGAAGGAACATGAGAAGATTATCAAATATTGAAAATCGGGATAAAGCGAAGGTCTTAGAAAAAGAAATTCAACAAATGAAAGATAAACTTTTTTCTTTGAAAGGAGTCCTATATCCTAACAATGAAAACGCTTTTCTCAAGACTTGGACATTTATTAGATTAGTAAATCAATGTATAGGGCGATTTGAACTAATGGCTCAAATGTTTTGGGATATGATGAGCGATGATAAAGATAGTTTTGCTATTAAAAACTGTCCACGTTGTAACGAGCTTTCTTATTTCAAAAAACTTAAAACCACAGGCAAATGTGCGGTTTGTGGCAAAGTTGAGAAACTAACACCCCAGGAGCGAAGAAGAAATGATTAGTCTTGAATTAGATCGAAAAATGCAAATCTTAAATAAGAACCTTCAATCCAATACTAGATCCGCATATTTAGAATTTTTGGAGTTCTGTCGTGAACCTAAATTAGTTGAAGAAATAGAAGAAAGTTTACCCTATAAACTCCGAACCATCAGATATTATCTTAACCAATTACTTCAATTAGGATTATTAGAACTTGTAATTTATTTACCAGACAGGAGAAAGACCTGTTATCAAACAAAAAGGAACGTGAATTAGAATGAGTAAAATGAAACCATGGGATTTTGAATATTATAGACTAAAAAGATTGCTTCTTTTAACTTTTTTTCTAGCATTAATGTTAGGATTCTTCTTTGGAGCTTTCTGGACTGATTATCAGAATAATACCTCTTACACTCCTTTACATGACAATCATTATGTTGTATTTGGTAATGAATTTGGAACAGAACCAAGTTGTTTAGGATGTCATATTAGCGGAAGTATATCAACTTGGCATAATGTTAATGGTCAAAATGTTTCAATAACTTATACAATCCAGATTTCTAATTTAACAATAGGAAAAAGTTATATTGTTGCAACTACCAGGGACATAATCTTTTTTAGATTTAATGGGACAATGCCTCATTTATTAGATTATTTCTTTGAGATTCCTGACTTTAATTCAATAGAATTTTCCTTATTTGAGTATAAAAATAATCAATTTTTTGCTTATAATCAATTAGGGAATCGTGATAATTTATTATTCTTAGATTATTATAAATTGGAATGGTGAATTAAATGGAAATTGAATTAAAGCCTATTAATATCATTTTTATTGCGTTTTGTAACAATCCTAAATGTAAAAATACAATCAGTATTGATGTTGAGGAAGATACTCCTAAAGATGACGAAATAACAATTACTTGCGAAGAATGTGGAAATTCAATTAGAATTAGTTACGAGGTAGATACAATTTAATATTAAGTTGGTAGTAAAAATGTGGTTATTAGGTAGAATAGTTGAATTTAAAAAAATGGTTGATAATATTTCGCCTGGAATTTATAAAATTAATGCAATAACTTTGAAAGATCCCCCATTTTATGAATTAAAAGAGATTATTAAAGTTAATAAAGCGGAAGATTTTCTTTATATTGGTAATTCAGTATTTCAAACAAAAACAGAGTCATTATATATTCTTGCTCATAAAATAGAGGAAAGACGTTCTTTAAAATTACCCATTGTTATTAAACGGGCAAAGAAATTGGTAGAAAAATTATCTAAATATTAGGAACGGAGATTGGTATGGTGAATATGAACATAAGAACAGTGATGTTTAGGGAAAAAAACAAATCATTTGGAAAGGGAAAACATATTTCTGCTTCAGATATAAAGAAAATAGAAATTATTGCTATACAAGCCCTCAAAAATACTTCTGGAACAATTGGTGTTGGAGGGATAGGAAAAGAGATTGCTGTTGATTTAGAGAATTGTTTTGCTCAATTTAAAAAAATGCTATTCAAATCAGATATTAATTTAGAACATTTTCTCAATTATTCAACTAATAATTTAATGTTAGCTCTCATTGCTAAAATTATTAATCCCGAAAGCGTTAGGTGGATGGCAAAAAATCCATAGGGTGATAATGATTTTTAATCAAACAGATACGAAGTTAGTGAAGTTTTTGAAAAAATCTCATACAAATGGGTATCTTAGCAGTAATTGGATGAAGAACAAATATGATATTCGTAATAGAGAGAAAAAAATCAAAGGTTGGTTGTATTATTCTGATGGGGAAGAAACAACAGTTAAACCATTTTTTGGTACTAGAAAAGAAGCTGAACAAATTAAAGAGATGCTGAGGAAGAAAAATGACAGATAATAAAAAATCAAATGCAATTAATCAAATAATTGCCGATATTTTTTTTGATGACGAAGGCAAAAAAACATTCTTTCAACTATCAGTTGGGGATTTTATCATAAAATTCTGTAATCAATACAATATTACAGTTGATGATTCAATAAAATGGACTAAAGAAATGGAAAAAAGTATGAGTAATAGTTTTCTCATTAAAAATTAAATAATAAAAAAAGGTATGTAGTATGTATAAACAAGAAATATTTGTTTTAGGGATTCCAATTGAATCAGAAGTATCATTTGGAATATTGGTTATTGATAAAGAAACATTAGGAACAGAAAAACAAGTCATACAAAGTAATGATGACCTTCCAATGGAACATAATAATAATTATTATGAATGGGTTGCTAAACATAAAGATCGTTATATTCCCTTAGATTTTAAAGAAAAATCTTCTGGGAGAGTGGAATTTAATACTTTTTTCATCAGGAACGAAAATTGTTTATTAAAAATTTATAATGAAAGGCAAAAAAAACATGCCATAATAACTTTCCTTGTCCCTTATGATAAGGAATGCTCAACCTTTCATATCGCTCTTATGTATGATATTACTGAGGTCATAAGGAAAGGGAATGTTTCTGAAGAAGTAGGAGATTTTATAAACAAAAAGAAATCTCAAAAAAATAAAAAATAGGTTGGTTAAATATTGAATGAAATGGAATTTAAGGAATTTTTAGGAATTTTACAATCTATTAAGGGGAAGAATCTCTTTAATCCTTATACAGATATTTGTATTCGTCATGACAAAAGAAATGCTGATTTTATTAGGAGACACAATCTTAAACAATATTTTTCTATTATTAATCATACTAATACTTTACTCATCGGTGAAGCTCCAGGGTATCTAGGTTGCCGAAGAACAGGCTTACCTTTTACTGATGAATTAACTTTCACATTACTAAAAAAAATATATGATATAGATATGTTGGTAGCAACAAAATCTGGTAAGAACAAAGAGCAATCCGCTACTCAAATGTGGAAAATCTTATCTAAATTAGAAAAACCTCCTTTTCTATGGAATATTGTCCCTATTCATCCTTATAATGAAGACAATCAATTAAGTAATAGAACACCATCCAAAACAGAACGTAAACTTATGAAAGAAGTGGTGAAATATTTTTTTGACCACACTAATTTTTCAAAAGTATTTGCTATTGGAAAAGTGGCTACAGGTGTCTTAGTTGATCTATTAGGATTAAAAGAAGAAGATATTTATATTCGTCATCCTAGTTATGGTGGATCTGAGAAATTCAAAAATAAAATAGCGGAAAATTTTCAACTTAAAAAGAAAGTAGATAAGAAAAAGGAGAAACTAACAGATTTTTTTGGAATAAATGTAACAATTCCAGATTCAAACACCATTGCAAGTTTAGATAAGGTATCAGATAAAGGAGAGTAGAGAATATAATGGGTAAAAAGAAACACGAATGCAGTGGTTGTGGGCGAACAGAGTATCTTAATATTGATAAAGTTAGAATCCTTAAGAAATTGGATATGAATATGCAAGAGAGTCTTATTGAAGATATTCTAAATATGCAAGAAAAGATGGTTTATCCTAAAATAACTGACGAAGGTATTGAAATTAGATCGAATCTTGCTCAACTATTTAATGAAGTAACAAAAAAATATGGTTCTGATGAAGTAGTAAGCTGGTGTTTCTATCAAGTAGTAAAGAACATTACTGAGCAACCCCTTGAACGAATAGATTCAAGATTAATTAAAGATAGTCCAGCAAATAAAGAGTTTCATAAATTAATAGGAGGTGAAAAGCAATGAGTTTTGAAATTGAAGTTAATATCAGTGTGTATTGTCAAACAGAAGGTTGTAATGAAAAAGAAATGGAAAAAAATGACTATATTGATAATGATGATAATGAAGCGAATCTTATTTGTTCTATTTGTGGAAATGCAGTTAAGGTTACTTTATAATGAAACTTAAACAAGCAATAGCATTAGTCTTATTTAGAATGTTTGGCTTAAATCCTACTTCTAAATTTTTACCAGATAAATATTTATTACCACGAATTGATACAGAATGGTTCTATATCGGTCTTACTAATATTAAAAGCATAAGAAAAACAAAATATCAGAGTAATAATTCAGATTTTAAAATAACTATAAGGATGAAATAATGAATCCTGCTGAATTTATGTTAATCAAACTTGCCAGGGCTATGAAAGCAGAAAATCGTGATGAAATCAATACGACTACTTTCTTGATGTTTTCATTAGCCATTCATTTAGACAAAGAAAAAGGAGAAGAATATGATGACATTAGAATTAAACGGTAAAATATCGGAAGATTGTATCTATTTTGATGAATTATCTGGTGGTTGCGATACTTATGGAACACCAAACTGTAAAAAATGTCCTAATTATAAAAAAAGGAGTAAAAATAAATGAGCGAAGTTAGAGAATTTAAGATGGGATTTCCAGATCCGACTGAATGTAGAAAATGCGGTAAAATCATCCGTTTTCCTTATGTTTTTACTGCTTGGTCAAGAGAAGAATTAGAAGAAGTCTTGAATGTTTTTAGGAAGAATGTTTTACATTTTTGTAGAAAATGTTTCAACGAGGAGGAAAAACAATTTAAGGAGAATATAGGTAAATCTGGTTATCTTGAGTATCGTTTGCTTCATAATAAAGATTCAAGTCAAGATTTTGTTATTAAATTTAATAATAAAGAGGATTTTGATAAATGGGATGCAACAAGAAAAAAAGGTGAAAAATAAACATGAGAAAAACAACAAAACAAGCATTGGTAAAGAGAAAAGTATTATTTGATGAATATGGTGATTATTTACGCTGTAAGGGTAAAAGAATAATAAATAGTCGAAGAATAGCCGAAAAACAAGTTATTCGGACTTGTGGGCTTCCTTCTACTGATCGTTGTATTTATTGCGGAGAACCATTATGCAATAAATGTGATACAACCCCAAAAAGACATAAAGTGGTTTGTAAATTATCGCTAAGGATTGCCATATTGGATAAATGAAATTAATAATTAAATAAGGTAAAAAATGATGTTGAAAGATTTGAAAAAGAAAAGTAAATATCCACCTGGTAACTGTACTGAATGTGGTTATATTGCTGATTGTATAGGATATTTTACTACTTGTCCCTTCTTAAGTTTACCAGCAGAAGAAAGACGAAAATTTTGGATACCTTGGTTCAAGAAATTTAAGAGGTATTAATATTGAGATTATGAAAAAAAGAGAGTATAAGAATTGATCGTAATAAGAGTCTTTTGTCAATATTGTAAGAAATCGTTAGAAAAGAATGAAGAAAAAGAGATAGGCTTTCATTCTAATTGTAAAAATGAAATCGTTAAATTCGGAGAAAATAATCTAATTTTGAATTTACAAAAAATAGATTTTTCTGATTATCAAAATTATGTCGATAGTTATGATTGTAGTTACTTAGGATTAAGGCAACATGGTAAGGCATTAGTTTCTATTACTATTTTGAGTGATTATTTAAAATCTAAAGGATTAAATATGAATGTTATTGATTCAATTTTAAAAAATCAAATACAAATTGCCAATCTCCAATTCCTAAAGTATTTATAAACATAGAACAGGACCTAGTTGTGTCATTTATTCTTTTCTTTTTTTATTCGTTTCTTTTTAGGTTTAAAGGAATTTTTTAGTTCTTCTGTGTATTCCGTTATGTCTGTGAATCCATCTTGATTGGTCATAATGGGATAATTAAATTAAAAAAGAGTTAAATAAGTATTGGGTGGATATTACCCTAAAAATACTTATTAATAGTTTTTTGGATTTTATGATGTAATTGTGTTTTTGTTACTAAGGTTTCGAGTTCAGTTTTTTTGATAGGATGATTTTCGGTATATCTTTTTCCATTCTTATCAGTTTTTTCTACTTCCCGAAAAATATATTCATGTCGAAATTGTTTCCAAATCCCTGAAGATAATTTAGCTTTTACAACGATTTGTTGTAAAGGAGTGAGATAATCAATCCCTTCAACAGTCAAATAAATCTTGTCATTCATGGTAACTCACCCATTTTGACCATAAATCGAAGAAATTCGTTATACGCTTTAATGGTTGGAATGTCTCTGCCTTTTTTCTGATGGTTTCTAATACGACCACCTTTACGAGAAATTTCTTTTTTTGTTACTAATCGTTCAAAACAATAATTTATTGTATCATCATCGTAATTTAATTCGTTTTTATATTTCTTCAATAATTCACAAACTTCAGTAGTTGTTGGAATTAGAGGAACAAAGACTTCTTTGGGTTCGATTTTCCTTGCTTCAGCTAATGATAATTCTTGTTGATTAATAGCTTGGACTAATGAATCTTTATCATTAACTAATACTTCAATTTTACTATTATAAGATCGTTCTTGGCTTGTTAAGCGGTTTTTCAGTTTTTTTATCTCTTGTTCTTGTGTTTTTAGTTTCTGTTCAAAATCCTTGACTTTCTGCTCTGAATCAGGAATACTTGATCCTTCTATTACAGTTCCACTAGGACCATCGGTTTTTTCTTTTCCAGATCCAAATGAGGTTTCAAATAATGATTTTTTCTTTTCGTTACTCATTATATACCACCATGTTTGATTTTAACAGCATCAAGAAGCATCTCATTCAAAAAAGTTCTTGTCTGTTGGTCTAACTTGTTAAGAATACCTTTTTCTTCACCAGATAATCTACTCATAAGAATATCTTGATAATTTTCAGGTATAAATTTTTGGGACTTATACACCAGGAAGCTACCTAAAATTTTAGATAAAAATTCCTCTAAAACAGGGATATATTTTTCCATTTCTTTATATCTATTAGTTCTATCAGTTTGGCTTTTACGGTTTGCTATTCTTTTCTTAGCAATTATAGTTTGTTGTTCAAAGGATAATTCTCTTTCTGTTGCAGATAGCCTTTCTAATTCTTGTTCTAATTCTGTGTTTGACAATTTTTTCACCTTTTTTTGTTTTTAAGAAATTGTTCTTTTGAGGTTGTATGTAATTGAGATTCCCAATTTGGGTGATCGTTTTCCTTTCCCATGTGATTTCTTGCAATCTCATAAGTTTCAATCTCTTTATCGCATTTTTCGCAATAATACAATTTTTTCACCTTTTAATTATTATTAATCATATTACCTTAACGGTCTATAAGAAAGAAAGAAGAAATCTTTATTTTTCACCCATTAAGAATAATTTTACCATTCATCTTCAGTTGAGAAGATTAAGAGAGCGGAATATGATATATCATCATAATAAACAACACTATTGTATTTGATGTCTTGAATCATAAATCCTCTAAGAAAAGAGGGATTTATTGTTTTTTCGTTCCTAATTAGAATCATTGGGTTTTGCTTTTTATCAATAAATTCCTGAAGTTCTTGCCTTAGATCAGTAAGATTTTTTGCTTCAAAGAATTGGACATAATTCCAATCTTCTGGCAAATTTTCTTTAATAAATTTCTCCACTTTGTTCAGTTTCTCTTTAGTCATAATTACTACCTTTTTTTGTTTTAGTTGTGTTACCTTAACGGTCTATAAAAAAATAAGAAGAATCTTTGTTCTTTACCCATTAAGCCTTCAAATAAGTTAATACTTCAGGTAAATTAGTAAAAGTATTACTTGATAAATCTTCGATAAAATTGTCGATAGTAATGGTTTCTGATTTATCACCAAAATAGGGAATATCAGATTTGACTTCAGCCCAAAATTCTAAATCCTTTTCTCCTAATAGACTAATACCTACTTTAATACAATCATGGTAGTTTGGTATTATAAAATGTAAGTCGGTTTTTGCAGTCTGCGTTTGTAGTTTGTCTAAATCTTGCTCACATAGAGCCAAGACTTTAGCCTTCTCTGCCTCGGCAGTGAAGTAGTATTTTCCCATTTTTTCTTTATTTTTGTGTTCTTTAATCAAATTCATCAACCACTATTATAGTAACATAATGGATTTAAAAATGTTAGTAATTTATTAATAAGTAATTATTAATATATTAATAATCATCTAATCGATGAGTCGTAACATCCACCAATATTTAAAGCGTTGTAACCATAAGTGAGTTATGTCTTTCGATCACTTAACAATAAAAAAGGCTATTATCGAAGTTTTAAAAGAAAAAGAAGAAATTCCTTTGATAGAATTATCTGAACTACTCAAGAAAGACAAGTCTAATGTCTATAAGATTGTTAAAGAACTTGAGTTCCAAGGATTAGTTATGACTACCAAAAGGAAAAAACCTAAGAGTCGTTATTACCAACTTTGGATAAAAAAAGGTTTAGGTGAAAATGTTTCTCCAACCATTCTAGATGCACGTTTAAAGGTCGTGGAGGATAATGTTGATATTCTAAAAGCGAAGGTCAAGAGAATAGAAGATGAGTAATATTCGATCACTAAAACGATTTTGTGGGGGATGTAAAAACATCTTGGGAGAAGGTGAAGAAAATTTTCATACTGATTGTATGACTGAAATAAAGAAATATTTCAATGAACATAAATGGGGAATGTTCCTAAAATCGTTATATGGTCGTTTAACACTTCAATTTTTAGTAGCTGATATTATTGCTTATGGGGAGCAAGAAGTATTATTAGACCATGTTAATAATCCAGAAATAATCGGTTTTATAGACTATTGTAAAAAAAATGGTGTCTATAAATTAGAAAATGGATCTGTCCAACTAAATTTTTTAAATTATCCTGGGATGTTAGGAGAATCAGAATTTCAACCCCAAGAAGATGATGACAATGAAGAAAATAATTAAAAAAATTCTTAAGTTAATGGAAGAAAATAATGAGCTTATTCATGCTATAAGTGAATTACAGCATCCTATCATAAAAGCATGGAGAGAAAATAATACATTAACAAAAAGTGAGTTAGAAACAGTATTACATAATAATCATTTTCGTGTAGATGAATTGATTGATGAATTTATTGATTCTATTGATGCTTGGGATGAGTTAATTCCCGATTTTTGGTATCAATTCAGAAAAGTAATGAAACTAAAAGGAAAAAGTAAAGGAACATGAATAGAACAGAAGAAATGGAAGTAAAAGTTGTAAAAACTTATATTACTGAAAAAATGGTTATAACCGTTGAAGAAAAATTAACGGTTAGTTCGACTGAGAATAGTTGGTATTCTGAAGTAAATGCTACAAAACTACATTTGAAAGTTGATGACACTAAAAATGTTGAATTGGAATTGGATGAATTACATTCAACATTATTACGAACTATTCTAAAACAGGGAGAAGTCTAATTAATGGATATTAAAAATCATTTCTATATTGAAATTGGAAACGAAAAGGACCTAGAACAATGTCTTGAATCTATCAAAGAGGATTATAAGACAATCGTTAAAGACACGAAAAAATACGGGAAAAAGAAGTGGAAACCAGAATATGTTGAGAAACTAAGAATCTATGCAAAATGGAAACTTGTTACTTGGTTAGGGGAAGAAGATATTGAGAAAGCTCAAAAAAAGCAACGTGATGAGGATTATATATAGAGGTAATTAATATGAAATTATGTGATCATTGCGGTGAAGTCCCGATTGGAAATTGGCAATGGAATGCAATTTATTTAGTAGGTAAGTTTTGTTCACATGATTGTTTATGGGCGTTTGCTCACGATGCTTACCAAGAAAATGTTAAGCAATTCTTTAAGGAATTAATAGAAACAGGATTTGAAGTATTATTTGGAGATTCAACACCAACAACTCAACCTACTCTACTTTTGAAAAACGAAAATTATCTTGTTACTATTAAAGAATGGAAAGTTAGTCCTGTTTCTTATGAAAAATGGATAGCAAAGAATATATTAGAGGTAAATTAATATGAATATGACTTATAGTCAGTTTTTGGATGAAGCACGTTTCCCTATCAAAGAAGAATTGGAAAAATTTATATCTAAACATCCCCATTTCTATTTCTTACGAATGCATGAGGAAGGAATTGATGAGGGATTAATAATTTTTCTTACCTTAATTCCGTCTTGTGATGAATGCGGATCTGACCAGAAAGAAAAAGATTTATTATATAGTCCTATTTCGGATTCCTATTTATGTATAAAATGCTATTTACCTTTGCATAAACCAACCTTTAAAGGTGCGTGGCTTAGTTTTCAAATGATGTTTGGAACAGATTGGTTCTCTATTGGTGTTAAAAATCGTGTTTGGATAGTTGAAAACTTTGATAGAAGATATTAAAATTATTACAGATCAGGATTTGTTAGAAGAAATTTCAAGTCAAATAGTTGAAATTCTTGGTACTGAGGATTATTTTGAGATAGGTTTTATGATTGGTCAGCTTAAATGGCAAAAAAAGTTCTTACGTTATAACAATTCTTTCACCCAAGAAAATATTAAAACAGAAAACAAAAAGATTATTAGAATAATTAATATGGAGAAAATCTTTCCAATTAAAGAATTTGTTTTAAAAGTTTACTCAGTAATAAAAAAGATTAATGAGTCCCTGGAGACTGAGTTATATGAGAGAAATAAGGATAACTGAGAAAGAATTATTATTCCTCCAAGCAGGGATAAGAACAGGGGTAAGAACTTGGGATAAGCATATTGGGAATGTTTCTTATGGAGAAGGAATTTATTTCACTACTGATGAAATTAAAGAAATTATGAAAAAGTTTGATGTAAAAGAAGAAATAATTGATTGGAATAATAACTAAAGAAAATAGGCGAGATTGTGGCAGTGAACGTAAGCTGGTTTTGGTATAACATGGAGTACCTTAATTGGGAAATAGGTGTTAGACGTAGCTTAAAGGATCTGGTAACGGAGTAAGTATATTCCCACAACGCCAAAATCATTTCATTAATATAATAAGATAATGGAAAGAATAAAAGAGTTATATGGAAAGCAACTAATTCATAAAGATCACCGACTTTTTTAGTCTGCCAGTACACTTACTTTCTTGTTCCCATAAATATTTGGAAGTGATCTAATTAATGCAAATTGAAGATTTAAATTTAGCCGATTGGATAGTAGGAATAATCGTTTTTATTGTTATTTTTTATTGTCTTGATAAATCGGGGCAAATAATGATTAATTTTAGAAGAAGCTGGAAGCAGTCTAAGACTATGGAAAATAAGAATAAGTTTGGAATGTTTAATCCAAGTGAAAAAATGATTGAAGAAGCAAAGAGAAATCAAGCCTCAATACACCAAGCAAATAGATTACAAGAAATGATGGTAAATGATTCAAACAAAATTTATCTTGGTGATTTAGAACCAGGAGAATCAATAAAAGTAAAATTAACTTTTCTTAATTGTGGTAGTTGTGGAGAGAAAACAGAAAAGGGAGATGTTTTTTGTTCAAATTGTGGTGGTATGGTATGCAAGAATTAATGGTAGCTTTTGTAGTGGTTTTTGTAGTGGTTTTATCTGTATTATTAGGAATTTTAATACAAGCATATATTGAGTATTGGAAGAAATGAGTATTTGGAATCCTAAAGATTTCTGCAAAGAGGGGTATTATGGGATAAATAATAAGGACATTGCTGTTTGTGGTAAGGAAAACTATCAGAACCCTTGTCTAAAAAAAGAATGTGAATTATACCAATTAACAGAAAAAGCAAAAATTGCTTCACGTAAACAAAAAAGTATTACTGAGTTATTGAAATAAAAAAAAGTTATTATAAAAAACAGGGAAAGGACCATGAAAAAACAGCCAAAATTTGAGAAAGATAAATGGTATTATTTAAAATTTATTGACCACGGTCTTAATATTAATTATGAAGGAGATTTAAAGGAAATTGCTCTTGAGTTTTCGGGTAAATATTTAGGAGAATCAGAAAATAAGTATTGCTATGTTTTTTATGCCACTATCTGCTCATGGGAAGAAAAATCAGATACCTTTCAAGTTGCGAAAGGAACTATTGTTGATTATAGAGAAATGGTTTTTAAAAATGATTAATAAGATTTTTTAGTTGGTTTATGAAAAATGATTGATTGTGTTTTTGATAAAAATGAAAGAATTATATTTTAATGATTTAATGATTTTTTGGAAAAAAGTAATAAAGAAATATAGAATTAATTATTTATTTTTTTTCTTTCTTTTCCTTCTTTTTCTTGCTTTTACCTCTGGTGATTGAGAGATGTACATAATTACGAATATAACTAATAATCCAATAGCAATAAAGAATGCTTCGGGTATTTGAAAGAGATATGAAACACCAATCATAATAAATACCCAAATTATAACCAAACCCATTAAACTGTCAACTAAATCATCCATATTAACCACTAATATTTTTCTAAGGATAGAATATTTAAAAGTTTGTTCTTGATAATTATTTATTAAAACTTGTCTCTAATCTCATCATAATAATGCTAAACAATAAAAAAAAGTATTACTGAGTTATTGAAATGATAGATTTATTATTTAACGTAGTTTTTTGGATTTTTGGTGATTATTACACTACTACTACTAATTACGATCCTAAAACGGAAAGAAATGGCTTTGTAAGATTAATAATTTCAAAATATGGTTATAAATATTTTTTATTGTTTAAAATAATTTTAACTATTCCTCTTTTTCTTTCGCCTGGTGGAAATATATTTATGGGTAGTTTGGGATTTTTTTTAACAATAAATAATTATTTCATGTCTATTAGAAAAATTGAAGTTACTTTATTTCAATATTTGTTTTTATTTTGTTGTTTAGGTATTTTATCAATTTTCTCATTCATTATTGTAGCAAAGTTATATCTACTTGAACAACAAATAATTAATAGTTTTATCTAATAGTTAGTAATTGCCTGTTTTATAAACATAAAGAATCCATACTACTAATGTTACAATAAGACCAATAACAGCAGTAAAGGGTAAATCGAAAGGTAACGCATCAGCACGATCAAAATATTCTAAAAAGCCTACATTAACTAAAGTTGGATTGAGGATTTGAAATAAAAATCCAATAAAGAAACTAAAGCCTATTAGAATAATACCTGCAAAAATCCAATGTTGATATTCATATTCACTTAATTTCATAAAAAATCACAAAAAAAAGTTGTTAAGAAGATAATTTAAATGTATGTTCTTGACGTCAATTACCCTTACCTAAAGAGGAAGGGGCTTGTAACTATCTTTCGATGCTACAATTGGCGGATTGACAAACAGCCTACTACTAACAGATCTACTGAAAGTAGCAATGTTTCTTGACGCATTAAGATCGGCATTTAGTTGAAATTTACATTGTTTACATTTAAAAATATGTCCTTTGCGATTGTTTTTGTCTTTGTATCCACATCGAGAACAAGTTTGACTAGTATATCTTGGATTAACGTATATTACTTTCTTATTTCTTTCTTCAGCCTTATACGCTGTGAATTGTTGTAACTCCGCAAAAGACCACCTACCTAATTTTTTATTGAATCGCTTTCCTTTTTTCTTTCCTTTCTTTTCCTTTTTAATACTATTCAAATTTTCAAATACTAACACATCATATTTTTTTGATACCAACTCTTTAGCCAAACAGTGATTCAAATCTTTTACAAACCGTCTCTCTCGTTCAGATATTTTCTTTAATTTTCTTTTTGCTGAACGAGTGCCTTTAGATTGTAATTCACCTTTTAGATGTTGATATTTACCTTTAATATTTTTCAATTCTTTTGAATTGTAAAAAGTATTATCAGAGCATACTGCAATATTATTAACCCCCAAATCAATACCTAACCTATTATCATTACTAATAACAAATTTAGGAGTTTCCTTTTCTACTTGTACATGAATATAACAACAATTATGATTAATAATTAATTGAGTACTTTTTATTTGCCATGTATTATATTTTTGATAATATTCTGCTAAATTAAAATCATATTGCATTCTCCCAAATATAGTAGTCAATTTACAATATCCACTTTCGAGAAATATTTTTGCTGTTCTTATATCATATCGAATAGAACTCAATGATTTCTTTATAGGATGATGTTTGAATTTATCCCTTTTTAATATATCTGAGGCTTGGTCTCTGGCTGTTTGAACCAATCCTGACGGAAGCGTTGGATATTTTTCCCGTATTTGATGATATGTGCCTTTGTCTAGCTTAGATTTATTAAATATTTTTTCTTTAAATCCATAATCTAAGACATCTTGACATACCAGATTAAATATTCGAACGGTTTGAATTAAATCATTAGATTTAGCTAATTTTATTTTCAATGTTCGTATCATTTTTATTGTCATTATTATTTTTTTAACAAAACTTTAAAACCTTTATTATAGTCATTATTATTTTTTTAATAAAACTTTAAAACCTTTATTGCTTTATTTATTATATATTGTATATTATTAACAGAAGGAAGGCAATTCATCTACTACCTGAAGGAAGTGGTCTTCTTTCCCATTTAAGATAAAAAAAACGAAAAGGTGTGTTTACTTATGATAGTATAATAATATAGAATTATTAAACAAATCTGATGATTATGGATTTTTTACTTGAAGCGGCCATTGAAAACTTGATTGAAGAAAAAGTATTAACAGTAGATCAGATGAAAGATTTGATTTATGATATAGGATATTATTACAAACATAATTTCGATGTAAGCAAAATCTTAGCTGAAATTAATGGAACACAATTGAATCAGGAAGAAATTATTAGAGGGATCTGGAGAGAAAAACGATTAAAAGAAAGTCGTAATTTATCTTATGTAAAGCCAGGAAGAAAATCAAAAGTCAAAGAAGTAATTTATTCATTGAAATTCTATCTAAAATATTATGATATGGATAATGACGACACCATTATGATTTCACAAATAAAAGAGACCTATAACTATGCTAAAACTTTTTCCAGAGCTACTTTCTATAAATTTCAGAAAGCATTGCGAGAAAATCACTTAGAAGAAAAAATTATGAAAGTCTTGAATATAGAACTTGTCTATATGCCAACAGGCTATGCTTTAACCAAATCAATGCATGATGAATATGTAGCTGAAGCAAAAGAAGAAATTAAGAGGGGGAATTAATTATATGGTCAAAAATATGGATTTAGAAAAGGATTTTGAATTTTATTCAAAAAAAGATTGGAAAAAAGTTAAACACCAAAAACATTCAGAAAATCGTTTTTGTTGGACAAAATGTCCTTATGACATTTATGATGAGGTCCCTTTTTGTAGGCCGTATGATTGTGATTATGTATATCAAAAATCCTTTGATTTAATGAAGCATGATGAATATGGAGAAATATTGACCTTAAGATTCTTTTCAAGAAATTGCTTAAACAAGAAACAATTTGAACCTCCTAGAGAAGATTGGTATGGTAAAATATCGTTTTCCTTTCCTTATGAACGAGGAACTATTACTATTTGGGAGGGGAAAGTAAAAATTCTTTTGAAAATATATAAAAATAATAAACAATCTTCAGATGTTTTTCTTTATTATCAAACTCCTTTTCCTGAATATAAAAGATTGATGTCTGTTGAACTTCCCAAAGATAATCCTTATCATTGGAGATGTGAAAGAATAATTGATAATCCTTGCGTTCAAACTACTTATGAGATGAGGGGTTATCTTAGAAAATATATTACCGTTGATTGGGAAGATTTCAAGAATATTATTTTGTTCGGTTCTCCTGGAGAACTTAGAGATGGAAAATGTTTGAATAATAGATTACTAAATAAAAATAGACAATCTATGATAGAAATGGTAAAAAGAAGAAAATAGTCATTCTCCAATGGTATTCTATTTATAGAAAGAGCCTAAGAGAAGAACAGTTATTGAAATTGGAGAAATTTCTGATGTTTTTCTTATCGAATCATTATAAAATATCTGAAAAAAAACTATTTAAGGAAGACTATTTTTAGTTAATTGTAGGTTTAAAATGTCTAAAAATACCAATGATGGATCTTCAATAATCTTTTTTTTTGTAGCACTAGCAATATTATCTTTTTTAGCAATCCAGACAAACAATGAAAGTTTACTTATGTTAGTTATGGCAAGTGGTATTGGAGCACTAGCATACGCATATAATGAAGCTGTAGGTAACCCTGAAAATCGTTCTGATGCAATTCTTATAGGGATAGGATTATTTCTTGGAGTTTCAGTAGTTCTCCAAGCTTTTGACCAAATGTTAATCGGAATTGCCTTTATAGGATTTTTTGCTATTTTTGCTATATATAAAATGGTAAACAAATAATTTCATTGCACGTATTGTCCTATTTCTTTTAATGGGACACGCTCAAAATCGAATGCTGGTTCTGTTTCCCATATTTTTTCTCTTTCGGGAGCATGTTTTACAACTATTGGCTCAGGATGTGTATAATCCCAAACTTTGACTTTGGTTTTTCCTGAACCTTTTGGCCGTCTTAATCCTCTGCCTGTCATTTGCATTACAGGAATATAAGATTTTTCTGCATGAACAAGAAAAACATTATCAATTTTTGGAATATCTACTCCTTCACCAGCTATTTTATCAATAGCTATCATAGTAGCATATTTTCCATCTTTGAAATCATCAATAAGTTTTTTCCGTTTAAAAGCATCTGGAACATGCTCACCTGTAAGTATGACTACTCTTGACATATCAGCCCCCTGAGACTTCATCATATTATATAAACGATCTGCATGATCTATTCTATTAACTAGGACCAAAGAGCTTTCTCCTAACTCTTGTTGTTTTTTAATATGTTTAGCTTTAATAGAATTAGCTAAATCATTCTCTACTATTGCTTTCGGTTTGACTATTGATGTATAAAAAGTTCCTAATTGTGCAGGATCATTTTCTAATAATTCGTTATATTGCTTCCAAAGTAAATCATAATCTTGCCCAGGTGGTAAACTTAATTGTCGGATCTCTGGCTTAGCTAAGAACCCTTTATCAATTAATTCTGAAGCTGTTATTTTTACAATTGGTTTTCCAATCCTAACCTCGATGACTTTACGATCTAATTCCGTATCATTATATGGAGTTGCTGTTAAACCTATTTTATGGGGAGCAGATTCGTTTTCTTCAATTATTCTTTTAAAACTATTTGCTTTAAGATGGTGTGCTTCATCAAATATTTGTACATCTGCTCTATCAAGTAGTTCTACTGTTGCTTTCTTTTTTGCTAAATCTTTCGGTTTAAGTTTCTTAATACCTTTTTCATGTAATTCTAAGGCTTTAATTGCATTGGAAGCACTTTCTATGCTTAAAATATTTATATCCATTCCTGGTGTTTCAATAATTTCTTCGATTTTGGTTGTACCAGTAACTTTTCCAACATCCATTCCTAAACGTTTCTCAATACGTTCTTCTGATTGTAAAACTAAATTATTTCTATGTGTAAGCCATACCGCATCCTTATTTAATCCAGCAAGAATACCAATCCCAATTTCTGTTTTTCCTGCTCCCGTAGCGGCTTGAATTAGACCAGATCCTTTCCATAAGACTTCATTAATTGCATCTACTTGATATTGACGAAAACCTGTAAATTCATCATCAATAATAATTGGTCTTGGCTCTTTAAGTTCCCAATTACGTTTGTCAGTAATTTTTATAGGGACATTAAAGTTCGTAGCAATATCACCTGCAAAATCATACATCATATTAACAGGAATACGATAACCAACAATAACTTCTTTGCCATCTGGTAGTTTTGCTCTGTCTGGTTTAATTAATTCATATACTACTGTCCTTTTAGATTTTTTCCTCTTATCAGTATAAATTCTTGCTTCAACATCCTTAAAATCTAATTTCTTCCCAATAAATTCTTCATGTACCACAACACCATATTTATATAAAAATTCCCCCATTCGTTGTAATAATTGGTCTTGGTCGGAACGAAAATAAACAAAAGCAGAATCAGGTTGTACTTCTAATTCTATTATATCTAATTTGGTATCTCTTGTTGAAATAGGAATATTTTCTAAAGCTCTAACTGTACTCTTATTTTCATCATGACCAACAGGAATACCATTTGAACGCAAATCTTCGATAACATTTTCTAAATTATCTTTATCAATAACAAAATTAAATTTGTTCGTTCCTTCACGTACCTGTTTACCATTATGTTCACGCATAATTTTCATCCAGACTTTGAATTGATCCATAGGAACGAAACCCGTAGTAGCATTAATAATAAAAACTTCTTCAAAAAACCCAGGAAAATCTTCACGACTACGAACATTCAACATTCCATTCTTTCCAACAATCATAGAAAGATTTGGTTTATAGGCACTACGTACAGGTTTAGCAGTTAAAATACGGTAGTTATTCTCATCAATATCAATAGTAACTTTACTTCCTGCATCAATATAAGTTTTAGGAAACTTCGGTTGTTCTAATGTGATTGTTTCACCTTCGATGATAACAGCTTCTTTAGTTGGAATTAAAGTCGTTTCACGATTAGGTTTAACTTTCTTTTCTGCAATAGTTGGTTTTGGACTAGGAGTGTTGTACACATCAACAGGATCAATGTTATTATGTTCAATTAGTTGCGTACCGATAAGAAAACGATCTAATCTATTAATTTTTTTGGTTCTAACTTTCTTTTGTTCGATTTTTACTTCAGACAATGGTCCTTTCTTTGGTTTTTCATCACCAATGAAAGATTGTAAGGAAAGAACTTGTTTCGTTGGAGTTTTCTTTGATCCGCCTATTTTTTTTCTTGTTGTTGTTCTTTTAGTAAAACTCATATTCTTTATACTCCAAGTTTGATAATTACTGTTCTACCCTTATTTTCTTCTAAGTATTGATTATATTCGTCAATATCAGATAAAAGTTTTTCCTTGACAGCATCCATAATATTGTTAGAATCAACATCAAACCCTTCAGGAAGGTGAAATTTTCTTACATCATCAATATAATCCTTTCTCTCATCAACAATATTCTGTAATATATTATCATAATCTGCTTCTATTGCTAAAATTATTCTGTCTTGTTCTACAATCTTCTCATGGTCATTTTTAAGCCATATAGGCATTGCGGTATTAATAGGAATAGAAAAATTTCCTTCCTCAAAATTATCTTCATCAGGATAATAATTATTTGAAGGAATTAATGTTTTCCAGGTGGTTGATTTTCCAGATCCCATTAATCCAATAATAGAAATTTGGTTATTATTTTGAATATATTCTTTTATTGCTTGTCGTTGTTCATCACTATCAAATTGGTAATCAGAAAAAACTTTTCGGAGCTGTTCTTTCCTCTTTTTGTCTCTATCCATAACAGAAAAGGTATAATCAAACTCTAAATCAAATCTTTTAGAATCTAAGACCTTAAAATCTTTAAAATGAATTTTATTTTTCTCAAGATTCTTAATTTCTTCTTGTAATTCTTGAATCTTTTCCTTTATTGCTTTGTTTTTAATATCAGGATCTATTTTATTCCAACGATCAATGGTGTCTTGCATTTGAGTAATCTTATAATTAGCATAATTTTCGGGAATATAAAACTCTACTCCCATGTCCTCTGCAATGTTTTCCATACGATTCTCAGAATAAGTTAAACCAAATCTGAGATTTTCGGCAATATCTTCATCAGAATTTTTGCCTATTATATTCCCTAAATCATCAGTTTTGTCCGTTAATCTAATAAATTGACCAAAATCATAAAGAAAGATTGATCCATCTTCACGTTTTGCAGGTTGAAGAAAATCTTGGAAATATCCATAATTCATTGTAATATGAAAAATTTCGTAAGCAAATCGGTTAAAATCTTCTTGTTTAACAGCATTTTCTCGCCAGGGTTTACTAATGGTTTTAATTAATAGATTTTTAGGAGCTTTTAAATCAAGAATGCCTTTCTCCCGAACAGAATAAATACGATTATTGTCAATATTATCAATCCAAATTCTTGGTAAAAGAACATAATTTTCTTGTTTTAATAATTCAAAAGTCTTTCTTTCTTTCTTAAGTTCCTTAAAAGAAATCGCATAAGGTTCAACTTTCGATAAATCCATTCCATAAGCAACACCCCTGGTAATATGGTCAGGATATTTTTTATTAGTTTTAAGAACGGTAATGTTATCTCCCATATCAAAAACTTCAGAAAAATTTCCTTCTGCTAAAGGTGGCTCTGTTTCGACAAGTTTTTTTCTAGCAAGATTTCTTCTTTTAACAGTAAAAATCTTTTTTGTAGTAAATTTTCTAAAACTTATTTATGAGACCTCCTAATGATTTAATAGGAATCCTCAGAGGTTTAGTTGTCCTCTGAGGTTTAATGACCTTTTTCTTGAAACTCATATTCTTAAAACCATTTTTTAATCCAATAGACTTTCATTATAGAGATAAAAACCAATCAGGACAAATATTCCTAAAAAGCCCGTAAATACGATAAATGCTACTAATGCGATTCCAATTCCAATGTTCCGCAATAATTTATCATCTTTATTGGATTTCTTCTTAGTTGGTTTTCTCTTAGTTGGTTTTCTTTTTTGTGTTTTTTTCTTATTTGCCATAGAAATCACTTTTAATCATGTGGTTCTCTTAAAATATTAGCAGATTCTTCACCAAGTCTTGTTCTAACTTTGTCTTTTGCTCCAAAAGATTCGTAATGATTAGCAAGTTGGAATAATCTTTGTTGTTTTTCTATATCAGGAATATCAAAAGGTTGTGCTGTTGTGTCTAATTTATATCCTAATTCATCTGCATAATTAATCATTTCCCTTCTAAGATAAGGATAAAGTCCCTGACCTCTGTATCTGACGTTTACCTCTCCCGTTCCTATGGATATTTTTTCTTCCTCAATATCTACCTGTGCATCAAGTTTTGCAATTTCTTCATCATAACCTTCCTGATTTTTAAACATTTTAATTTTTACAACATATTTAATAGAATTATCTTTTAGGAAATCTTTTAGTTTTTCTTCATCATTACCAATTTTGGCTTTAACTTCTCCTTTAATTCGATCAAAATTGGTTTTCAATAATTCCATTTGGGCTAACGATGACATAAAACTAACATAAACAGATTCGTATGGATTCTTATTTGTGCTTCCTTCCTTAGTTAATTCAAGAAAATACTCTAAATTTGTATCAATAACTCTTGGAAAAAGGTTAGCTTTGATTTCGTTACGTGCTTCCTCTAATTTTACTGATTCCATTATATCAAATTGTTGGTCCTGATTCATATATTCTATCAAATTATTGTAAGAATATAATTCTTCAAAATCTGGATCTATCCTTTCATAGCGTTCAATAACTTTAATGGTTTCCTCAATAAGCATTTCATCATATTGTTTTGCTTGTTCTGGTGTAAATTTACTTAAGGCAGGTAAATTATTCCATCCATTTTGATTTAATTCTTGATTTAATTTTGTTTTCCAAATTAATTCAAAACCAATAGGATCTGCTTTTTGTAAATCTGTTAGGTCTTTTCCCCTATTTTCTTTATTAAGTTTCTCTGACTTTTTAATCCTTTCATTAAATAATTGATTGACTGCTAAATCTTCAATTAATGAATTAAGAGTACTTGTTTCTAATTCAATAAAATATCCTTCTGGTATTGAATCATCTACCCCTGGAATATCAACAGTTTTCCAATTCTCCCTATATTGATGTACCCATTGGACAAAAGGTTCTGTGGTTTTCTCATCTTCTAATCTTTCATGTAATTTAGATTTACGATAATACCATTCCCTTCCTTTTTGTCTTTCTGATGTTTCAACAGGAAGGATCTTCGGTTTAGCCACTTTTTGAGGTCTAACGACCTTTTTCTTGAAACTCATATTATCATTCTTCCTTAATTCATTTTATTTCTTATTATTTTGCTGATATTATCATTGGAAATAAAGTCTATCCATTCATTAATTTCTTTTTTGTCTCCAGCTTGAATTGCTTCGTCAATATCCCGCCACATATACGGATTATCATAATCAAAAGTTCCATCTTTCCATTCTTGAGCAATATTTGTTAAGTTTTCTGATCTAATTATGATTTCGTTCCATTCTAAATCATCTATATAATATTCTAATTCACCTGCGTGGTTTATTGATGGTCTTAGACCTAACTCTGAGAGTTCTTTTTTAGTTAATCTAATCTGTAAAATATTACCATATTGCCCATATTTTTCCGCAGTTTCAAAATCTGGTGTCAAATGGAGTATTGCTTTGTCTCCTTTTTCTTCCGATCTTGAATCAAAATCATCACCCCCTCTTAAACCGTTTAACTGAATCAATTCTAAATTTTCAACAGTTGTCCCATGATAAAAAAGGTAAGATCCTTTCTTTTCATAGGATTCATTCAACCCTGGATATTTTCTTTTAAAATCATATTGAAATTCATTTGTTGGAATTAACTTTTTAGTGATAACTTTCTTTTTTTGAACGACCTTTTTCTTGAAACTCATTATGGTCTAAACTCAACTTTGATATTTGGATATTCTATTTCTTTTTCTATCTTAAATTTGCCTGAAAACTTGGTATTTTTAAGATAAACCATATAATTGTCTCCTGTCATTTGAGTAATAGTAATTATGTTACTATTTAACAAAAGTGTCGGAATAAGAACGGTTTGTTCATCTGTACCATAAGTTAATAACTCTTGAAAGTCTGTTAAATACATTCTTGAAATATGCCACACATCTGCGTCTGATTCAAAACCTTGACTAGGTTTTGCTTTGGGATTAAGGTCATTATCAGTATGAGTATCAAAAATTTTGATTACTTCTTTAGAAAAAGCTACCAATTCTTTACGAGTAGGTTTGTATTCATGTAATTCTATGAATTTATCAACCGCCTTTTTCCTTTTATTAAAAAAATAGTATGTCTTACCATCCCAAACTTGATATTTACCCGTATCGTAATCTAAAGCTATTGTATTGCCCCAATGCTTAGATTCATAATAACCATTATTGCTTAATTCGGAATTAACTACTGCTCTATATTGTCTCTCAGTAAGGGGATCTTGCTTAACATATTTGACACCTTTTCTTTTAAGTGTACCAACTCTTTGTCT
>LAZR01000569.1_pt1 | contig 27809 bp, 33 predicted proteins | sample 329461 | NCBI WGS metagenome assembly LAZR01 (sample SAMN03002196, study PRJNA259156) | marine sediment metagenome | biome: sea floor; feature: Hydrothermal impacted sediments; material: marine sediment; isolation source: Loki non-amplified sample from Loki's castle hydrothermal vent sediment ...
ATCAAAATGCTTCTACTTCTTATCAATTTCCTTTAGAAGTAGGTAAAGTAAAAGGCTTTTCAACTGGTTCTGATGAATGGGATTGGAGATCTGGTTTTAGAGTAGGTTTTGGATCTAATAATACCTTTGATCAATATAATATTGATGTTCATTGGACATATATCAGAATTAAATCAGATGCTCAAGCAACACTTGATGGTGCTGGAGATTATTATGCTTTATTCTTCCCACCATTATTTTCAAACTTGGCAGCCTATTCTTTAAAAGATACATCAGCTAGATGGTCACGAGTTAGCGATATAAATAATTAAAAATATTAGCATTATGAATGGTTTGAAAAGAAACAGAGGATAAAGATGAAAGCAACACAGAAAATATTGGCCGACACGCCAAGCCTTATTGAGGCAGCAGCAGAACAGTTTGTAAGTGCAGCACGATCTGCGATTGCAAAACGAGGTGTATTTCATGTTGCACTTGCTGGTGGTTCAACGCCAAAAGGTTTGTATCAAAAACTAGCTACCTCTCCCTATGTCGAACAAATAGATTGGACTCGTGTTCATTTATTTTTTGGCGATGAGCGTTGTGTATTACCGAGTCATGATGAAAGTAATTTTAAAATGGCACGTGAAGCGATGATCAATCACGTACCGATTCCACAAGATAATGTTCATCGTATGCCGACCGAAGAGGGTGTAGCACCTGAAGTGGCTATTCGCTATTGCCGAGTGATGAAAGAGATATTGCAAGACCAACCTTTAGATCTTGTCTTATTAGGATTAGGGCCTGATGGTCATATTGCTTCGTTGTTTCCTGACACAGCGGCGTTAGATGCGACCACGATGACTACCAGTCTATATGTTGATAAATTTCAGTCATGGCGGGTAAGTATGACGTATCCAACCATTAATGCGGCAAGACAAGTGATTGTATTTATTGCTGGTGAAGCCAAAGCAGATATTGTGCGTGATATTACGACAGATGCAGTACAGGGTTTGCCTGTTCAGCGTTTAGCACCACAAGGCGAATATTATTGGTATATGGATAAAGCGGCCGCTGGTCAGCAATAGCCATGACACATGTGCTGGTGGCAGACATTGGTGGAACAAAAACCTTATTTCAGTTAACGACGGAAAATGGTGATGTTTTATCCGAGAAAGAATATGTCAGCCAGCAGTTTGCACGATTTGATTTGGTTTTGGCCGAGTTTTTAGCTCAAGATCAAATCAAACTCTGCATGATCAAACGAGCGTGTTTTGCTGTAGCAGGGCCAGTGTCTGGCCGTAATGCTAATGTGACTAATTTGCCTTGGCAATTAAATGCTGATGAATTAGCGCATCATTTGAAATTAGATAATGTCTATTTATGTAATGATTTTGAAGCGGTTGCACATGGCATTAGCTGTCTTACTGAAAATGAAATAGTTACCTTACAGCAAGGTGAGCCTGATCAAACAATGCCTCGGGCGATAATCGGCGCTGGAACAGGCTTAGGACAAGCATTATTATTTCCTACTTCTAATGGTTGGCACGTTGTGTCAACGGAAGGGGGTCATACCGATTTTGCGCCGACCAATAATAAACAGATTTTATTACTTGAACATTTGATTCAACGCTTTGGTCATGTTTCTTATGAACGTGTGGTGTCAGGTGCCGGATTAGTCACTATTTATCATTTTTTGCGCGCATATGAACAAGAAGGTGAAAATCCTCAACTTCATCAAGCGATGATGGCGGGTGATCCCGCTGCCGCTATTAGTGAGTTTGCTAATCATCAGCAAGATGGTTTGGCAGTAGAGGCACTGGATTTATTTATTCAGATCTATGGAGCACAGGCGGGTAATTTGGCACTCACTACAACGCCACGTGGTGGTTTGTATCTTGCTGGTGGTATAGCAGCAAAAAATATTGAACGATTTAAACAAGGACTTTTTATTAATTCATTTTTGGCAAAAGGGCGAATGCAGCCATTGCTGGAAAAGATACCTGTACATTTGATCATTCAGCCTAAAGTAGGTCTACTCGGTGCGCGGTTATTGGCACAAAAAATAATTGTATAATGACGCATGAGAACACAAAACAAATGAATAATAATATCGCGATAAATGTCGAAGCCACTTACTTGGATCAGGAATCAGATCCTAAAAAAGCCCGCTATTTATTTTCCTACAAAATTACGATTAAAAACGCGGGTTCTAATTCTGCTCGCTTAATTTCTCGCTACTGGAAGATAACCGGTGGAGATGGCATTGAGCAAGAAGTAGAAGGCGATGGTGTGGTGGGGCTTCATCCCTATCTGGCACCAGAAGAAGAATTCACATATACCAGTGCAGCCATGTTAGATACGCCCGTAGGTATGATGCAAGGCCATTATATGATGGTTAATGATAGCGGTGAACGCTTTGAAGTCGATATACCTCCGTTTACTTTAGCTGCACCCCAAACTCTACATTAGGCGATATCTCATGTTGACGACGACTCAGATTCAAGAAGCTAAATTTTGGTTTTATTTTATGCTGGTCAGTTTGATTTTGTCAGGTATTGATCCGGTTGCCGATCGTCTAACATGGCTTTTAGAGACCTTTCCAGTAATGATTGGCTTGCTGGTGTTAGGTTCTACTTTTAGACGCTTTCCCCTGACGATATTAAGTTACAGGTTATTCGCTATTTTTGGGTTGATCCTCATCATCGGTGGTTATTACAGCTACGCGGCAAATCCATTATTTGATTGGATCCAAGTTGAATTTGATTTGGCGCGGAATCACTACGATCGTATGGGCCATTTTATGCAAGGCGTGGTGCCTGCAATCGTAGGACGTGAATTGTTATTAAGGACATCGCCATTACAACGTGGGAAGTGGTTATTTGCCATCGCCTGTGCCATTAGTTTGGCGATCAGTGCTAGTTACGAGCTAATTGAATGGTGGACGGCGGTTATTAATGAACAAGCAGCAGAAGCTTTTTTAGGCACTCAAGGCGATAACTGGGATGCACAATGGGATATGTTTTTAGCGCTTTGTGGCAGTGTGGTCGCTCAGTTGACCCTAAGTCGAACGCATGATCGTCAGCTTAAGGCTTTGGATGCACAGTTCTAATGCATTGGCCAATAGACTGTGGCGCACATATCAGACCGTCAACCCAGATAGCATTATCAAACCGCGCATTATCTAATTTACTCCCGCCAAGATTAGCACCGGTAAGATCGGTATATGATAAGTTAGCATTCGTTAAATCGGCATAACTTAAATCTGCGTTTTTAAGATTAGCACCGAGTAGTTGACCATCTTGCAAGTGACTGTAACTTAGATTGGTAAAACGCAGATCGGCATACGCTAAATCAGCATTTGTTAACGTAACATTCATCATGTTTGACCCCACTAGTTGGCTGTTTCTCAACTGTGCATTGTTGAGTATTTTGTTTTGAAGATTCAATTGAGGTTTTAGACAATTAGTCCAATTAACGTTTGATGTGGCGGGCGTATCACAACTACCTAATGGTGATGGAAACGGTTTAGCATAGATGATGGTTAAAATAAAAATCAGGGTCAAAATAGAAAAAATGATAACCAAAGGCCAGAAAATAGCTTGTTTTTGTTGCCGAAATTTTTGCATGATGAGACTGCGTAATTGTCGACTTTGAATGTCATCCTCATTTTCCTCAGCGCGACGAGTATTATAACGACGTTGCAATAGAGGATCATCTTCCATCATGTCTAAGGGATAGCGTCGATCAAAGCCATCTCGTTCATTAAGATATTTTTGAGCCTGCTTGTCAGTTAAAAAACGATGGTTTGATTTTAATTGAGATTGACTGTAAATAAGTTGCCAGTTGACTTGGTCGGTACTGACTTCATCATCGGCGTTGAGTCGTCCGAGTAGGAAATGATTTGTAATCACTGATTCAGAAAACGGGCCAAGGATAGTGCCACCATGTCTTCGTGTATACCATAATGTTATTTGTCGATTCATGATGTGTTGATTCAGAGATTGGTCATCTTGCTATACTAGCATTGTGTTTAATAAAAGTGGGCTGATGTTATCGTGTTTATTCAGCAATCAGTACAAACTCCTGTCGGTTCAACTCAAGATATTCCTAAAAAATTATTAGCGAATCTTACTGTCGGTCAACAATTAGAATCTACGGTTGTTAAGCCAGCATCTGCGGGAGAAGTGGTGACGATTAAAATAGCGGATAGTTCACTTAATATTCGTACCTCTGTTGATTTGCAAGCAGGTCAAAAATTACAGCTAGAAGTGGTACTTGAACAGGGGAAACTTGCATTAAAAGTCGTGCCTCCTACACCAGATACCAAACCTACCATTCCACTTGATAGCTTGACGAATCGTTTACCTGAAATATTAAGCTTAAAAGCTGGTCAACAAATGTCAGTAGAAGTGATAAAAATACTGGCCGAAAATAGGCTCCTTGTGCAAACGACAGCATTGAATAACCTTACTACAGGCATTAAGCAGCCGCTTCAACAATTTGATATTGATATTACTCAGCTTTCAAAATCCTATCAGCTTGGTGATAAATTGATGATGGATATCGTCAATACCAAGCCTTTATCTATTCAACTACGCACCGAACAAGCTCCTACACGTGAGCAGCTTATTATTGATCGTATACGACAATTATTGCCACAATCATTGGCTTCGGTTAATTTAGATAAAATGTTGTCTACGGCCAATAAACAACAGCTACCTCCTCCGGTACAAGCTGCACTGCAACAGCTGGTCACTAATACGTTAGATAAATCCGCGGTGACTGAAACTAACGTTCTAAAGCAGGCCTTAGCCACATCAGGCGTCTTTACTGAAAGCCAGTTACTTAAAACGCCTAATGCGATGAATCAAGATTTTAAAGTGAACGTAACACGCTTATTGAATAGCCTAGAAGGTGTGATTAATCAATCTAAAGCTGAATTGGGCTTACAACCTATCAACAAACTTCCAGCACAAGTGTTGTCGGCATTATTGTCACAGGGAATATCACCAGCCCAGTTGCTTAATGTTTTATTATCCGGTAAAAATCCTACCGCTAATAATGCTGTTCAAACCGTATTATCAGCAATTACGAACCAAGACCAAGCTAATGCATTAATACAATTATTGACTAAATCACTATCGCATCAGCAACAAACACAGTTGACGGCTTCAGCTAATCGGCAAATACCTTTGCAATTATCTGAGCTAATAGACTTATTTAAAGAAGTTGATAGTGTTCATAAAAAGCTACAGCTTAATCAATTATCAATGCTCAAAGAGCCTGAAGCGAGTAATGTGGCGAACAGCTGGTTATTTGATTTGCCGATTAAAGATAAACAAAATGTCGATCTATTACAGGTACAGATCGACAAGCAAAAAAAACAAGATGAGCAGGATGATCAACAATGGCAAGTTCAGCTATGTCTTGATACGCAGAATCTGGGACCGGTACAAGCGAATGTGATATTACATGGCGAAGATGTCAAAGTGATGATTCGAGCAGAAAGGCCAGAAAGTGCACAATTACTCGAAGCACATTTACCATTATTAAATGAAACATTGGCAAAATTGAATGTATCGGTTAGCCATATCAGTTGTGCTTGTGATGAGGTAAAAAGGATTCTTAGTGCTAGTAACGACGATACTGTTGCAACTTCATTTGTGGATATTACGGTATGAGCGAGGAAATGCCATTAAGAGCGATCGCATTACAATATGATGGCGAAAATGCTCCGATAGTTACTGCGTCAGGTGAGGGTGATATTGCAGAAGAAATTATCCGTATTGCTAAAGAACATGGCGTGCCACTACGAGAAGATATGATGTTAGCCGCATTATTGGGTGAATTAGAGCTGGGTGAAGAAATTCCACCCTTGTTGTATCGGGTTGTCGCTGAAGTGATTGCTTATGCGTATATTATTTCCGGAAAAGTACCGGTAGTAAAACCTAAAAAATAATAATATTAGTCCGTCATCTATTCTCTAACCAAATGATTTTAATGTAGATCCTGCGTCATTGTTTGATAATCTCTGCTATGCAGACGACTAATCAGATGGGCTTCTTCATCACTTAAATTACAATTATCAATTAGTTGGTTAATGCTTGCGCCTTTACGAGCTAAACGAATAGCATGGTCATAACCTTGTTGGGTATTTGTGCCAAGATCGAGTGTATGTTGTTGTTCTTTTAATTTATGAAGCGTTTGTTCAAAACGAACAATACGTTCATCTGTTCCGACAGCGCCAGCACATAACACCGCCAATTGGCTTTGCAAACTAACAATTTTGGCTGTTTGTTGTTTGTTTAATTTATATAGACGGTAGCATGCATGACTGACAAGCAGGCTGATGATAGTCATTGCCATGACGATAATTAGTGTAGTCATTTTATTGTCTCCTGAATATTATGCATATTCATCAAATAGCCCTTTATCTGGCTTTTTTTTGCTGTTGCTACTGTTGTCGGATTTTTCATTGTCATCAGACGGTTGTTTATGCTTTTCATGCCGCTTATCATCCGGCGGTACAGCCACAGGTGATATCGGTGTCAGTGGCTGAGTCGGTGTAATAGGTATATCAGCCATGTCTTATCACTAAAACTCAGAAGCTTCTTCTTCAGTTAAAAATTTATTTACATCAACTAAAATTAATAACTGGTTTTCTCGGCTACAAACACCTTGAATAAAGCGTGAACTGTCATCATTATTGACCACTGGAACTGAATCAATTTCAGATTGGTGGAGATAAACAACTTCAGCAACACTATCTACTAACATGCCTATAACATTGCCATTGACTTCAACGATAATAATTCTAGACTGATCGTCATTACTTTCTTTAGCCATTAAGCCAAAGCGGCTTCGGGTATCAATCACGGTCACCACATTACCACGTAAATTAATAATTCCTAAAACATAACTAGGTGCTCCGGGCACTGGTGCTATTTCAGTAATACGAAGCACTTCTTGTACCTGCATTACATTAATGCCATAGGTTTCATCTGCCAGCTGGTAGGTCACCCACTGCAAAATAGGATCGTTTACTTCACCATCTTTTTCGCTCATTATTTTTCAACCTTAAACATCGTGACGTTTTGCCTGTAAAAGTAATGGCTGACAAATTACTGACAGCCGATGAATTGATATATTAAAAGCACGGTTCATGCCAAATTTATAGGGCTTAGTAAGTTTACTAAGCCATCAAGAGAAACAATACTACAGTTTTTTTTCATAGCGATACCTGCTAACCAAGGTCTGCTTGTCATATTTTTACGCCAGCGAATATCTTCGGGTAGTAGGTTAATGACGGTATTGATTTTATGACAACTTAAAGCAAAATTACCTTGACCTATTATAATAAGAAAACTGGGTGTTGCTAGATTATGTCGATGCTCAAGTGGAAGTACAATATTAGCGGTATTAATCACCTTGAGTTGTTGCGATGCATAATTATATAGTCCCATGACGAGTTCATTATGAGCCGTATCGGGAGTTTGTTCGAGTGATGTTTCAGGCCAAGGTAATATCGCCTTAACTTCTTCAGTTCGAATTGCTAGTTGCAGACCATTAATATCAATTAAAAGTGCTTGAAAAGCTGTGCTGTGATCATCTTTTGTCACGTGCTTTGCTTGGCTAGTCACGATGTCATGCATTGGCTCGGCAAACATATCGTTAAAATAGAGGTCGAGTGCATTTTCATGATCTGCAATTTGTTTTAAATCAGACATGAGGCAGTTGATTGAGATCGTTAGCGGAACGTTTCAGGTGTTTTAATAATGCTGAATAGGCGAGTGAACCAGGCGCATATTCATTCATTGTGGGCAGCGGAATCCCTAATTTACTGACATCGCGAAATTGATTATCTACAGGGACTACACCATCCCAAACCCCAGTTTTATATTTCTCATGTAGCATCCGAAGGCTTTCTACTGATGAGCGAGTATGTTCTTCAAACATCGTGGGAATAATTAAAAAAGGCAGGCCTTGTTGACGTGAATGATTAATCATTCCTAACGTATGTAACATATGCTCCAAACCTTTAAGCGCTAAAAATTCTGTTTGAACAGGAATTAACAGTTGATCACAGGCTGCAAGCGCATTAATCATCAAAATTCCCAGCATCGGCGGGCAATCAATAATAATATTGGGGAAACGATCCCCTAGATGTTTTAAGGTTTTTTTTATGATCAGCCCCTTGCCACCTTGAGCGCCCAGTTGGCGATCTAAGGTTGCCATGGCTGTCGACGCAGGCAATATATAGAGATTATCGTGATCTGTTTTTTTGAGCGCATTAAAAATAGCGGCATTAGGACTACGATCAATTTTTTGAAAGACAGTATAAATACTCGATTTTATGGTGTCGGGATCATGACCAAAATACGTGGTCAGTGAACCATGTGGATCCATGTCGAGCACGAGCGTCGGCTGTCCTTGTCTGGCTAATAAACTAGCTAAACTGACTACTGTAGTGGTTTTACCTACACCGCCTTTTTGATTGGCAACAGCCCAAATAGTCATGGTGTATTGGTACTCATAGGGTCAAGTTCAACGGGAGCTGCATCCTGAGCGGGCAAGGTTACAGGAGCAGATGTGGTGGGTACATTGGGTTTAAAAATATTGATGTCTCGACGACTGTCTTTTTTGCCGAGAACAACTAATACGACACGCCGATTTTTTTGGCGACCTTCTTCAGTCGCATTGTCGGCAATAGGCTGAAACTCTCCGTAGCCTACAGCTGACATACGGCTTGGGTCGAGTCCATACCTATCTAATAAATGGACAACACTTGCGGCACGAGCTGCTGACAGTTCCCAATTCGATGGAAACTTGGGCGTGTTAATCGGGTTGTTATCTGTGAAACCTTCCACCTGTATTGGGTTAGCCGATGTACTTAATATATTGGCTACTTTACCAATAATGGGTACGGCAGTGGTTTCTAGACGAGATTCGCCACTATAAAATAATACATTTGATTTCATTTCTAATTCTAGCCAATCGTCACCTTGTTTGATAATGACATCTTCATTCGCAATAAGATCGGCTAACGATTTATTGAGTTGTTTCGATATGTCCTTGATTGTGCGCACAGTTTCTTCATCGACCTCTAATTCTTTATCTGATGGTTGTTCTGCTGGTAAGTCATCTTCTGACGGTCGTGGCATGGGCATTTCAATGGCGGGTAACTCTAAAACATTGAGCGGTGTTTCTACTGCTTTTGGTTCCAGTGTTTGTGTGCCTTCGCCACGAAATAATTCACCGGATTGAATAGGATCTTTGCTTCTGGCAGGGTCAGTGAATACTGCCTCTAAGGTATCAGAGAGCACGCGATATTTACCTTCATTGACCGAAGAAATAGAGTACATGACCACAAAAAATGCAAACAGTAAGGTAATAAAATCAGCATACGATACTAGCCAGCGTTCATGGTTTTCGTGTTCTTCAACTCTTTTTCTTCGTGCCATTATCGCAGCTATCCGAGATAGGCTTGTAAACGAGACTCTATATTACGTGGGTTATCGCCATCAGCAACACCTATTAAGCCTTCAATCATCATCATTTGTAGACTACTACGACGTAAAATCAGTGTCTTCAGTTTGCCGGCGATCGGTAGGAATAATAAATTAGCGAGTGCTACGCCATAAATGGTCGCGATAAATGCAACGGCAATCCCGGCACCTAACGAAGAAGGATCGGCAAGATTACCCATAACGTGAATTAATCCTAAAACAGCGCCAATGATCCCAATGGTGGGTGAATACCCACCCATTGCCTCAAACACTTTGGCCGATTGCAGATCATTATGTTCTTGTATATCCAAATCATTTTCTAATACGTCACGAACCATGTCTGGTGTACTGCCATCGGCAATAAGTTGTAAGCCTTTTTGGGTAAACAGATTATCTTCTGCTTCAGCCGCAGACTCTAATTTAAAAAGTCCTTCTTTTCGTGCGATTTGGTTCCATTCGAGTACCTTTTTAAGTGTGTCTTCAGGCGAGTCTTTAGGAGGAAAAAAAATCCAACGCAACATTTTTAATGCACGAACGAAAGTATTCAAAGGGGTTTGTAACATGACCGCGCCCAGCGTTCCGCCTAAAACAATTAATAATGCGACAGCATTCATGATGCTATCTATATGACCACCTTCAAGATATTGACCGCCAAGTATGGCGCCAAAACCTATTAATAAACCTAGAACACTTAAAATATCCATTTTATTTTAATTCCGCTAGATGGTGACCGATATCATTAAGACTCAATATTCTATCAGCCAAGCCAGCTTTAGCAATGGCCATCGGCATGCCATATATTGTGCTAGTTTGTTGATCTTGAGCCCAAATTTGAGTGCCTAATGGTCGTAATTTTTTACAGGCTTCTCGTCCATCAGCCCCCATTCCTGTAAGGATAATAACCAGTGTTTCAGCTGGACAAACTGGAATAAGAGATTCTAAAGTTAAATCGATAGAAGGCTTGTATGTTTGATTTTCTTGGCCATTTCGAATTTCTAAAGTTGCATTTCTTTTTTGACCTTTAACCGACATTTGCATACCGCCAGGCGCTAAATAAGCGGTGCCTGGCATCAACTTCTCGCCATCGACAGCTTGCTTTACCGTTATCTTGCATTGTGTATCAAGTCGCTGTGCAAAAGAGGGTGTGAATGCAGCTGGCATGTGTTGAATCAATAAAATAGGATGTGGAAAACTGGCCGGTAATTGACTTAATACAACTTGTAAAGCAACAGGTCCACCCGTTGATGTACCAATTGCAACTAAGCGAATAGCCGCACTTGATGGATGATTAGGACTGGTAGAATATGACGTATGTGCTGTGTGTGAAATAGTCGGTGTTTTGCCTACAAGCAAACTCTTCGTATTTGAGTTGGCAGCTAAATCATAAAGTCGTTGGCATAGTTGGTGATGCGAGTTATTTGCATGATCTGACATCTCTTGGAAGCGTTTGGGCAGATAATCAACTGCTCCAGCATCTAATGCTTCAAGTGTTGCTTTTGCACCCTCTGTCGTCCATGTCGAGAGCATCAGTATCGGGGTGGGACGTTGTGCCATTATTTTGCGAACAGCGCTGATACCATCCATCACAGGCATTTCTATATCCATGCTTACAACATCAGGTTTAAGTAAGTTAACTTGATCAATCGCTTCCTGGCCATTGCTGGCCATGCCGATAACCTCTAATCGAGCATCATTAGCTATTATTTCAGATAGTCGTCGGCGAAAAAAACCTGAGTCATCAACAATCAGTACACGAACTGCTGGCATGGCATCCTTTTAATAGCCTCGATTGGCATAGGTATTCATTAATTCAGGGAAATCAAGAATAAGTGCAATACGACCATCACCGGTAATCGTTGCCCCAGCTAGACCTTTAGTGCCTTGAAGTAGGGCGCCTAACGGCTTGATGACCACTTCTTCTTGACCAATTAATTGATCTACCACGAAGCCTACACGTTGCGTGCCTACATTGACAATAACAACATGTTCGATTTCAGGTTTACCCGTAGGTTTAAATGAGCTCGCCAGCCATTTTCTCAAATAGAATAAAGGTAATGTTTTTTTACGGACCATGATCGTTCTTTGACCATCGACTACATGTGTCTTAGTTAAATCTAAATGAAATATTTCATTGACGCTGACGAGTGGAAAAGCAAAAATCTGATTGCCTAACATGACCATTAATGTAGGCATAATAGCCAATGTCAACGGGACTTTAATTGATAGTGTTGTGCCAACACCGACTTCGGACTTAATGTCTATTACACCATTAAGTTTAGAAATACTGGTTTTAACTACGTCCATACCAACGCCGCGACCAGATATATCGGAGATTTCGGCTTTCATCGAAAATCCTGGAGCAAAGATCAACGCATAGCTTTCAGAGTCCGTAAGGCGCGAAGCCGTCTCCTCATCCATCATGCCTTTTTCTACTGCTTTTTGACGCAAAATATTTGCATCCATACCCGCACCATCATCCGAAATGGTCAGCAAGATATGATCGCCTTCTTGAGCAGCAGCCAGCACGACTAAACCTTGACGGGATTTACCTGCTTTTTCACGAACATCTGGCATTTCAACGCCATGATCAACCGCATTTCTAACCAAATGGACTAATGGATCAGCCAATGCTTCAACCAAGTTTTTATCTAAATCTGTTTCTTCACCACGAAGCTCTAGATTTATGTCTTTTTTCAAACTACGGGCTAAATCACGAACAACGCGTGGAAAACGACCAAAGACCTTTTTTATAGGTTGCATACGGGTTTTCATCACCGCATTTTGTAAATCGGCAGTTACCACGGCAAGATTATTGACCGCTTTTGCCATTTCTTCATTCTCGAAGGTGGCTTCTAAAGTATTAATACGATTCCGAACCAGCACCAATTCGCCGACCATATTCATAATTTCATCTAAACGAGCGGTATCAACACGGACACTTGTTTCCGCTTGTTTGACTGCAGCGGCAGGTTTTGCCGCTATATCAGTGGCAGCGATATCTACTTTAGCTGCTGGTGCAATTGTTTTTATAACGGGTTCAGTAACCGCAGCGCTTTCTTCTATCTTGGGTTGTTGAGCTGGAGCCTCAGTGGCTTTCTTTTTACCCTGTAATTCATCAAGTAAGGCTTCGAATTCTTCTTCGGTGATGTCATCATCATTTTTTGCAGTAGCAGCCGGTGCTGGGGCAGAAGTTGGAGAGGTAGGTGGAGCCACCACGCCCGGCGCACCATCACCATGTAATTGATTTAATAATGCTTCAAATTCTTCATCAGTAATATCATCGCTATCGCTTGCTTCCGGCGCAGTTTCAGCAACAACGGGTACGCTAACCGGCTCAGGAATAACTGGAGCAACAACAGCGGTTACAGGCTCAAGATAGCTAGCAAGATGGGCTAATATTGCAGGATCAGCTGGACTAGGATATTCACCTGATTTGGTCTCTACAAACATCTGATTAAGGATATCGAGTACTTTGAGGAAGGTATCCATCATTTCAGCATCAACAGCACGATCACCTTGACGTAGAATGTTAAAGACATCTTCACCTTTATGACATAGCGCGACCATCGCATCTAGACTTAAAAATCCTGCACCACCTTTAATGGTATGAAAACCACGGAAAATAGAATTTAATAAATCACTATTTTGTGGTTGAGTTTCTAATGCAACAAGTTGTTCATTTAGGCCCTCTAAAATTTCATCTGCTTCAACTAAAAAGTCTTGTAGGATCTCGTCTTCACTGTCTAATGCCATCTTGCTTATCCTTTAGAAGCCTAGACTTGATAACAAATCATCGACCTCATCTTGATTATTGACTACATTTGGATTGTTTTTCGCATTTATTTGCGGTCCCTCAGCCTTAATAGGATCAACAATCTTGTCTTCTTTTTTATTTTCAAGATGCTTGCCAGAAACTTTCACTAACCGCACCAAATTACTTTCTACTTCTTCTACTAAGGTAATCACTTGGCGGATAACTTGTCCGGTTAAATCTTGAAAACCTTGTGCCATCATCATGTCTGTTAAATTGCTATGAATTTGGTCTGAATGCTGCTTTACCAGAGGTAAATAAGCTTCAATTTCTTTACTTAATGTTCTAAATTCCGTGGCGTTCATTTCTCTCATGCGAAAACGATGCCAACTTTCATCAATTTTTTCAGCAGTTTCTTTCAGACTGTTTGCCAATGGTAGCGTCTCATCGATAAAACCTAAGGTTTTATGTGCGGCATCTTCTGTAGTAGTAATGACATAATTAAGACGATCGCGTGTATTAGGCATATCATTTTCTGTCAAATCGACTAGGCGAGAATCTAAGTTAAAACTATTGAGCGATTCATGTAGCTCACGTGTTAACTTTCCAACTTGATGAAAAAGCTCGCTTTCTTGGGTTTCAGCGAGTAGAGAAAGTTGTTGTTGAACAAGCTGCTCATTATCTGCTTCCAAAGCGCTGACTAAAGCGCGAGCGACGTTGAGTTGTGCTGTTTTAGTGCTAGATTCCATGGGGGGACCTTATAATTTATTTGGCTTCGATACGTTCAAAGATCTTGTCAATTTTGTCCTTTAATGTGCCTGCTGTAAAAGGCTTAACGACATAACCATTAACACCTGCTTGCGCAGCCACCATGATTTGCTCACGCTTAGTTTCAGCGGTAACCATTAAAACGGGAATTGTCGATAATTTTGCATCAGCGCGTACGGCTTTCAGTAGATCAATACCTTGCATGCCTGGCATGTTCCAATCTGTCACTAAAAAATCGATGCCACCTGCTTGTAAAATAGGCAAGGCGGTTAAGCCATCATCTGCTTCTATAGTATTGTTAAAACCTAATTCACGTAATAAGTTTTTTATAATTCGTCGCATGGTTGAAAAGTCATCTACGATCAGAATTTTCATATTTTTATCCAAGGGCTACCTCCAGTGTTTAATTTAACCAATCATTTAATTTAGATCGAAGTCGTATGACCGTTTGGCTGTGGATCTGACTGACACGAGATTCACTTATACCTAATACTTCACCAATTTCTTTCAAATTTAACTCTTCATTATAATATAAGCCCATTAATAAACATTCACGTTCAGGTAATGTTTTTATGGCTTGAGTCAACGCGGCTTGAAATTCTTCAGACTGTAAGATGTCAACGGGCGCTGATAATACCGCTGTTATCGGTTGAGCTTGGGTTTCATCATTGTCAGAAAACTCGTCAAGACTAAAGACTTGATGGCCAGCCGCATCATGTAATTGCTGGTGGTATTCTTCGATCTTGAGTCCTAATGCTTTGGCTATTTCATTGTCAGTCGCATGACGACTATGCTGTTGTTCTAATTGTTGCATGACAGCAGAAATTTCACGGGCTTTGCGATGAACAGAACGAGGTGCCCAGTCATTACGACGGATTTCATCAAGCATTGCGCCACGAATTCGAATACCAGCATAGGTTTCAAAACTCGCGCCTTGTGTGGTGTCGTAATGTTGTGCTGCATCAAGTAGGCCAATCATGCCGGTTTGAATTAGGTCATCAACATCAACGGTATGCGGCAATCTTGCAATAAGATGATAGGCGATACGTTTAACTAATGTGGCGTGTTGCTCGACGACCTCAGCCATTGAGTTGGTCAATGTACTATTTTTGGCATACATCGAGAGGCCGTTCATTCTAACTTGTTTCCAAACTAGCTTGAATAAGGCGTTCGACAAAGAATTCCATATTGCCCCGAGGTTGTTTCTGAACTGGCCAAAATTCGATTTTTTTAGCTAAATGGGTAAATGCGACAGCCGATTTGCTACGTGGGATAAACTCAACTACGGCACGTTGTTTTTTTACCGCACGACGTAAGTCTTCATCAAAGGGTACGATACCCATAAAATCGAGGTTCACTTCAAGAAAACGCTCACAAACCATGTCTATTTTATTAAATAATTCACGACCTTCTTGAATACTACGACACATATTTGCAATGATATGAAAGCGGTCTACTTTATATTCACGGCTTAATAATTTAACGAACGCATAAGCGTCGGTAATTGAAGCGGGTTCATCACAGACGACGACAATCACTTCTTGTGCGGCACGAGTAAAACTCACCACACTATCAGCAATGCCTGCAGCACTATCAATCAGCAAGATATCAATATGCTGTTCCATTTCACTAAAGGCTTGAATCATGCCGGCATGTTCTGCTGGACTGAGCTCAGCCATCTTTTGCACGCCTGATGCAGCAGGAATAATCTTTAGGCCTGCAGGTCCTTCAACAATAATTTCTGAGAGTGTTTTCGTACCATTTAATACGTGCTGTAAATTATATTGCGGATGTAAGCCCAACATCACATCAATATTAGCTAAGCCTAAATCAGCGTCAAGTAGTAAGACTTGTTTGCCTTGCATTGCTAAAGCAACACCCAAGTTGACGGTGATATTTGTTTTACCCACACCACCTTTACCGCTGGCAACCGCAATTACCTTAACAGGGCGAGGGGCCGCCGAGGTCATTTTTCGTAGACCATTAGCTTGATCAGTGGGTATATCAGCCATAAGCGGCAAAACCTCCGTAGCTAGACAATGTTTGTGGGTCTAGCTGTTGTTGTTCGTTATTCATTAAATCACTTGCTTGTTTGACCAAGGTATTCGGACGAGCAAGGCTCAGATCTTCCGGTACTTGTTGACCATTGCAAATATAAGCTAAAGGTAATTGATGGCGCACTAATGCTGAAATTGCTCCACCTAAGCTACTCGCTTCATCTGTCTTGGTCAAAATACATCCACTTAAATCAAGGTGTGAAAAAGCATTAATAATATCATTCAGACCACTTGATTGGGTGGTTGCTGACAAAGTTAAGTAATTTTTTATTCTTGGTGACTGCTGTTTAAGCATCGCAAATTTTTCAGCAAGCTTCATATCACGTTGATTCATTCCGGCAGTATCTATCAGCACAAAGCGGCGATCAAGGAAATCGTTAAACGAATCATTCAGCTCCTGATGCGTTTTGGCAACACGAACGGGCACCCCTAAAATGCGTGCGTAAGTACGTAATTGTTCTTGTCCACCAATGCGATAGCAGTCTGTCGTGATAAGAGCGACATTTTTTGCACCGTGTTTAAGCGCGCAACGAGCTGCGATTTTAGCGACAGTAGTTGTCTTGCCGACGCCTGTTGGGCCGACCAATGAATAGATACCACCCTTGTTCATAATGTCATTATCTTGAATGCGAATTTGACTAGCTAAAAATCCTAAAGATTGTCGCCATGCTGTTTCCAAATCATCAATATTTTGCATTTTTGCGGTAATATTTTTGGCTAAATCAACTTGTATGCCCATATGCATGTATCGTTGCAATAATTGCACTTGAGTTGGACTGTTACGTTCCATCTCTTTCCATGTCAGATCAGACAGTTGATTTTGCAACATGTCTCGAAGTCCGGACATCTCCTTACGCATTTGTACTAGCGTTGGTTCTTGTGACCAAATGTTTTGGTCTGCCTTAGGTGAATAATCAATATTGCGAGAAGGCGCGGGTGAGGCCGATGGATGAATTTCTACTTTAGTTGGACGTTCTGGTTCAGGAGCAGAACGTTTAAACTGAGCTTCATCATAATCCGTTGCAGCGACGATTTCGACACCGCCATCGACACGATTGTTAGATAAAATGACTGCATCAGGGCCCATGACTTCGCGAACTTCACGAATGGCCTGACGAACATCAGCAGCTTGGAAACGTTTAATTTTCATAATATCAACCTTGGGGTTTAACGACCCACGTTAGCAACGATTCTAATTTGTTTGTCATCCGGTATTTCATTGTATGACAACACATTTAAGCTAGGAATGGAGTGGCGAATAAAACGAGAAATCCAAGTACGCAAACCCGCTTGTACAACTAGTATTGACGATTCACCTGTCATTTCTTGACGTTGAGCAGCTTCTTGTAAGTTCTTATGCATTTTCTCAGCTAATCCTGGTTCTAAGCTTGCACCACCTTCTCCGGTAGCTTGTAGTGTCTGAAGCAATATTTGTTCCAACTCTGGATCTAAGGTGATAATCGGTAAGTCTTCTTTAATACCATTGATATGTTGAACGATGGAATGACTAAGTGCCATGCGGGCTGCAGCGGTTAACGCTTCTGGATCAGGGTTACGAGTTGCCTGCTCTGAAAGTGCCTCGGTAATCGTGCGTACATCACGAATAGGAATGTTTTCTTCCAGCAGGTTTTGTAATACTTTTTGCACGCTACCCAAAGGTAAAGTATCAGGCACTAAACCTTCTACTAATTTAGGTGCGATTTTGGCAAGATTATCAAGGAGTTGCTGGACTTCTTCTCGGCCTAATAAATCCTGAGCATGCGTTTGTAATACTTTACTTAAATGGGTGGCTATAACGGTATCCACATCGACCACGGTATAACCTTGTGCTTGAGCGTGTTCGCGTTGATTTGGCTCAATCCATACCGCATCTAAACCAAAAGCAGGATCTTTACTTTTTATACCTGATAATTCGCCAAAAACTTGACCTGGATTAATCGCCATCATCCGTTCAGGATAGATTTCAGCTTCACCAAAGGTAACGCCAAATAAAGTGATTTGATAGGCAGTAGGGGCTAAATCTAAGTTATCGCGAATATGTACGGGTGGAATTAAAAAACCGAGTTCTTGAGATATTTTTTTGCGTATCCCTTTGATTCGATTCATTAACTGACCGCCTTGATTTCTATCAACTAAAGGAATCAAACGATAACCTACTTCTAAACCAATCGGATCGATAGGGTTGAGGTCATCCCAACTTAAATCGCGTTGTTCTTTCGGTGTTTCGACAGGGGCATTAACACTTGGCAATGCTGTGACAGCTTTTTGACGTTGGATTAATAACCAAGCACCTAAACCACCAGCGCCGGCTAGTATTAAAAAAGGTAGATTAGGCATACCAGGTATAAGTCCCATCGCACCAATGATCGCAGAGGTGACGATTAAGGTTTTAGGATCTTTAAATAACTGTTTAACGACTTCGGCCCCCATATCTTCTTCTTTGGTTGTACGGGTAACCAATAGCGCGGCGGCAGTCGATAATAATAATGATGGTATTTGGGCAACAAGACCATCACCAATCGTGAGTAGGGTGTAGTTATGAGCAGCTTCGGCAAAGGTTAAATCATGTTGAGCAACACCGATTATAAAGCCACCAATGATGTTGATAAATAAGATTAAAATACCCGCGACCGCATCGCCACGTACAAATTTACTCGCACCATCCATCGAGCCGTAAAAATCAGATTCTTGCATTATTTCTTCGCGGCGAGCACGTGCTTGATCTTGATCAATCAACCCTGCATTAAGGTCGGCATCAATCGCCATTTGTTTACCTGGCATTGAGTCTAAGGTAAAGCGGGCGCTGACTTCAGCGATACGCGTTGCACCTTTAGTCACTACCACAAAGTTGATAATAACGAGGATGGCAAACACAACAAAACCAACGGTGTAATTACCACCAATAACAAATTCACCAAAGGCTTCGATAACTTTACCAGCGGCATCTGTTCCGGTGTGTCCTTCCATTAGCACGACACGCGTTGAAGCCACATTCAATGCTAATCGTAATAATGTCGCAATCAGTAATATTGCAGGGAAGGAGGCAAAATGTAGCGGTTTGAGTACGTAAATACTAGCCAACATAATGGTCAGTGATAACGCAATATTAAAGCTAAACAGTAAATCTAAAAGAAAGGGAGGAAGTGGTAATACCACCATCGCAAGTAAGGCTACAACAACGACTGGGGCGCCAATACTACCGTTTAACATCGGTCTTAAACGCGCTAATAAATCATTTTTTTCCATTAGTAACTTTAGTCTCTTTTTAGATCATCTGGTATTGGCAGGTCCTCCGGTTTTATGTGAGGCTTACGACCACCGCGAGCATTATAGCGACGTAACTGGAAGACAAACGCTAATACTTGAGCTACTGCAATATATAGACCAGAAGGGATCTCTTCACCGATTTCTGTACTAAAATAAAGTGCTCGGGTTAATGGAGGTGCAGATAAAACAGGCACTTTATTTTCTTCACCGACCATGCGAATTTGTTGAGCAACTAAATCAGCACCTTTGGCAACAACCGTCGGCGCGCCATTACCTGTTTGGTCATAACGTAGTGCAACAGCGTAATGCGTCGGGTTCGTAATAATAACGTCAGCCTGCGGTACATCTTGCATCATCCGCCGTTGTGATATCTCGATTTGCATACGACGGATCCGTCCTTTTACCTCGGGATTACCATCACTTTCTTTACTTTCGTCTTTGACTTCTTGCTTAGTCATTTTAAGTTGACGTATATGATTCCAATGCTGGAAAGGCACATCAATCAAAGCAATTAAAATTAAGCTACTAGAGATCGCCATAAAGACCCACAATACCAGCATGCCCAGGTCGGCCATCGCCGTATTGACTTCTTGCTGACCAAGTGACAATAAATGGTCACGTAATCCCCAAATAATGAGCGTTGAGATAAAGCCAATAAGGATGAATTTAGCGAGTGCCTTAATAAGTTCAATTAAGCCTTGTGGGCCAGCAATACGTTTTAAGCCTTTTAAAGGATCAAGTTTTTCTAATTTGACTGCGATAGCTTGCGTTGAAAAATTCCAACCGCCTGTACTAGCTGGTGCAATAAGCGCCGCTAATACCGTAATGGCTAAAAATGCACCGACATCTAGCGAAATAGTTTGTAAGGCATATAAGAAGTGATGCGCCATTTGTACGGGATCGAATATATCTTTGCGGCTAAAGCTGAATGACGTTGTCATGACTTCTGCCACACTTCTGATGATGCGTTCGCCTAAGAACATCATTGCGGCGGCACTCGCAATCAGTACTAAAACGGTGGTGAATTCTTTAGAACGAGGTACTTGGCCTTTGGTACGCGCATCACTAAGTCGCTTGGCGGAAGGCTGTTCCGTTTTGTCTTGGCCGGTATCCTCAGCCATTTGGACGTACCAATAAACGAATCGTTTCCAGCATATAATCAGCCATATCGACTAGATGATTGGATGCTGCAGGTAAGGTGAAATAAATAATGCCAAAACCAAGAATAATCGTCATTGGAAAACCAATAGAAAAGGGACTGATCTGCGGTGCTGCACGCGATAAAATACCAAAAGCGAGATTGACCATCATTAATGATCCAATAGCAGGTAAAGCAACAATGACTCCAGAAGCATACATCCAACTTGCTTGACCGACAATATCTCGAAAGCTAGTGGCCGGAAAACCAGAAGGCATAACGGGAATGCTGACGAAACTTTCAGCAAGTACTTGAATTAAAACTAAATGACCATCAAGGCTAATAAATACTAAGGTGACAAAAATTAAATAAAATTGACTGATAACCGGCACCGTTACACCATTTTGTGGATCAATCATTGAGGCAAAACCTAAGCCCATTTGCATCGCAATTATTTGCCCGCCGATAATGAAAGCATTAAAGAGTAGCTGCAACATAAAACCCATGCAGGCACCAATTAAGATTTGATGAGCAACAATCAATAAGCCTTGGCCACTGAGTGGTTCAACGGCTGGTGCGACAGTAGGAATAGCTGGGACGACGACAATACTAATTGCCAGCGCAATAAGTAATTTACTACGACTATTAACAAAATTACTGCTAAAAATAGGCGCAGTCATCACTAAGGCGGCAATTCTAAAAAACGGCCATAAATAACTGCCAAGTAAGCCGGATATTTCAGCAGTAGATAATTCCATAAGGAAAGCCTACTTAACCTATCAAAAAAGGAATGTCTTCAAAGATGCGTGTGGCATAACCTGTAATTAGGCTTAACATCCAAGGACCAGCAAAAACTAAGACCGCAATCGTTATTAATAATTTTGGGATAAAACTCAAGGTTTGTTCATTAATAGAGGTTGCAGCTTGAAACATACTGACCAATAAACCGACTAATAAAGCTGGTATTAAGATTACCGCAATTAATAAGGTAATGATATGCAGTGTTTGCTGCATGATGGTGAGTACGGTTTCTGGCGTCACGATACGTAAAAACTAGAAGCTAGAGTACCCATTAATAATGCCCAGCCATCAATTAAAACGAACAGCATGAGCTTAAAGGGTAAGGAAATCAGCATGGGTGATAACATCATCATGCCCATTGCCATTAAAACACTGGCGACTACTAAGTCTATGATTAAAAATGGAATAAATATTAAGAAGCCAATTTGGAAAGCCGTTTTTAATTCGCTGGTGACAAATGCTGGGAGTAATAAACTAAAAGGTACATCTTCGGCAGTATTGATAGCGGGATGTCCTGAGATGCCTGCGAATAATTCAATATCTGTTTCACGGGTTTGGGCCAACATGAATTTTTTAAAAGGCAGGCTCGCATTTTCCACGGCTGGCATCATTTCCATTTGGCCATCCATATAAGGTTTAACCCCATTTTGGTAGGCGGCATCAAACACAGGATTCATGATGAAAAAGGTTAAGAATAATGATAAACCGATAAGCACTTGATTTGATGGTGTCGATTGCACGCCCATGGCTTGACGTAAAATAGATAAGACAATAATGATACGAGTAAATGACGTCATCATCATTAATGCTGCTGGCAATAATGTTAGAACCGTCATTAATGCCAAAATTTGTAGCGTTACAGTGTAATTTTGTCCGCCATCTGGCGCTGTTGTTAGTGTCAGTGCTGGAATGCCAGGGTCGGCAGCCATGGCAAATAAAGGCATAAACAATAAGCCTAAACTGAGTACAAAGCGGATCATGATTTTGTTCTCTGTTGCATCATTTGCTGCAATTTTTCGGCGAAATTAGAATGAGTACTAGAATTCGCTTTGGTGGGCATTGTGCTTATTGGCGTATCAAGAATATGCAAGGTTTGTACGCTTTGTGCCGTTACTCCCACTAATATTTGTTGTTCGCCTACTTGTAAAAGTACTGCACGTTCACGTGGGCCTAATGCCAAGCTGGTAATTATTTTCATTTCGCCATTTGCAGATGATTGAAAGCGACCTGTTCGTCGTAATAACCAAGCTAAAAAAGCGATACAGGCGAGCACGATGAATAAACCTAATATGGTTTCTAATAATGCACTGGTTGTGACGGGCGGGGTGGTTAATGTTTTAGCGTCAAATGTACTACTTTGTTCAGCCGTAAATCCCATTGCAGACCATAAACTAAGGCCCAATATGCCGATTAATTTTAATATATAAGCCTTCATCGCAATTTTTTAATGCGTTCTTCAGCGCTGATAACATCCGTTAAGCGAATACCAAACTTGTCATTGACGACGACCACTTCGCCATGTGCGATCAGGGTGTCATTAACCAATACGTCCATCGGTTCACCAGCAAGACGATCTAATTCCACAACAGAGCCTTGGCTAAGTTGGAGTAGATTACGAATATTGATTTTAGTACGACCAATTTCCATTGATATGGTGACGGGAATATCCAGCACCATATCTAAGTCTAATTCAGCATGAGAGCGAGGCTTAGCATCATCATCAAGCTGAGTAATAGGAGCAGGATTGGCTTGTTCAGAATCAGCTTGTTCTTCTAATGCCGCGGCCCATGGATCTTCATCTTCATTAGTATCGGTGCCTTGTTCTTCTAATGCAGATGCCCATTCATCAGCAACTTCTTGGTCCGTTTTATTATCTTCACTCAGTATTTTTTACTCTTCTGGAGATGGTATTGAGGTGTCGTGTCCTTAGGATGCTCAATCAAACTGGTCATTTTTAATGCTACGTTATTTTTATGTTCACCAAAAGTAGCATTAAAAATCGGTATTTGTTCAGCTTTTACAACGACCGACTTTGGCATATCAATTGGAATAATATCGCCCGTTTTAAAACTCAGTATTTTTCGTAAGCTATATTTAACTTGAGCTAACTGCGCGGTTAACTGAATATCTGCACTTAATATTTCTTCTTTCATCGATGCTGCCCAGCGGCCATCATCAGACGCGCTATCACTCTGCAAGCCTGTATCGAGTAGTTCTCGGATAGGTTCTAACATTGAATAAGGAAGTGTCAGATGAATATCGCCACCGCCGCCGTCTAATTCGATATGAAAGGTAGAAATAACCAGTACTTCACTCGGGCTCACGATATTAGCAAACTGAGGATTAACCTCATGGCTCACAAATTCAAACCTGACATCCATAACCGGAGACCATGCTTCTCTTAGGGTCTCAAAGCATATATCCAATACCATTCGAATAACACGCAGTTCAGTAGCGGTGAACTCACGACCTTCAATTCGGGCTTGAAAGCGACCATCTCCACCAAAATAATTATCAAGGATTGTGAATACAAGTTTAGGTTCTAATACAATTAAACCCGTCCCACGTAGTGGATGCATATGAATTAAATTTAAGCTGGTCGGTACAAATAAGGTATGAATGTATTCAGAAAACTTCATTACTTGCACGCCAGTAACGGAGATCTCAGCTGAACGACGTAGCATGTTAAAAAGGCTTATTCGGAAAAGACGGCCAAAACGCTCATTGACCATTTCCAGTGTTGGCATGCGTCCACGAATAATGCGATCTTCATTGCCGAAATCATAATTTCGGGTGCTACCCTTATCTACTTCTTCTGCAGATGTTTCAATATCACCACCGCCCATGCCATTTAGTAGCGCATCGACCTCATCTTGTGAAAGTATATCGTGAACAGCCATCGTCTTATTGCATCAGCAAACTAGTGAAATAAACTGATTCTAATTCACCGGGTGTATTTTCAGCTTTCAATACTTCATTAATCGTAGCAAGCGTTTTTTCTTGTAATGCTTTAGTGCCCTCGGGTGTATTGAGTTCGTCATATTTTTGACTTAAGAACAGCATCAGTAATTCATGTTGGATTGCAGGTTCATTGAGCGTGAAGGCATCAATAACAACTTGATCGCGTGCCATTACTTTTAATTTGACCGATAAATATCGTGCTGCGCCGTTGCTTTGTTCGCTAAAGTTAACGATGAGCGGTTTTTCGATAGTGTAATAAATAGGTGCTTGCTTGACGGTAACGGCTGCTTCATCTGTTACCTCAGCTTCATCATCGCCACCTAAAAACATCATAGCACCTACACCAGCAAGTACTAAAACCACTACGGCAATGATAATGATCACTAATTTAGATTTTTTACCGCCAGCGTCAATAATCTCTATATCGTCTTGTGTTTCTGCCATGTCGACTTTCCCTATGATTGTTAAATTTAAATTAGCAAATAATGTGCCTGTTTATTGCAAAATAAAGCTGGTGAAATAAACGTTATCAATATTATCTTTGCCGGTTTCCTCTTTTAAAATACTCTTAACGGTATTCAAAGAGGCTGTTTGTAAGGCTTCTCGTCCTGTGACAGAGTTTACGGTTTCTAGTGTTTGAGCAGTAAATAAAGATCGTAAGGCATCTTGTAACATCGGTGAATTTAATGCAGCACTGTCAATTATCGCTTGGTCATGTGCCATTAATGTGACTTTTATCTGTAAATAGCGTGCTTGTTGATTACTTTGAGTTAAAAAATTAATAGTAAATGGTTCGTCTATCGCGAAATAAATAGCTTTTGCTGGAGCGGGCTCATCATCAGCCCACGTTGGCAAAACCATTATTGATAGCAACAGCATGAATAGGATTTGAATAGATTTATGCATAGCTTGATATACTCACGGTTTCAGATCAAAAACAAAATTATGACAAGCTTAACCGATACACGAAAGGGGCAGAATACAATTGGCTACAAACAAGACGAATCGTTCACAAAAAAATGATGCAACATTATGGGACAAAATAATCACTCTACCTCAGTATCTTATTCCTCAACATACCTTATCAGTATGGATGCATAAGCTGACACGTAGCGAAGTAACGTGGTTTAAAAATAGTTTTATCCGGTTTATTACCGCGAAATATAAGGTAAATATCAGCGAAGCTGCGCAAACGGATTTAGACTTTTTCCCAAGTTTTAATGCTTTTTTTACGCGAGAATTACGCGCTGGCGTAAGACCTATTGATGCTGGAGAAGGCGTCATTACATCGCCAGTAGATGGTGTTGTTAGCCAAATCGGTAATGTTGTTCAAGGACGCATTGTGCAAGCAAAAGGTCGCGAATATAGCGTATTAGAATTATTGGGTGGCGATGAATTATTAGCCAAACGATTTGATCAAGGGCAGTTTGCAACAATTTATTTATCACCCAAAGATTATCACCGTATTCATATGCCGTTAACCGGAACATTACGACAAATGACTTATATTCCAGGTAAGTTATTTTCAGTTAATCCACGAACAGCGCGTTCTGTACCAAGGTTGTTTGCGCGAAATGAACGTGTCGTTACTGTTTTTGATACCGAATTAGGGCCTATTGTGATGGTCTTAGTAGGCGCTATCTTTGTTGGGAGCATGGAAACCGTGTGGTCAGGCATGATCACACCGCCTTATAGTAAAAATATTCAACATTGGGATTATCATGGTGAACAAGCAATTACCTTACAAAAAGGTGAAGAAATGGGCCGGTTCAATATGGGATCAACAGTGGTGATGTTATTGCCCTTAGAATCAGAATTGTTTAAAGATGAATTAGAAGCGGGTTCTGCGATCCAACTCGGTCAGGCGATGATTGATGGGGTTGTTAAATCTTAAAAAAGACGATTTAAATTTTTAAAGAATAGGCATAAAGATTTTTAATCAACATCAATATGCGACAAGGGTTCCGCCACCAAAAAGCAAGGTTACATATTTGCTAGGAGTGTGCCGTTTTAGTTTTTTGAAAACGACTAAAGGTTAACTGTTTTACAGCTGTTTACTAGTTGGCTCAGTTACATTTCAAGCATTATGGGATTTTGTATTAGGGTATTCATGAAACCACTGCCCATTGAGCGCGCGTGGTTTGTCTGTTGCTGGCACGTTAGAGGCGGATTGTTAAAAAGTCAGCTATCGACCCAAAGCAGATATTTAAATTAAATTACTAAATCACTCCAAATTTCATCCCAGCAACAACGATGTGCTTGGCTTGGCACTATAATTACTTTCGCCTGAGTGCTACTAGGTAAGCTTGCTACAAAGTGTTGCGCTAAAAAAGGTGGCATCACTTTGTCGTCACTCCCAACAAAGTGAACCTGTTTAATACGGGCTAATTGCTGTCGATAGTCGGCAGGGTCAAGTGAACCAGTCAATGGACTTATGTTGTAATAGGTTGTCCATGCCTGATGATTAAGATTACCGGCAACTGTGATGAGCCTTGTAACATCATCGCGTCTTGCTGATATTAACGCAGCAACAGCACCACCACCTGAATACCCTACCAGTTGCAGCTGTTCTGCTCCAAACTCAGCTTTAAGGCTGTTTATTGCTTCGTTGCTCGATGCGATGACCTCTTCTGCAAAGCGACTGTCTGTCCAATAATGCTTATTACAGTTCCTGGCTTTAGAGCCACCTGTGTACTGACAAGGTCTAGCTAAATAAACTGTATTACCATGTCGATGACTGAGGGCTAGTTTAAGTCCTGTCGGGTTAATCGGTGTTGGGTCCGCCGATACGATGTTTTTAGTGAGCCATGCCAAACCATCACCTTCAATATAGACAGTTAGTAACGTTTCTTTTGTATGTTGCATTGGCTGGTAACTGAGCAAATCAAAGTGTGATGTTTGAATAAGCTCTGCTTGCCAATGATGACTTCTTGCAAGTTGCTTTGCAGTGTCGCCGCGTTGCTGTGTTGATGGTAGCGTGACGCAGGCAGATAGCAGGAGGAGAGACAACCATAACGTTGTGGTTTTACACCGGTGTAGTAATATGTCATTCATGGTTTCAGTGTAACTCCTGAACATAAAAGGCACCCGTAGGTGCCTTTTATTATTTATTGTAATGTAAGCTTAGAACATCATTCTAAAATTAGCACTCACCGATTGGTCGGTATAATCTTGGCGCGCATCAATATTGTAGCTTGCAGTGATTTCAGTGCCATTGTCTAAACTATACTTAGCGCCGAAGCCTGCGTTATAAACCCATTCATCCGGTTCAATACCATCCGTAGTAAATTGTGCGCCACCACCTGAAAACGAAGACGTTAGACTTGAACGGTCGGTCATCACATCATAACCAATGCCAGCATTAGCCATTAGCAATAGACTGTCTGATGCGGCATGATTTGCTTTAATACCTGTACCGATGATGAGGCTATCAGCACTATCATTATCAACATTTAAACTTAGAGCGCCGGCCCCAGATTCACGATAGCCATCTACATTGACGTAACTATAATCAGCATGCACATATGGCGTTAGCTTTGTTTTATCATTTACTTGGTAGCTACGTTCTAACTCAGCAC
>LAZR01000571.1_pt1 | contig 27689 bp, 26 predicted proteins | sample 329461 | NCBI WGS metagenome assembly LAZR01 (sample SAMN03002196, study PRJNA259156) | marine sediment metagenome | biome: sea floor; feature: Hydrothermal impacted sediments; material: marine sediment; isolation source: Loki non-amplified sample from Loki's castle hydrothermal vent sediment ...
AAATCGCAAAGAAAATCCCCCCAATCTGCTCCCGTAATAGAAAATGGTTTGGGCTTACCTTTTTCATCAAATTCCACACATGGGATATATTGATGGTAGAAAAAACCTTGACTTTTTAAATATTGATAAATTTCGCTTGCTTTCTTTACTGTATTATTATTAATTAAAGTGAGGATGTTGAATTCAACATTGTATTTCTTTAAACGATTAATTCCACGTAATACCAAGGAATGAGTTGGTTTACGACTAATTGTTTTTCTATAAAAATCATGTAGATGTTCTGGGCCATCAAGACTAACACCAAGAAGAAACTTATATTCAGCAAAAAATTCTGCCATTTCATTGGTAATAAGAGTTCCATTTGTTTGCAACCCATTACTTATAACTGCATTAGGAGGAGCGTGTTTTGTTTGAAGTTCTACGACTTTTTTAAAGAATTTCAGACCCATAAGGGTTGGTTCTCCGCCTTGCCACCCAAATGCATAATTATTATTCTGATTAGTCTGCAGGTAACCCTCTATCATACTGTCTAATATATTTTCTGACATTCTAGGGTGATTTTCCGCAATTTTTAGGTGATCAATATAAAAACAATATTGACATCTAAGATTACAATCAGCAGAGGCAGGTTTGATCAATAATGAGAAGGATTTCATTTTAATTTTAACTTACGTTCATAGTAACTATGTTACGTTTACTTTGCTTTTCTTTTGACTAGTTCCGGAATATTTCTAAAATAACCTTTTAACCTTTCTGGAATATAGCTATTAAAAGCTTCGTTAATGACTTCTTCATCTATTTCAAAGATTTTCTTACTTTTAATAATTCTTTCGAATTCTAAAACCCACTGATCTTGCATTGGTTTAGGTATATTATTTAGATAAAGGTAAAACATACTCTTTCCCTTATTTTTCCAGATTATCTCAGTTTCACCGATTTTATCTTTTATCTCTGCTCGAATTTCTCCCAATACACAATGCTTATTTGTTATTTCGCTGTCAATAGTTATACCAAGACGCTTATATTGTTCAATGGGTGCATCATTTTTCTTCATTTCCTTAATCATTGACATAATCATCCTTTTTTCAATCTCAGCATCGAAGATTGGATGTTCTTGGGTTGGATCATTTAGTAGATCAAAAAGATAACTACCATATATATACGGATTGATCCAAAATCTTGAATTGAATCTCATTGTCTTACATCCCTTTGTAAAATCAAAAGGTTCGGCTAATGTTATTGTCTTTATTTGATTAAGTCCAATAAATCCACGCATTACTGTTGGTATAAGTGTGTAATTATAAAGTGGCTTGTTCGTTGGATTTACGGGACCTCTCATATATACAAATCGACCGTCTGTTATATTTACATGAGCACCATGTATACCAAAGAGCGCTACGTCCCTCACTTTAACATCAGAATCAATTACTTCTTTTAAAACATAACCTTGCATATCCTTTGGACGTTTAACGTTAAAGAATTCTAGAATAGTTGGTGCTAAATCGGTTGTTTGTACAAGAGCACTTCGATTTTCATTGCGTTTTCCTGATCTCGGATCCCATATAAATAGTGGTATCTGGGCAATTTCATTATAAACTGGTTGTATCATCTTTCCCCACCAATCCTTTTCACTTAATAGAAATCCATGATCGGTTGTGACAATCAGTAAAGTATCTTTCCACATATCATTTTTATCCATAAAATCTAAAATTTTGCCTAGATAATTATCGCACATACTTACTGAAGCAGCATATTCTTTTCGACAATGCTCTACTGCTTCAGGAGATTCTGTTACTACTGAATAATTCGGCCAATCAAAATGGGGTCCGTTATAATCATCTTCATATAAATCTTTATATTTTTGTGGTGCATAAAAGGGTTCGTGAGGATCAAATGTTTCCAAGTGAAGGAGCCAGTGATCTTCCATATGATTATTTTCAAGAAACTCTAATCCCAATTTAAAAGTTTTTGCTTGAGGCATATCTTCCTCTTTGCGCATATATTTCCTATTAACCCAATCTTGACGCCAATGTTCGTTACCAGTTCTCATATTAGGGAGGTGATCAGGAATTTCAGGATCCTTTACTTCACCTTTCCATGCATCTCCCTCATGTCCTCGAACAATTTCCCATGAAGAATATCTATTATGGTAAGTTCCACCCCCATCTTCCCAGTAATGATAATGATCACTTACAAGATGAGAGTAAACACCGTTTCTTTTTAAAATTTCTGGCATAGAATCATCAAAAGGTTCTAAGGATCCCCAACTTCTATGTAGGAAATTGTACCTTCCTGTATGTAATTCTCTTCTTGCTGGCATACACGGTAGACTTCCAACATAATGGTTATCAAAAACTACAGTTTTTTCTGCAAGTCTTTTAAAATTTGGAGCGTGAACCCAATCATATTCTAAAAATCTTTTATTTAGAGTATCAAAGATAATAAAGATTGCCTTCATTTTTATCCACTAAAAATTACTTATTGTAAAGAATTTTTAATTAAATTTATAAAATCCCCATTGGTAATTATAGTTATCTGTGGTAGAGAGAATATTTCGATGACTTTAGTGTTTACGCGTGGTATTGTTAGAAAGCCTTCAAAAAATTTGCAAGATGGTTTAACTACTTCAAATTTGGGAAAACCGGATTATATTAAAGCAATTAAACAGCATTCAACTTATATCAAAGCATTAAAAAAATGTGGAATGGAGATTATAACATTAGATTCTGATGAGAGATTTCCAGATTCAACGTTTGTGGAAGATACAGCTGTTGTCAACGAAGATCTAGCAATTATTACTAATTTGGGAGCACCAAGCAGGAGAGGGGAAGAAAGAGAGATTAAAAATGTTTTAGAGAGATATTTCGATATTGTAAAGTCAATTAAAAATCCAGGGACATTAGAAGGTGGAGATGTCTTAAGAATAGAAGATACCTATTATGTTGGACTTTCTACAAGAACTAATGAGGGAGGTGCAAACCAATTCAAAAAAATTTTAAAAGTCTATGGATATTCATGCTCAATAGTTCCTTTAATAAATTTTCTTCATCTAAAATCAGGGGTGGCTTATATTGGAGACAATAATTTGATTGTATCAGGAGAATTTAAAGATAGTCCAATTTTCAAAGACTTCAATAGAATTGAAGTTGAACCAAATGAGCAATATGCTGCTAATTGTATAAAAGTAAATAATTATATTCTTATTGCCAAAGGATTTAAGAAGTTGAAAAAGTCTGTATCAAGCTTAGGATATGAGATCCTTGAAATTGATATGTCGGAATTTAGAAAGATGGATGGAGGGCTTTCTTGCTTATCACTAAGGTTTTAGTATTATAAGGAGTATATATATAATTAATTTGTTTACCATTATTAGCCATGATTGATGAAGGACGTTTATTACAAAATTTGAGGACTTTTTCCTTTCCTAGATTATCTGGTACTGAATTTGAAAAAAAAAGTTTTACTATGGCTCGACAAAAAATAGAAAGCTTTAATCTAACTCCTAGAGCTCAGGAGTTCGTTTTCAGTACTTTTTATTCTAGAGTCTATCCGAAGATTTCTTTAGCTTTACTTTTTTGGATCATTTTAGCCTTATATCTAAATTTTAATTCTATTTTTACAATAACAAGTCTAATAATAGGTATATCTCTACTATTTAGTCTGATTGCTTTAACAAGGAGTCCTGAGAAAATTAAAATTGGAAAGAAATATCATTCACAAAATTTATATGTAAAAATTCCATCAAAATATAATCAGAAAACTACCCAAGATGAAGTCCTTGAAGATTTTATGGATAAAAGAAAAAAAATCTTCCTTTTTTCTCACTTGGATTCAAAGGGACAATTAATATCAATAAAAATTCGTGTATTATCTTATAAAATCTGGATAATTTCATTTCCAATTAGTCTTTTGATTAATACTGTTAACTCCTTTATCGTATATAAGGCAAATTTAATGTTCAATAATTTTGCTATATTGATATTGAGCATAAATTTTATGACAACAGGGGTGATCTTACTAAATTCTACTAATAATAAATCCAAGGGAGCAATCGATGATGCCTCAGGAATTTCTTGTTTAATGGAGTTAATAAAATATTACTTAAATCACGAAAATAGGCTTCAAAGTCTCGATTTATATTTTGTTTTTACAGGTGCAGAAGAATCTGGCACGATGGGAATAAGAAATTTTTATAATTATATAAAAAATTGTGATAGAGAAAAAACGTTCATAATTAATTTCGATGCTATTGCTAAAAAAGTAAATTTATGGGATAGCGGACTCCTTGATAATAAAAATTTTAAATCTTACATGTATCTTTTAGAAAATAAGGATATATTAATTCGGGAAAAGGCACGAAGATTTTATATCGGAACGTATAGTGATGGTATTTATCTTTTAAATCATAAATTTCAAGGAATTGGTAATGGAGATAAAAGTTCTTATAATTATGTTCATTCTGTCAATGATAGTGTGGATAAAGTAGATGTGTCTGTTTTGAAAAAACTCTGCTACTTTTATATAATGCTACTAAATGATCTTGATCAATAAATCAATGAATTATCTTGGAGTGTCGATTACTTATCGATTTTAAAAATAAAGAATTGGGAGTAGTTATAACTCCACCCAAAACAGCAGAATATATGTTATCACGACTCGGGGAAATAAAAGAAGGTCAAAAAATTTTAGATCCTTGTGTTGGTCCGGGTATTTTTGTAAAAAAGTTATTAGAATCAGGAATCAATAAAGATCAGATAACAGTTTATGATATAAATTCGAGTTTAAAGAATCTAATGGAGGATTTAGGGATATATTTTAAGGAACAAGATACACTTATCTCGTTATATCCTGACTCGTATAATGAATTTGATTTCATTATAGGAAATCCACCCTACCTAAACAAAGCAAGTAGTTATGTACGGAGGAATAAATTAAAACTCAGAAAAATTTATGGTAAAATCAATGCTCATGAAACTTATTCAATGTTCATAGTAAATAGTATTTGGAGACTAAAAGAGGGAGGAAAATTAGGTTTCATAACAAGTGATTCATTTTTAACCTTAAGTACTCATAAAAAGCTAAGGAAATTTATTCTTAATAACTGTCTAATTAATGAAATTCTTCTTGCACCAAAGAATTTGTTTTCTAATCAAAAAGTAAGTACAAGCCCTGTTATTTTTATTTTAACGAAACGTACTGGTCGGAAGAATAAAATAATTAGAGAAAATAATGCTATGAGAATTATTCCTCGCGTAAATAGTGAAGATGATTATAAATCACCGAAAGAGATTTATGAATTAAAGCAGGTGAAATACGATTCTTTCCCATTCAACATATTTCATATCGATGTTGAAAAAGAAGTTATAGAATTATTTGAAAAAGCCCCTAAACTGGAAGATTACATAAGGGGTTTTATTGGAATGCATACACATAATAATAGGAAATATGTGGCTGCTATTGAAGATACTAAATTAGGAGAGATATTTAGAAAAAGAAATAAGAAAATATCAGATCCTTATCGAACTTTTAAAATCATTTCCAAACAAGAATTTGAATCAATTAAATGGAAACCTTATTTAAAAAGAGGAGGTGCTGAACAATATTATAGACCTATAATGGAAGCGTTATACTGGAGTAAAGAGTCTATTAAAAATTACGACATTCCAATAAACGTACCATTTGAAGAAGAGGGTTTAGTAATTAGCGGGGTAAGCTCGAGATTAGCGGCACGCTATATGCCAAGCGGTTGTTATTGGGATTCCAATAAAGCTATTGGATTTATTATAAAAGATAAAATCATGTCCATTCCTTACATGTTAGGTTTGTTGAATAGTTCTTTATATAATTACCTCGCTAAGGGGATAATCAATAATACTAATAGTATACAGATTACTGGGATTCATGCCATACCGATAATTATTCCAGATAAACAAACAAGAGAAAAAATAGAGAAGCTTGTCAGAATAATAATTAATGGCAAAATAAAAGATGAAAATTTTATCTATTCTAAAGAACAGAAAAAGATAGATGAAATTATTTTTAATTTCTACTCAAATAGATTCCATTTTCCCATGAGCCTAAAACAAAAATTAGATGAAAATTTTGCTATTTATTGAAAATTTCTTATCCCTCTCTTTTTATAAGGAAAATCTCAAGATTTAAACATAGATACCACTTTAAGGTATAATATTCTTAGCTGATTGGTAAAATGCCTTCTGTACTAGAAAAGATTCGTGTTTTAGGAGAAAATTCTAAATATGATATTTGTGCAAGTACTGCTTCAAGTCGTACAGAAAAATATCCAAAACTTTTTGGAGATTCAAGTAAATGGATAGGTGCTACAGCAAGTGCAGGAATTTGTCATAGCTATACACCTGATGGTAGATGTATGAGCTTATTCAAGACTCTGTATACCAATAAATGTATTTACAATTGTAAGTATTGTTTTGTACATTCCTGTAGGAAGAAAATGAGCTTCACACCAGAAGAATACGCTCGCACTTTTATGAAGCTTTATTCAATGAATGTTGTAGAAGGTGTTTTCATTTCATCAGCTGTTTGTGGTAGTGCTGATAAAACAACAGAAGAAATGTTAGAAGCCATCCGACTTCTTAGGTTCAAATACAATTTTCGTGGTTATGTTCACTTCAAGTGTTTACCTGGTGTGAGTCAGTATTTGCTAAAAGAAGCGATAACTTTATCAGATCGAATATCTGTCAATACGGAAGCTTCTACTAAGGAGCATCTTGCGGAAATTGCTGAGCAAAAAGATTTCAACAATGATATTATAACCCGCCAGCGTTGGTTAAAGCAAATTCGCATTAAACATAATTGTGAAACACTAAAAGTTATGAGAGATCTGAAGCAAGATCGTTCAGAAAAATATCAAGAAGACATGATTAAAGATCGAAGACCAAACGGTTACAAGAAATTCAAATGGGATGGAGCTCCAATACTCAATAGTGGTCAAACAACTCAATTTGTAGTAGGAGCTGCAGAAGATGAGACTGATTTTGACTTACTTAAAAGAATTGATTGGGGATACCGAGAAATAGATCTTAGACGTGCTTATTTTTCATCATTTATTCCAATTGAAGGGACGCCTTTAGGAAATAAACAGGCAGCTTCCTTAGAAAGAGAACATAGACTGTACCAAACTGATTGGTTATTACGGATATATCAATATAATTTGAAAGATCTTAGAGAAATTATTACCGATAATGGTAATTTACCCCGAGGGGATCCTAAGATGCATTTAGCTCATCAATATTTTAGCGATCATAACTTAGTCGATCCAAATCAGGCATCTTATCAGGAATTACTACGAGTTCCTGGGATAGGTCCTATTTCTGCTAAACGAATTATAAATTTACAATCGAAAAAGTTCATTTTCAACCGTCGACAAGATTTAAAGGCCGTTGGTGTAGTATTAAAACGAGCTGATCCATATATCGTTTTGAATGGGCAAAATCAAACAACCATTAACAATTTTATTGAACTTTATAATTAGATCATTCGAGAAGAAAACATTTGAATAAATTACCTAATAAAAAAGACCCAATGGAAGTCTTAGGTTGTTCAAGTGGGCATACACATGAAGAATTATTACAAGGTCTTCCTCGACATAGAGATTTTTATCCTGGCTTAATACAACAGATCAAAAAAATTCCAGAAGTAATATTACGCAATTCAGGTACACCTTTTGCTAAAAAGATCAATAAAATGATGCGGGAGGTTTCTACTGAATCATATCGTGCAATACAATTTACACGAACAGAAATAAATAATCGTGGGGTACTTTATGGAGTAGTTTTACTTAAACATCAAGTTATTGATCTAGTCTTGAAATATTTCCATGAAAGATTTGGTTCCCAGTGTATAATCTGTTTATATAACGAGCACAATCACGAAACCGCAATTATGAAGGAAAATGGTATAATTAGAGTCAAAAAATCTCCATTAATGAAAGTAGTGGAAAATTTAAGCAGAGATAGACCATTAGTTCCATATTTCGATGATATCCAATTTAAAAATGAAGAAATATTCGAGACTTTATATTCCTCGCAGTTTATTTCTGAGAGGGAAAATAAAAGATATTTTAAAAAAATGATACCTGATAAGTGTTTTGAACTACCTGGAATGAGAGGAGGGGTAGAAAAAAGGTTTCGGAATAAGAAAATTAATGATTTTCTTTAGGTTTAGATAATTTTAGCAAATAAATTCTTTGCTTTTACATAGGCATCGGTTTCGTTAGGTAAGAGTAAAAAATTTTCACCAATCAAATTCATTCTGCTTATTTCTTCACTATTAGAAATGAAGCCTAAGAGGTTTACATTTTTCTCATTAATTGAAGCTACTTCTTTTTCTAGAATTTCTTTAAAATTGTCTGGAAACCTATTACCAACAATCCAGATATTTTCAAAAAGTAAATCAACCTCTTTTGTTAATTCCAAAATTCTTTTCATCGTATGAATACCCATTTTGCTAGGATCAGTTACTATTACTAAATCTGTGACATTTCGACCAGTTTTCCTTGAAAAATATTCTAATCCAGCAGGTGCATCAATGAATGTAATGTCGTAATTTTTCGAGAGGATATCAATCACCCGCTTTAAAGTATTATTCACACTACAGTAGCACCCTTTTTTTGGATTTTTTTGGATTATTTGTCCCACTTTCGTATAATGTTACAAAGATACAAAGGATTTATTGTGATACGGTAAGTGAATAACGTGATACGGTAATTGTGGGAAATTTCCCATTATATGGAATGGTTAAAAATTTAAGTCTTAAGATATTTTTATATTATTTTTTTGAAGTGATTCGGCACAAAGAGAAGTAAATTCATGGGACGGAAGAAAAAATTCGGGGAGGAGTCGGATTTTGTAAGCGTTCGTGTTCCAAAGAGCAAGAGGAAAGAATATAGAATAGCGATCAAAGATTTTGTAGAGAATAAATTTGAACGAAACGGAGAAGGTAAAAAGATTGAAGTTAGTAAAGATAAATTGGATGGGTTTAAAAAATTTGATGAATTTATTAAAGAGATAAAAGAAAAAGGTAAAGAGAAAGATAAGTTTATGTCAAAAGCTAAAAAGGAATTTAAAAAAGAGACTTGATGTTTAGTCTTTTAGTACGATTTCTTTTTTTTTACTTATTATAATGATTGCAACTGATATTATCCCCACCACAAGGAATATATTATATCCTGGGATCGCTGGTGGTGATGGAATATTTTTTATAATGGTTATGCTTTCAGTTCCAAGATTTCCTGCTCTATCGAGTGCATAGAAGGTTATTGTTATTGCTCCTTCAGTGACGTTAGTCCACGCATCTTGGTCAAAACTTCCAGTTAATTCCGTAATTGGGTATTGTGTAATGCTTCCTTGTATCGTATACCACATAGACAGTAAATTTTCTTCAATAATAGATATATTAAACTCTGGGGGTGTACTACCAAATATTTCGTCTTGTATTGGAGATTGGATTATAATTTCTGGATTGTAAGCATCTTTTCTTACTATTACTTCAATCGAATTAATATTACCTACTTTGTCTATGACATAAAAAATTATTGATACCGTTCCATTTCCAGCATTGTCCCATTCTGCTTGACTAAATTGGTTTTGAGTGGTAAAGGTGATATTTGGTCTTCCGTTCAGGGAATAGCGCTTAGTTTGAATATTCGGCTCAACTATGGTAATGGAAAAGGTTGGAGCATCAACGCCACATAACTGATTTGGTGTTGGTGAGTTTATCGTAATTTGGGGTGCAATTAAATCTTTCCAAATGGTGACATCTTTAAACCCTACATGACCTAAGGAGTCATTGGCATAAAATCGTAGCGTCATTATTTCAGTTCCTTTGTTATCCCACGCCGTTTGGTTTACAGTTCCTGTTAATCCTGAAATAGTATAATTTGTTAAACCACCATCTATTGTATACCACGTTGTATTTATTGGGGAAAGATCATTAACTGTAATATTGAACTCAGGAGAATTAAATCCAAATATTTGTCCCATAGTTGGCTCATTAATTGTAATAAGTGGGTTTTGAATAATTTTAATAACTGTTACGTTTGCAGATTCTATATGACCCCTTGAATCATTTACGTAGAAATTAATAGTGACTGGACCATCTCCTTTGTTATTCCATAGCACTTTATCAATTACCCCATTGAAGCCACTAAATGAAAAATTTGTTATTCCATTATCTAATGAATACCAAGTGGTATTTGCTATCCCTTCCGTAATTGAAACATCAAAGGAAGGATTAAGTTCAAATGTAGTGTTAGCAATAGGAGAATTTATTGATATTGCAGGGGCATCCCACCAAATAGGGAAATTATCTTGAGATCCAGCGGTACCTGAAATGTTGTATGGAAGATCTCCGATTCCATTATCATCAGTATCATTGCCCGGGTAATCTGCCCAAAAATTTCCAAGAGAGCCATTATCCCAACTATTATTTAGACCATTATCATAAGCATTGAGTCCAGCAGGATTAGTAAAATTATTCTTATAAAAAAGATTATTCTCTGGTGGTGGTTCAAATAAATAAAAATCTACAATTATCCCATACTCATCATTGTAATTAATTATATTCCCAAAAATTTCATTTTTTCCAGACCTAACACTTATTCCTCTAGTATTATTTTCTATAATATTATTTAAAATAGTCTGATTCTCAGCATATTCTGCAATATCAATCCCACTCCCATCTTTATTATGATGAATGTTATTACTTAAAATAATGTTGTTATTACTACCACGCATCAATATTCCATTTGTGTTGTAGCTTATAGTATTATTATACACAATGCTAAAATCACAATCAGATAATTCGATACCCTCATCGTCATTGTTATTTAGGTAATTATGTGAGATATTATTATTATAACCCCCGATAATTATACCTCTAATGGAGTTAAAATAAGCTCTATTCTCAGAGATAGTGCTTCCATTACATTCGTTTGAGACTGATATACCATTCTTATTGAAAGAAACTGTATTATTTTTAACCATGTTATAATGGGAAAACTGTTGTATTACTATCCCCCCACTCCGTTGGTAACTTGCATTATTATTTGATATTGTATTGTAATTACTACCATATTCTAACAAAATTCCCCACTCATTATTAAATAGTTCATTTTCAGAAATAGTGTTGTTATTACTATTATCCCTTAAACGAATCCCCATTGCATTATTATTATCAGTTATTATATTTCTAATAATTGTGTTATTAGTGCTACTACCAAGAAATATACCATGAAAATTATCTGAAAAAACATTGCCGGTTAAAATCCCGTTGTTTACAGAATTAAGCACAATTCCCGCTTCATGGTGACTGTTTCCTGAATGATAAACCGAAACATTTCGGATTATAAAATAAACATTGGAATTTTCAATAATTATACCAATATCATCAGAAGGACCTCCATCGATTGTTACATTCTCGATAATATAAGGGTTACTCCAAGTTCCATTACCAAAACACCAATCATATGTAGATGCGGTATAAGACCAATTCTTTGTAGGATCGCTATCATCTATTTCTATTGGTCCAAGATTCCAGAATCCCGCGCTTTTTAGTGAATATTCATTTTCTTGTTTTACATATCTACTATTCATGTCTTGAGGGTAATAAGAGCTGGTGATGATAAGGATAGAGAATCCAAAAATAAAACTTAAGACAATTAATATATTCTTTTTAGAAGGTTTTTTCATATTGTTTTCGCCAAAAATCTATAGCCTATTATGTAAAGAAAGTATGATGAGAAGCATTTAAAATTATTGTATAGTGCGGATCAACAGTTTTGACTTATCATTATTCAATGGAGAATTAAGATAATGAAGGTTACACGAAATTCTATTGAGAATACAATGAACTCACTATTTTTCTTTAAAATAATATTACTATTATTACTTTACTGTTATTTGTTTGAGCTGGTAATATTAAAGACCATCCTAAGAAAATACTTAAGAAAGGGTGAGGAAAACGCCGTACACGGCTAGCGCTTTCTTCTTAGAGGGGAAACATTGAAATAAAGGAATTACTCAAATTTTACTTAGATTTGTCAGGAATCTCGAAGATTTGAATTTCATAATCCTTTTTGGGGTTAATTTTTCCAGAACGTATGAATTCAATGGGAATACTGAAATAGTATTGCTCCCCCTTTTTAGTGGGGTGTTTTATTAGAGTAGTGATTTGTTCATTAGTCATACTATACCATAAACTATTATAGTATATATACCTTTAGGTGTTATACAAAAAACCAGAAGACTCTCTTGATATAAATCTCGTATAAATGTTATATTAACTATAATAGTTAATATAATACTAACGAAAAAGGTGATACTCAAATTGATAGAAAGAGTTGAAATTGAAGTAAATACGTGTTGTCCAGAGTGTGGACACAGCTTCAATGACTGGGTTTCTTTTAAAGTGGATTATCTATTCCTTTTCATGAATTTAAACAGTCAAAACAAAAAATCTGAGGGAAGTCAATAATGAGTGAAGATATAAAAGATATTGGGATAATGAAAAAACGTGTTGTAGTGGAACTTGAGGAAGTTCTGGAAGCTGTAAAATTATTAAAAGTTCAAAAAAGAATGACTCAAAAAGATATTACTGATTATATCGGATTTAGGATTAATAATATCCTAAAGGGATGTTTTTCTATTCCTTATGAAAGTTTTGAGAAGCTACAACAATTATCTCATAGAATTCGCCGTTCCTTACAAATAAAAAAGATCAAATGGAAAAAGAGCTATAATAAGAATTCTATGAAGAAATTAGCTCGGATAGTTGGTATGAAAAAAACAGGAGTAGCAGGTAAGTTTTTATCTGAAGAGTATGCGGGAATGAATACGTCTTCTCAATGGCAATGTGGGAAATGCGGGCGGATCTGGAAGACCTCTCCAAACGCTATAATGTATCGTGAAGATTGGTGTGTTAGATGTTCGGGACGTGAGACGTGGATGTATGAACAAATGGTTGAGCTTGCAAAAAAAAGGGGATTGGAAAAGACAGAGGCTGAGGGACAATTTTTAACAAGTAAAAAGGACTATGAATCACAATCCCATCCAGACATGAGTAAATATCAATGGAAGTGCGGGAAATGTGGGCATGTATGGGAAGCATCTGCAAATAACATTAAAAGAGGTTCATGGTGTAAAAAATGCCAATATACTCAACTTTCTCACAGGAATCGTACACCTTATCCTGAAATTGTATTATTAGCAAAAACAGTAGGGAAAATAAAAACGGGGTACGAGGGAAGGTTTATGGTTAGCAAAGAAGAATATATGACCGCAAAAGATCCCAGCCATCATAAATTTAATTGGAAGTGCGGGAAATGCACTGCTATATTTGAGATGGATATAACTCACGTACGTCGACCACAATGGTGTCCGAAATGCACCGAAGGAGAAGGTGAACAAATTTGTCGGGGATTTTTTGAGCGTATTTTCAAGGTACAGTTTCCTAAACTACGACCAGAATGGTTAGTAAACACACTTAGTGGGGGACAAATGCATTTTGACGGATATAATAAACAGTTAAAATTAGCATTCGAGTTCAATGGTCCGCAACACTATGTATATTATCCCAAATATCATAAAAAATATGAAGATTTCATAAACCAGAAAGAACGGGACATGATTAAAGCTGAATTATGTAAGAAAAATGGAATAATACTGGTAGTTGTTCCTTACACAATAGAATATGATGAGTTTCAGGATTATATCATAGAAGAATATAAGAAATTAACTGGTAGGGAAGTGAAGAACAAGGAAAAATACAACTGGAGAACTTTTAAAAGAGAAGGTTTAGATATATCTCGTTTTTTTTTTTTTTTTTTTCTCTAACTGTTAGATAATGGTTCTAAATAATTGTTTTGCTGTTTTATAAGCATCGCTTTCTTCGGGTAGCAACAACAAATTTTCACCAATGATATTCATTTTACTAATTTCATCGCTGTTTGATATAAACCCTAGGATTTTTACATTTTGCTCATTAATGGAAGCTACTTCTTTTTCTAAGATTTCCTTTACGTTATCGGGAAACCGATTTCCCACTATCCAGATATTTTCAAACAATAAGTCTACTTCCTTGGTTATTTCTAATATCCGTTTCATGGTGTGAATACCCATTTTGCTCGGATCACTTATAATTACTAGATCTGTTACATTTCTCCCTATTTTTCGAGCAAAAAATTCCAATCCCGCCGGAGCATCGATGAGTACGATATCATAATTTTTGGAAAGAACACCAATAATGCGTTTTAGCGCGTTATTCACGCTACAAAAGCAACCTTCACCCTCTCCGCGACCCATTTCTAATATATCGAAATCATCCATCTCGATTAAGGCTTCAAACACCTCAGATTCAATAATTTGATCTTTTGACACATCAAGCGGAATTAGTCGTTTCTGTATTTTCTGTTTCAACACCGCCATTTTTCCGCCGACTGTTTCTTTGAAATGGATTTCTTTGCCGATAATATCACCGATATTTGCATCGGGATCAGCATCAATTACGAGGATATCGAGATTTTCCTTAGTTTCTAAGATATACTTGAGCATTAACACCAGGAGAGTTGATTTCCCAACCCCACCCTTTCCTGAAAATGAGATTATTTTTTTCATACTATTTTTTTATATGTTTATATCTAGGTGAAATAATTCTAAGTTAGAAAAAAAGTTTATTTCATTTAAGGTTTGATTTTATGAGATATTATGAGATGATCGATATGCCATCTAATTTATAATTATTCAAGAATTTAAATCTTCCATATATAAATTCAGAGTACATTTATTAGTCTTTATTTTCTTAATAAGCTCAAATAAAAGATAAAAGATCCCGACTGGAAATAATGGAAGAATCAATTACTATCTTAGTTGAAAATTATAATATTTCGGAATCAAAGTATGAATTTGGAAAACAAGTTTTAACTGCAGTTAAAATTCCTTTACTTAAAAAAATCCTTAAGGAATTACCATTTGGGAAAGATGCTCTTATTCCGCCAAGAATAATTACAGACAAAATAATAATTAGTAAGAGAGAAGATGACTTGTATTATTTTAATTTTAACTTTACATCTTCTTATTTTCTTAGTAATAGAGATAATAGATATAGTAACAAAAAGTCTCATGAATTTAAGTTAGAAGAATTGGAGGATCTATTAAAACCTCCTGAAAAATCAAAATATAAGAAAATTTTTGCTGTCTTTCAGGCTGTTGTTGGTCGGGTCTGGTTTCTTAATGTAATATTAAATATCATCTTTTTTATTAGTTTTTTAATTCAAGAATTAGATAAACGAGATGCAAATATAATCTTCATTACCTTTCTAATTTGGCTTAATATCTTTTGTGCATATTCTCTCATTTTTGGTATTACTAAAATAATCAAATTAAAGGATGAACCACAGAAGATTAAACTTGAATACTCTATTCCATTCATCACTGTATTTGAAACTGTGGATGTTTCAGAAACAATAATAGTAATCGGACAGTTCTTCCTTTATGGTTTCGCTATAATTTATCAGAGAAACATAACTGTTTCTCATATCATTGGATTAATATTAATTGGGATAGTGTTAGGAAGCTTACTTATAATTTTCACTATTAATTATAAATTTAGTAGGATGTCTAAGTTCCTTTATCTCCATATGTTGTATAATATTCTACATAATCATCTTGAAGGTAACGAAAAACAGTTTTGTTTTCAAATTACTTTAGCATTGAAAGAAAAACCTTTATTATCCTCTGAAAAGATACCCAAATTTTTCACCCTCTTCTCTGTACTCCTGACCTTTATACCAATTATTACCTATTTATTTGTTTATGGCTGACTTTTTTTGTCTAATTCAATTATGCAATTTTTTCAGTTAGTTTATTAATTTAATAGCTCTTAATCAATTATAGATACTTAAAGAATTATATTTAAACATAGGGTGAATTTAAGAGTGGTAGATGCGACATTTTTAGAAGAGTATCCGTTATATAGGAAATTTATATGTGAAATTCCAGAATTAGTAAGGGATTTTCCGAAAATAAACATAAATATGTATTGCCCTTCTTGTAAAAATATTAGAACTTTTTTATTAACTGACCGTATTTATGTAGATGAAGATTATTTACTTAAAGCTGATCGATATATGGGGGCTTACAAAATCGAAGATAATTCAATTTTTATACTTAAATACATTTGTGGTTCCTGTAAAAAATTTCCGAGAACTTTTTATTTAAAAATTGGGAAAGACATGGGAGAAGAATCTAAGGAAGTTCAAAAAGTGGGACAGTATATACCTTGGGATATTTCTATAAATAAAAATTTAAAAAAGATATTAGGAAAGTTTTCTAAAAACTATACAAAAGGTTTAATTTGTGAATCTCAAGGTTATGGGATTGGGGCAAACGCCTATTTCAGAAGAATTGTTGAAGAAATTATTGGGGATTTATTAGAACAAATCCCTAATATCATGAGTGGAGAAGAGAGGTCAAAATATGAAGAAGCCTTAGAAAAAACAAGAAAAGCAAAAAATACTCAAGATAAAATTGCCTTAGTGAAAGATTTACTTCCCCCGATTCTAATGCCAGAAAAACATAATCCATTAAAAACTTTACATAAGATATTGAGTGAAGGTTTACATGAAAAAACTGATGTAGAATGTTTAGAAGACGCTCAAATTATAAGAACCACATTAACTTTTCTTGTAAATAGTATTTTACGTAGGAAAAAAGAACAGCAAGAGTTTTCAGAAGGAATGAAGAACCTTTTAGATAAGAAAATGAAATCAACAAAAAGTCAGAATTCATATTTTTCAAGGAGGTATTTTAACATTAATACAAGGAGCGTAGATTTTCCGACTCCACCTTTTCCAGAAAAGGAGATAATTTTTTTCATGTGTAAGATTACTAAACAATTGTGTTTAAACTCTAAATAAAGATAATTGATTTATAATTAAAAACTTAATATAAATAATTCAGAAGATTAATGAAATATCAAATAGGAAAAATTAATTTATTTAGTGTAGAAATTAATGAAAAATAGGATATTCGAAAAAAACTTTTTTACTAGGGAGGATGTGAATCCTGAAAAAAAATGAAAATCACATAATACGAGATATTAAGAATAACGAGATGAGTAAATTATTAAAATTGTATACCCATCTCCATCGAAAAGATGCGCCTCTACCAGAGAAATCAAAATTAGAGTCAATTTGGGAAGAAATTACAGCTAATCCCCTGTTACATTACTTTGTTGTAGAACATAATAACGAAATCGTTTCTTCTTGCTCTCTTTCAGTTATACCAAATTTAACAAGAGGAGGAAGACCCTATGGATTGATTGAAAATGTGGTAACTCATACCGAATATCGTAGACGCGGGTTTGGTACATCAATTCTCCAATTTGCACTTGAAATAGCTTGGAAAAATAAATGTTATAAAGTTATGTTATTAACTGGTTCAAAAGATCCCTCAATTCATCATTTTTATGAGAAGGTGGGTTTTAAAAAGGGAATAAAAACTGGTTTTGTTGCTAAGGCATTTGATTTTTATTATTAGGAGTGGTTAAATCCTGAAAAATGAAATAAAGAATATTAAAGGAATTATTTTTGATTTTGACTTTACCCTAGCAGACTCTTCAAGGGGAGTTGTAAAGTGTGTTAATTATGCGTTAAAAGAGCTTAATTTTACAGAATTCTCAGAAGAAGAGATTAAGAAGACAATTGGTCACTCCCTTGAGCAGACTCTTACGAAATTAGTCGGAAATCACCATTTAAACAAAGTTAAAGAATTTAAATCTTATTTTATAGAAAAGGCAAATGATGTTATGTCTGATCTTACTTATCTGTTCAAGGAAACTCCTAAAGTAATAAGATTGTTAAACCGCAACAATTTTAAGCTAGGAATTGTCTCTACAAAATATCGATTTAGAATAGAAACTATTTTAAGAAGAGAAAATATTTTAAATCTATTTGAAGTCATCATAGGAGGGGAGGATGTTCGAGAATTAAAACCAAATCCATTTGGATTAATCTTAGCAACTAAAAAATTGAACTTGCTCCCTTCGGACGTAGTATATATTGGAGATACAACAATTGATGCTGAAACCGCATATAGAGCCGGTGTATCGTTTTTAGCAATTCTCTCTGGTGTCACTCCTAGATGTGCTTTTAAAGGCTTTCAAGTCAAATATTTTCTTGCAAATATCTCTACTCTTCCTCTACTATTAGGATTTGAATAGAAATTCGATAAGGAACTATATAGAATAGATTGATATAGATTATAGGTCTTATTAAGTATTCATAAAATTAGTGAGTTATATAAAAAATTATCTTCGTTGAGGTCTCTGTGGTCGTTGCTGTCTTTGTTGATCTTGCCGATATACGGGAACAATTTTTGATGTAAATTCTTCCAGTATTTAATTTACATTTTTAGATGGATGATCACTGTTCAAAGAACTACAAGAACGATCATAAACTACACTATCATCCATCAGTGGTTATTTTTTATTGTCACTAAGTAGGTTATTTAATATACATGTGCTTTAGTTTTTCTGGTAAATATTTGATTTTATTAAGGTCAGCAAAATAAATATCAGTGAGAAACTTAAATTTACACACTGCTTCCGGAATTTTATCCATTTTAGGGTTAGCAAAATTCAAGGTTGTAATGCGTCCATCCTCGGAAGCGTAGACATTGGAAGAACAAGGCCATTCATTATTACTAAAAGGCTCGTTCAGCTGGGATTCTACTTCTTGTAGAATCGCTGCGTCATCTGGATGTAACATAGTATCATTAATCTCCTCTCTAGAAAGTAATTCGACAAGGTCATACTCGTAGAGAATATTATTCATACTTTCGGACTCCATTCTAAGCCTTTTAGCAATTTCCTCTTTTAAAATTACTAATGCTTTCTTATCATACCAGCATAATTTTCGAAGTAAACTAAATGATAAGCTATAATGCAAAATACTACAATTATAGCCATTTTCTACCCAAGCTTGAAGGTTTGAACAATGTCCTAAGAATTCTTCCTCCGGGGTTATGTCATATCCAATGTCTTCATATTCATATCTTTCAGTTGATTCCAATTTTTCTACAGCTTCCTCAATAGTTCCAATACCCTCAAGAGATTCTATTTCACTAACAGGAATATTTAAAATCAAGTGCTTACATTGCGTAAAAAGATCCCCGTTAATATAGATATTTGTTTTCCCTTCCTCTAATTTAAGTAATATAAATTTATTTACTACAAACTCTTTACTTGCCATCCTCATAAAATTACAAACCATTCTGGAATTTAAATTTTGTTATTGGAAGATTTTTAGAAGATAAAGCCATAAATATCTCTTTTTTGAATAAATTCTAAGACTTATGGATCTTTTTGAAATTATATTCACACACACACAAATTAGACATATTCGGTAAATAATAATATGAAGGGGATTAAAATGAAAATACCTAATCAATTCTTCTAAATTTTTTATTTTTTTTAACTATGGTTAAATTGAACTGTTAAAGGTTCTTTAGCCACACAATAACAAACTATAAGGAAATTCCCATTAATGTTCCAAAAGACATTCTATATGAAATAATGGATGAATTAAAACAACAAGCTAAAAATAAGTGATATTATCTTCGTTGAGGTCTCTGTGGTCGTTGGTTTCTCGATTGTTCTTGGCGATACACAGGTACAATTTTGGAGGTGAACTCTTCCAATGTGTAAGGAAATTCCTCCTCACTCCCGATCTTTCCCAATTCAAGCATAATTTGCCTGGCGATAAACCAAAATGCCAACCCCAGCGCTTTCTTGCCTCGATTATTAGCAGGGATTGCTAGATCGATACCATCAAGAGTATCATCAGTATCAAAGAGAGACACTACAGGAATCCGGGCAAGCTTTGCTTCCCGTAAAATAACCTTGTCTGCGTGTGGGTCGACTATGACTACGACACTCGCATCCTTGATATAGGTTTCGATTAGAGGATTTGTAAGACTTCCTGGGATAAATCGTGTAGTAATACCTTTACAACCTAAGACTTCACAAAATTTATTAACTGGTTCTTTTCCATATCTTCTTACTGAACATACAATTACTCGGTCACTTCCTTCTTCAATGTATTTGCTAAGATATTTTGCTGCAATATTTAATCTTTCATCAGTCTTTGTTAAATCAATAACATATAATCCATAGTTAGTTTGCCGATATATGAACCTACGAGCATCTCCTGTTAATAATTTTGTACCAATATGGATTCCACAACTCAAATAAAGTTGTTTTCTTTCTTCGTCTTTATCAAGAAGTTCCGATCGCTCTTCCACAATAGTTTCCGTATCTTCTGTATCTAGCAATTCCAGTTCTTCTATGAGATCAAAATCTTCTTTAAAATCTTCCTCAAAATCTTCTTCAGCCTCTTGCTTGTTTTCCTCTTCCTCAGTCTTCTTTTTCTTCCTAGCCAATATTTTAGCCTTGCTTATTTTTTTCTTAACACAAATTCAAAATGTCATACAAGAATTTTAAAAAACCTATGAATATAAGGGTAAATTCAGAATAGCTTTAATATTTTATTACGTATATCTTTCTAAGGAAAACAGAACTTAAGGATTAATATAACAAAAATGATTTTAATTAGTAATATAACTTATTGATCATAATTATAAATAAAAATTTATTTTTGTTCTGGGTAAAATAATGGCTTCTTATAGATTGATATTTGGGATTATAATGGGGATTGTTTTAAGCTTTTTAAGTGTGTTTTTCTTTAACATGGAAAGCATTTTTAACCAAATTCAAATTTATGCTAATTCTGATATATTAAAAGCATTAGCTTTATTGATTGGAGCCAATTTTAAATTTGATATGATTGCTTTTTTTACTGGAGCTCTATCAGTTACAGGATTTTTTGCAGCCCAACTTCTTGCATGGTTATTTATTGGGTACGTAAGTGGGACTATAGCTAAGGGACTAAGAAGAGGTATTACTGCAAGTTTGTTGGTGGTAGTAATAGATATTTTAATTTGGATCATTTTAAATATAATTGTGGGTGAGGATCTGATGGCCTTTTTTCAAGGTACTCAATTATCTGAAACTTTAGGTGGATTAATAAGTGCATTCATTGGAGCATTTATAGGAGGTTCAGTCGGAGGTTTAATTAGTGGCCCCTATGAAGAATACTATTAAAGTCTTCACAATTAAATTCCAAGCTTTTTGTTATAGTTTACTTCAAATTCATATTAGTCTTGAATCATTATCTTTAAGTTATTTAGTAATTTCAAATAAATACTATTGATCCGAATTGATTAATTGATAAAATGATTAAGAAAGAAGAAATTTTGCCCGATAGGATTTTTGTGATTGATCTTCTTAGAAAGTTAAATATTCCCCCTTCAGTAATGAAACACTCCGAAAAAGTAGCTGAAAAAGCTTTGGAAATCGCAAAAAATATAACTAAAGCAAAAATAAATATGGAATTAATTGAAATTGGAGCATTATTACATGATATTGGAAGAACGAAGACACACGGTTTTGATCACGCATTTATGGGGGGTAAAATATTGAGAAAAAGAGGATTTTCGGTAAAACTTGCCAAAATCTGCGAAACACACATATTGGGAGGATTGGATAAAGATGATGCTAAAAAAATTGGTCTCCCTGAAAATGAATATTTGCCAATGTCAATAGAGGAAAAAATTATTTGTTTGGCCGACAAGTATATAGCTGGAACAAGGGAGGTTTCAATTGAAGAAAGGTTTAGTCGATGGTTTCAAAAATATGGGAGGAGTGAGATTTTATTGAAATCTAAAAAACGTATTGAAAAAATCCAAAAAGAAATTAAAAATCTGATGTGATAACTCATTCAGTTTAATAATTTCTTCCTTAATTGATTAATAATCCCTCCTTCCTCTAAAATTTTTGTTAAAAATTCGGGTAATTTTTCAAAATTAATTTTTAAATCCTTAGTAATATTAAAAATAACTCCTTCACTTAATGAGATCTCTAATTTGTCATCTTGAGATAACAAATTTGGTTTCCAATTTAAGTGAATTCCTGGAATCCCTAAATTAATTAAGTTTCTAAAATAAATACGCGCAAATGATCTAGCAATAACGCATTTAATACCAAGTACTTTAAAGACATTGACCGCTTCCTCCCGAGAACTGCCAGTTCCAAAATTTTCTCCCGCGATTAGGATATTATATTTAGAAACTTTTTTAACAAATTTAGGATCAATAAATTTAAGCGTATATTGGGCAACTGCACTAGTATCTCTCAGAGTTAGTGCGCTACTGGGGACAATATCATCTGTATTGATGTCATCTCCTAAAATATATACCAAACCTACTATTTTTTCAAACAACTACAACATCCCCCTTGGATCTGAGATCTTTCCACTGATTGCAGAAGCAGCAACTGTTGCTGGAGAGGCAAGATATATTTGAGAATTTGGTGAGCCCATTCTTCCAATAAAATTACGATTTGAACTGCTGATACAAATTTCATCTGAACCTAATACCCCCATATGCCCACCTATACAAGGTCCACAAGTAGAATGCCCAACTACAGCCCCTGCATTTAAAAATATTTCTATTAATCCTTCTCTTAAAGCTTCTTTGTATATATGATTCGAAGCCGGGATTATGATTAATCGAATATTCGGGTTTACCGTCTTTCCATTTAAAATCTTTGCAGCTATACGAAAATCTTCCATTCTCCCATTTGTACAACTTCCTATAAAAGCTTGGTCGATCTCGATTCCCTCAACTTCTTCAATATTAGCTAAATTATCTGGTTTCGAAGGTTTAGCCACCACAGGAGTAATATCCGATAGATCATAATCAATAATTTTCTCATAGTTTGCATCTTCATCAGGATAGATTGTTCTATAAGGTCCCTTGATTCTTTCATCCAACCATGCTGCCAACTTTTTATCTGGTAAAAAAACCCCAAATTTAGCACCAGCTTCCACAACCATATTTGAAATCGTCATACGTCCATCAATCGATAAGGAATTTGTTCCATCTCCATGAAACTCTAATGATTTATATATAGCACCTCTAGTTGTTAAATCACCAATCAGTTTTAGCATAAAGTCTTTTGACATCACTCCTCTCTTCAATTTTCCAGTAATGTTTATTTTGAAAGATTCAGGTACTTTAAACCATAATTTTCCTGTAGCGAACACAATAGATACATCAGTAGCACCGATGCCTGTAGCTAAGCAATTAAAGGCACCATAAGTAGTTGTATGGCTATCAGATCCGACTATTAGCATACCAGGTCTGGAGAATCCCATTTCTGGTAAAACTTGATGACAAATCCCCTTATTTATCCCCATATTATGAATAAATTTATATTTTTCAGCGAATTCTCTGCATTCTTTGTGCATTTCTGCTGCTGAAATTGTTGGCGCAGGTACCCAGTGATCGAGAATAAAAAAAATCTTTTTTGGATCCCATACGTAATCAATATTCAACTTCCTATATTCTTTATTAATTCGACCACCTAACTGTTCGTGAACCATTACTAAATCAATATCACCTTCAATAAATTGCCCTGGAGAAACTTGTTTTTGGTTTGAGTGATTTAATAATATTTTCTCGGCGATTGTGTAGCTCATCTTTCCACATATTCTAATTATAATTTTTATTTAAAAAATGTTATCGATTAAACCCACAAATGTAGCCTTTACTATAGGTATGTATGTTTGAAAGATAAATGTTCTAAATTTACTTCTAGATTTTTTGTGGGTTTCTATAATTGATGATTTTACTTTTATAGAGTTGATATTTTATCTAATACTATTTTCTGAATCCTTTCTTGAACATATTCTATTATTCCATCAGTACTGATCATACAATAACCTTCTTCCTTCGTTCTATTTAGGTAAAGATTTCTCACTTGTTCTAAAAAGACAATATTCTCAAACTTCTCTAAATCATCTCCATTTTTCCGGATCAAAGCTATTTTTGGATCAATATCTAAAATTATTGTTAAATCAGGTTGACCAACAAATTTATTTATTTGTTTTATCCACTCAATAGAAATCTTTTCAGATTGAACTGATTGATAGATTATAGATGATTCTAGATAACGATCAGAGATAACTACAAATCCTTCATCTAAATTTTTCTTAATTTCACTATGATAATGGAGATCTCTGTCTGCTGCAAACATTAAAGCATCAGTAGAGGCTGGTATGTCTTTATTTTTCAAATATTTTCTCAATAACTTTCCAATTTCGCTTTCAGATGGCTCATGGGTTAGGTGAACTTTATATCCTTTGTATTCTAAAAATCCCTTAAGAAGCCTACTATGAGTACTTGTTCCCGAGCCATCAATTCCATCAAAAACTATGAAAAGTGGTGTATTAGATTTTAAAAATTTATTTTCTTGTGTCAAGATTGTTAAAAGTTATTTTAAAATTGGTTTACTAATAATTAATATTAGTTATAATTACCTTATTTTATTTATTTTTTAACATTAAAAGCTTGATTCATTACTTCGTCTTAAGAGAGGTTAAAAAATCAAAATCAAAATAACTAATTTTCCTCTTTTTAGTAGTAATGAATTTCGGATGTATTTTAAAGAAGAAATTTTAAAAGAATATAACTTTTCAATATTATGGATTTATAGTTTTTAAGATAACAAATAGTGATAAAATGCCCCTGTATGGTTTCTGCCCGTCATGTAACAAACAGGTTTTGTTAAAACGTGAAGATATTGATATTTGTCTGGCGATAATTTTATTAATTTTTACAGCAGGAATCGGATTAATCCTTTATTTGGTTTTTTATTACAATAAACCGGAGGATAGGTGCAATATTTGTGGTATAAAGATAACATCCTCACAAACCGCTGGTTCTTATGGCTACGGTAATCAGGAACAAAATCAATATATTTCAACCTCAACAAGAACACAGCCACCAGAGGAATTTCCTGGAGAAGTAGAAATTCCACGCTTTTGTCCTCTCTGTGGAGAGAAGATAGATTATGGTGTTAATTATTGTCCGAATTGTGGTAGTAAAGTAAAAAATGATTAAAATCGTAGAAGAATCCGTTAAACTCATTTTCAACTAACATATCAAACAATTTGCAACAAAAATTGGACTCCATTTTTTTTTTATTCAATTGAAATCACATATAAATTAAAGAAAACAAATTGGAGTATAAAAAATGTCAATAATGTATTGTTCACAATGTAAGAGGAATGTGGAAACGACAATAAAGGATATAAACATTGTTTTGGCCGTTCTATTAGCTATTTTTACAGGTGGTATTGGTCTTTTAATTTACGTAGCAATTTATTTGGAGAAGAAACATAAATGTATTCATTGTAATAGTGTCTGTAAGGCTAAAACTATGACGAATCATCCAGTTTCAAATTATCAATTAATTAGTCTTTCAAATCAAAACCAGTATCAGGAAACTGTTGTTGGGACTCAATTAACTGCGATAAAGGGAAAATTCTGCTATAACTGTGGAACAGAGTTGGATGTGAGAGAAGTTGCTAATTTTTGCCCATTATGTGGAAGTAGTAATTCTGAATAAACGTAAATTCGTTTTTTTCTAAGAAGTTTTATCTTAATATTTTTTTTATTATTTTTTTCAATTTACTTTAAGATTTTCTTTTATTAGTTGCATGATAATGGATTCAGTAGGGGTGCAGCCCTTTATAAAAACACCAGTTTTATATTTGTTTAAGCTAGACGTACAATTTCCAACGAGAAACATATCTGAGTAAAGGTCTGATTGCTTTATTCCCTTACCTATTGCAATCCTTAACGGATTTTTTTCAGTGAAATGTTTACTTATAAAACCTATATTGTTTTCTAATAATTTGAATATTGTAGATAAACAGGCTGAACAAGAATCGATATCAGTAAGAATAACATTCTTATACTTTATCGTAATGGATTCGGGAGAGGGTTTTAGAGGATGAATAAATTCTTCAATGTTCTGAGGAATTGTTTTTATGTCTTTAAAGGATTTTAAAGAGGGGAAAAGTGATTCTGAAATTAGTTTCAGATGAGGAACATCATCAAGTGTCCATGTTGGCTGAGAAATTGCAAGAGCTATAATATCAGCTGCTAGAGAGCTTGTTGATGCAATAATGGTGTTTAACCTCACAGGATTCCCTGAGGATGGCCCCATTCCTTCATGTGCGATAGATGCATCAATAATAGCTAAGTCAGGGTATACAAGATTAGCAAAGTCAGCAATCGCGACATCTAGCTCCTTAATTTTTATTGATTTTTCATTTTTATTATAGTGGGATATAATCTCGGGAGATTGAAAATGATGTAAGGCGACCTTATTTCTTTTATATATTAAACCTTTTAAATTTTTAAAGCTAAGTGAAGCTCCGCAGTGCATATGCATTTTAAGTACCGGGATAGATATAATATAATCAAAATCTTTCCAATAACCAGTGAGTTTTATAGATTTTAATATTTTCCCCTGAGGAATCTCTTTTTCAATAGGTGGTTTATCATCTAAGTCAATAAAATGAATACTTTCATCTTTTAACAATTCTGAATAGCCATATTTCTCAAAAGCTTTTTTAGTATCAGTATTGATAATCGGAGAATCCCCGATGTAATATTGAGCATTATAACGTTCTTTTAAATAATTGAAAATTGCACTTACTACTTCGGGATTTGTATTAATACCCGAATTAGGCAATGCCTCTCGACCTACATTAGGTTTCAATAAAACATTTTTACCTGTGAGATCAGGAATTTTAAGCTGATCCAAACACGATTTAACTGCTAAAATAATATCCTCATTTCGAGTGATAGAAACAATAGGTTTTCCTTCATATCTCATTTTATTTTTAAAAATTCAATGATTTTTTCCTTCATTAGATCTTTATTAGGTTTTTTATCAAGCCACCATTCAAATGCTAAAATTCCTTGATTAATAAGCATATCTAAACCTCCTAAAGTTTTGCATCCTATATTTGCTGCTTCTCTCATTAATCGTGTTTCTAATGGATTATAAACAACATCGAATACAAAAAGGTCTGGATGAAGCAAATCTTTAGAAACTGGAGTTTCATTGACTTTTGGATGCATTCCTATTGGAGTTGCATTAATGAGAATATCTGCTTTTTTGAGACCTTCCCTGATGTTATTTTCATTGCTTAATTTTCCTTTGACATTTGCTACCATGTTTCTATTGATTTCATCAGCTACTAAAATTGCTTTTTCTTCGATTAGATCTGTTAAGATAATTTCTTTAGCTTCCTCAGATAATAAATAGGCTAGGGATCTTGAAACACCTCCAGAACCTAGGATAAATACATTTTTTCCAGAGAAGTTACAACCTTCATCTAAGAGAGATTTTTTTGCTCCATCAGCATCAGTATTTCTTGCTTTTAATATCCCATCTTCGTTTTTAATTGTATTAATTGCTCCCATTTTTAACGCAAGAGGATCAATTTCATCAAGATATTTAAGAACCGCTTCTTTATGGGGGATCGTAACGTTCATACCTTTGATTCCGAATGCTTTCATGCCATCGATTGCTTTTTCGAGATTTTGTGGTTGAACATCAAAAGCTACATAAACATAATCAAGTTCTAACTCTTGGAGGGCTGGGTTCCACATTGTAGGAGACATACTATGTTTTATTGGGTGCCCAATAACACACAAAATATTTGTTTTGGATGTAATTCA
>LAZR01000573.1_pt1 | contig 27657 bp, 16 predicted proteins | sample 329461 | NCBI WGS metagenome assembly LAZR01 (sample SAMN03002196, study PRJNA259156) | marine sediment metagenome | biome: sea floor; feature: Hydrothermal impacted sediments; material: marine sediment; isolation source: Loki non-amplified sample from Loki's castle hydrothermal vent sediment ...
CATTAAGTTTGTAGTTGGAGTAATTCAATATTAATCAAAAGGGCCTTAGGAATTACTGTTTTAAATTCATTAATAGAATCTAATTCTATCTTGATGGCTAAAACTTTCGAAACTTCTTTTTTGTTGTATTATATCTCTCTCCTATTTTTTCATTTGGCGTAATCATGTTCAAGCTACGAGTAAATTTTGTCTGAACTGATTTTTTCTGCAATTTTCTTTTATCTTTAAATTTGTTTAAAAACTCTTCTAGAATCTTATCTTCCCCCATCATAACATAAGAAATATTAAGTCTATTTCAAAAATAGTATCCCGTGGGATGAAATCATCCGTTTTAGCTCCCGGAAAATGATCTTCTAAATAATCAAGTATTCCTTGGATACCAGATGACTTAAGGCTGCGTGTATAAATAGAGCCTCTATACGTTATCTCCCGAGAATAAATTCGTGTTGTAATACTATCAGCAAAGCGACTCCAAGGTTTAGTAAGCTTATATGGGGCAAATTCATGCTTCCCGTCGTAATTATACCCTATTGACACTACATCATACACACCATCGGAATCGTGATCAGGTGCTAACACATACACGGTTTCATAAAACCCGTTAAGATCGGAGTCGTAGTAAAAGAGATGCCCCTCCATTTTAGCTTCATCATGACCTTGGGATTGATATGCGTACTTGTCGGAGGTATAATACACCAGCCCATCCTTAGGAGTGATAAGTACCCCTTTTGCTGTAAATGTAGTGTCACCTACAAAATTATCTTGTCTAATATCTTCTTTTAAGTAATCGCTATAAAGACTATACCGATTCTTTAAATTAAACGTTATCGTAGTTTCGTAAATATTTTCAATATCAATCTCACCATTAAAAGTGTTTGTATATACGGTATCATATTTTAAAGGAACGCTATCAACCCCCCATGTCTCTGTAGACCAGTTAAGTTGTTGTGGATCGATGATTAGGAAAGGAAGTGTATCTATTTCATATTGCTTCACTTCGGTAATAATTATAACCCTAAATGACCTGCCAGCCCACTTCATGTTCTTTACAGCTTTCTTAAAAGGCCTGAAATTCTTATAAGATTCGGATGGGAAGGAATCTAAATACGTGCGAACGCTCACAGGCTCTCCCTCCTCGAAATCTGTATACGTGACTGTTTCTTGAATAGATTGATCGGTAATTTCAGTAGTTGAGGTCTCCTCGACTCTGGTATAAGAATTATATATTAACTGTTGTACCTTAAGACTAATTTTATCACTATATGGTAATTGTGAATAATCACGAGATTCTATAGCATCCGGAGTAAGTTCTCTGTTTAAAACATATTTTTTCCATCTGGTAGGTTTGGCTTTATATTTAAACATAAAATCTCCGGAAGGTATGTCATCTTTCCACATACGGACAAGTGAGGTTGACTCGGTTGACTCGATTCGCGTATCAACATTATCAATAACTTTCTTATATTCGATGTAACTATCAGCATATCCGTCTAAATCGTTGTCAAGTGTTATGGAATATGATCTAGTTTGTGTTGTTTGATATCTGTATACCGTTTCCTCTGATGTGCGTCGGGCAAAAGTATAGTGTCCGTGAACCTCAAATAAACTCGCAGTTCTATCTAAATAGAACCAATCGGTCATTTGTATTGGATTATAATCTACACTATGAGTCTTTTCCTCTGAAATGAAGTCTTGTATTATTCGATACCAGAGGAACTCTCCCTCCACCTCAGGATCTTTGATTCCAAACTTCGTTATATCAATTGTTCCGTCCTTGTCTATGTCTATTTCTTGCTTATAGTCAACCTCTCCATCGAAATCTAAGTCGGCTTCATAAATAGTATTGTACGGATTCTCAAATGTTTCAAAATTGGTATAAGAAAGACTGGTGTCAAAGTCTCTTAGTTGTAGTTCACTACTAAGGTGTACATTGCTGGAGTAATCGATAGATTCGAAGGAAGTATAATCTGAGATTATCGTCTGGCTATCTTCTGCAAATAAATAAGATGGCTCGTAAGAATGTCTCTCGAAGTCAAATGAAATGTAGTCATAAAACGTTGCTTCTCTATCTACTAAATAAGTTTGGTTAAAGTAAGGACTGAGACTAATTCTTGTTTTATCTGAAATAGGTCCTGAGGTAAAATTCAACACAATTACAATTTCATCAAATTGGTTTAATACGCCATCCCCGGCAATTAAATCAGTAATTGTCACGTTCTTAGTATTGATATCAAAATCAATGTTATAGTTTACAGAATCGTTTTTTAGTATATTGAAGGTGAAATTTGGATAGGTTGCAACAACTTCGTAAAGCGAAAGATTGACAAAATCAGTTGTAAAATCAAAAATAGTTTCAAACATATATGATGCGGTACTTGAATTGTCATATACCTTAAAAGACTCAGAGTAAAACTGAACTGTGTTAAAATCGTAATTAGAGTTTTGGATAATTTCATCGTACCATGTCTCATAATGAGGATCTAGTAAGTAATCAAGGTTATAAATCAAATCTAAGGAATCAATGTTAATGTTTGCAGACCTTAAGATGATATCTGCACTCCATGAGTCATTGGTGCAATACTCAAAGTAGAGAGTGGTATTTGGACTAATTAAAGCAGGTAATTGAATTTCCATTCCCCAATATTCCTGAAACTTGTTAAAATTTGAATTCCAAGTGAATTTCCCTGAAGTTGTATTATAGTGTAATTGATAATCATCTCCCGAAATTCCCGCAGAATAATAGTTATAGTTATCATCGTAGATTTTTAGATAATCAAGCCACTTTCCTTGGTCAGCATCATTATAAAATAATGGAGTTTCCAGTAATATTGGTACGTATTCATCGTTTTCAGGGGTTGGACTGGATGTAAAGTTTTCTCTTTCTGTATACTGCCACACTCTATCGTTGAAGGACTCAACTACACCAGATGGTTGAGCAGATTCTTGAATGACTGCGATTTCGAACACGGTTAACTCATATCCGGGATTAGGAACCGAAAGAACCAAGTGAGAAAAGTCTATATATCCATCCGTTGCAAATTGCTGAAGTGTTGTAAGGTTTATGTCTATTAAAGCTTCCATATAAGTACCAAGATACTCAGTATTGAATGGGGTCAAAGGAAGGGTTATATTATAGCTGTAAGGGGCAGTAAAGTTTTGATAGTTATAGATATCTTCTGTATCAATTAATTTTATCTCTGCAATAGAAGGTAAATTTGCATAATCATATGGTTTTTTATTGAAATATAATTTTTCTATTCCGATATTTACAGCTTTTTCTACGGGTGAATTATACCGAATTAAAATTGTATCACCATCTGAAAAAGTTTTTACTATAGATTTGTTGCTGGGGTCTAGATATGCGTTTGGGATTTGAATTATGTATGTGTCTTGACCAAATTGATCTTGCTCTATAGTCCATGTAATTAAAACTCCTTCAGGAAGAGCTAAATATTGTAACTTTTCATTAAACAGATAAACTGTTTCTGGAAGAGCCGTCTCTGTAAATAATATATTTTCAAGCATGTGATTCATAAAAAGTAGAGGCTCACCGTTATTATCTGACCATTCGAGGAATTCAAACTCTGGGACCCCTATATCATTATTAGCTGAATACTCATCATCGCTCCTAAATTCAGGGATTATATGAATTTTCCATAAAGTATTGGTAGTAGTCGGCAAGTCGATTTTTAGATTAAAGTTCCATCTTAAAAGATCGTCTATAGTGAAAATCTGCGTGAACCCTTCCATAATACCTGTTCCGTTGTACAATTCCACTGTTAGCTTGTCTAAGCATTCATAATTATCAAAAATAGTATTTATGTAAAGCGATGTATAATCACCTTGCTTAATCGCATTATAAATGTCAGGATCTAATGCCCAAGATAGTTTATAAATAAGTTCCTCATTTGGTTCTAAGAATGCGGAAAGTTGAGATGCTTCTCCATTATAGAATGGGAATGAATTACCCTCAACAGGCTCATCGAAATAATATGCATTGAAATTAGGGATGATATCATGTTGTTCACCATTTAGAACCTCCCAATTACGTACATTTAAAGTATCCGAAATTGTTAATTCATCTTGATAATAATAGTAGTACTTGTGCGTTAAAACCTGATAATCAAGGGGAGATGCGGCATATGAGACATAGAATTCGGAGATAGGGTTTGGTGTAACTAATGTATTTCCATTGTCTTTTAAGGTGATTTTATGAAGATTAGTGTCTACATTATAATCATTTCTATCCATAATTTGTTGTTTTCCAAATTCATCATAATAGTATATAAATACTGATTGTTCACTGAATTCAGAAACATATTGTGCAAAATCGTCATCCATGTAATAAAAGTCTAAAAGAGTGGTACTATAATCTATGGTAAACTTTTCTTCATAAGACTCTCTGTAATTCAGACGGTAACTTAAATATAGTGAGTATGTATCGTTAATGGAAAGGCTGTATTCAAATGGAGATATAATAGAGCTTCCGGATAGTTTTTTATACGATTCTCGATACATAATAGTTCCGTCGTCGGAAGCACCATAACTGGATTCTGTTTCAAATACGTTTGTCCATGGGTAAATTATTTGTAAAAAGTGTTCCTCGCTAAGCAATCCTGGTTGTAGTTTAAATTTATAACTAATAGTAATCTTAGTTTGGTTTGAAATATAACCCGCTTCTGTGAAGTTTCTATCTTGGAAATAAATATAGTTGTCCTTAATCTTTAGTACAAACTTGTTGAATTCTGTGGTGTCATAACTATAAATAGGAGCTTGTCCTTCAACGGTAAGAGTGATGTGATATGCATTATTACCAGCACCTAAGTAGTCGTAATTGAATGGAGTATGACCTAATTTATATTTTAACTGGTCTGAAACAAAATTTACTTTAATAAAACTATAAGAATCTGAAACAAGGATATATTCGGGTTTCTTAAAAGCTAAGTCTTCTGCAACCTTCGTGTAATTAATCCAGTAATAGAAACTTATGTTTACATCTTGGAAAATATATCCATACATGATTGGATTATCATTCATTGAAAAGAGCTCAGTAGTCGATTCGTCTGATCCATCCCAGATCTCTACATAAATATCCCTAAAAATACTCGTATCATTAAACTGATTATCAGGAATTATGTTTAGAATTGAGAAACTTTCGTTTGCATCACCATAATAATAACTTGAAATATCGGTACTAATGCTAGGTTTGAAAGTAATTTCATCCACACCGTCTTGAATATAGTTGTTATCAACAGAATCCCATTCTAAAGCAGAGAAATCGACTATGAAGCTTGAACTTAGAGAGAAATCAGGGTGCATATCAAAGGAGGTTAAAGAGTTAATTCCGTAGCTCCAATCAATAATAGTAACAAAAGGATCTTCGGGGTCTTCTGATATATCATAATCGAATCCTTCTGTGAAAGTGTGATATGCCCAATAATCAACCATTACCTTGTTATTCTGGGCGTAATTTTGAGCATTTTGCTCCGATATATAAAATACTATATATTTACTCCCATTCGATGCAAATTCAAGAGAAATATCATTTGTGTTATTCATTATTTGAGAATCGATTCTAGTGTCGAAGTTATACGAAGTACCTGAAGTAATTACATTACAATAAGAAGTACTGTCAATATAATCTCCAACTGGGAAACCTTGAATGGATAGATCGTATACATAGGGGGTTCCAACTGTTCTTATATGTGCGACACTGACTCTGTCTGGTAGTTGAATCCCGAAATAAGCTCCTGTTATATTACCTAAGATTCCTTCTAAGGTATCAATATCAATAATATCGTTGGTAAGGTCGAATAGTTGATGATAAAGCACACTACCAGAAACGGTTATATCTTGAGTAGTTAAAAATTGATCTGTAATATTAAAAGTGTCCTCCCATGATGTGGCAACTCCACTTGAAATTACTGATTCATAGTCATCAATTGAACTGTTTTCATAATCCATGTAAATCCTTTTATCGTAATCAAACGCACCATCTGTTTCAACGCCACTTCCGTAATAAAGATTCACAGAGCCATCTTGGTAAATAATTTTTTCAGTGTCATAGACATCCGTGAACAATCCCATATTCGGGATCATGTAGAAGTTCTCAGGACTTACATCAAGAGTTTCCATCGTTCCTAAATAACCAAAGCTGTAATCACCTGAAACACCATCCAATGAAACAAGGCTCGAATATGGCATATCTTCAACACTAATGGTTACTTGGGAGTTATTGAGTAAATCAAACGGAGACTCTCCATAAAATTCGTCAATGAACGGACGTGATAGTAATTGAACGAAGTGCGGAGTATTTATGACAGCGGCGACATCCAAATTACCTGAGCTATCTAGTGGCTGACGTGCATACATTTCAGAGAAATGCTCATCACAGAGATAATCAAACTGTTCTAAGATGACATACGGAATGTAATTTGAATCATTATTTATTTGAGAAATGCTGATATAAATATCAAAGGAGCCGGTTCCGAAAGCTTCATAAATACCCTGCAAATCTTTGTTATAATAAATAGAATATGATCCGCTTTCCAAGTCAGGTTGAATATCTGTGTAATTAAGATGTACTTTAAGAGCATCTGAATAATATGAGCCATAACCTTCTTGTGAAACATAGTAGAAATTAATTAATAATTCATTTGTTTCTGATGGGAAATTACTAATTTGATCAACAACTATTGGATCGAGCTTAAACGTGAGGTTCAATTCGGGTCCCCAGAGCAAAGGAATATTGTAAAGCTCTAATACCGTTTCTTGACTCGAATTGTCTAAGCCTATGTAAAGAGAAGGATCTTCTAAAGTTAGGGCTGAAATTGCAGAAGTGCCTTTAATCTTATCTTTATTTGTATTAGTAGATATTAATTTTATTGAGTCACTAGCAGATTTTCCTACTTTTTGGAACCCGTATCCTAATTCATATTGGGAACGAATACCATAGATAATATATGCTTTTTCATCAGTAGCTAAGGAGCTTGAGAAGGTTATATCAGGGATTCCGTTTTGAGCGTTTTTACTTGCTATAGGTTTACTGCTATTATATATGATAAAATATTTATCATCCCATTGATCGATATTATCGTTATCGATTCCATAATCAAGTGAATAAGGACCTGCTGAATTTGTTCCTATAATAGTCTGATTATATCTTACAAACAATGGAGTACTTGAGTCTCCCATATCAGGTAAAAATCCGCTATCAAGTTCAAACTCTACCCAACTTACGTTAAGATTGGTTGTTAAACTTGGTCCCATGCTAATTTTTGCGTATTTTTTTGTTCCAAAATTAAAATCGAATTTATATACTACGGTAAATGAGGTGAAATTGTTGATATTTGGATTGCTTCCAAATCGAATAAGGGATTGATTTTGCATGATTGTAGAACTTGGATAGGGCTGAGTCCAATCTGTTACTTTAGTGGAGGTTTCATTAAGAATTACTAAAGGAGTTATAGATTCAATTTCAAGAAGTGTAAGTAATTCGCTCTCGCTATCAATATAGTACTCGCTTATTTCGGGGTCGTATGTGTACTCTACCTCAAGTCCGTAATCTGCCCCATCTACAGCCTCAGTACCTCCCATCGATACAGTACCTGTATTAATGAAAATGCCTTCACTTGCTTTAAAGATACTAAAACCAAGACCTTGAGTGTCCCATCCGTTTTCATAAACTGACCATGTAGTATTGGGAGTGTTTGAAGATGGGTTTTTTTCAAACCTTAAATCTAGTAAATAAATATCAACATCTCTACTATCATTAAATATATCATAAGCGTTGTAGCTAATATCAAAACTAAGGTTGATTTTAGGATTTAGTCCTTGCAAGAATGAGTCTTCAGCCAAACCTACGTCAAACATCATAAGTCCATCAAGGTTAACTGGGAGCAACATAATTCCTTCTCGTAGTGGAAATGATTGTTCTTCACCAAATTCATCAATAATTGTTGCTTCTAAATTGATTTCAACATAGTCCTGGGTGGAATTTTCTCCTGAATTTAAAAAGTCGGGGTCAATCCAGAGTGTTCCTATTAGATGATCATAACTTGATTCGAATGGAGCGAAAATATCTCCGTCGAACGCACCTCCATATGCGTTTATGAACGGATCGATAAGGTCGATCTTTGTGTTCTTCTCTCCGAATTTAACCCAGTTTGGGCCTTTAATTTCAACGGGCACAAATATGGGTGGAGAAGCTTTATAATATTCTGATTCCGCAACTTGAATTTTAATAGATGAGACTCCAGGGCCAGCGTCATTAACTATTGAAAGCATCGTCTCATTATCAATTGTAAAGTATCCACTGTTATATCCTTCATGAAGCTCTTTGTAAAAGGTTTTCGCTACATTCCCGGATGGATTAATAAAATCGATATTTGCGTAATATCTATAATCATCATCAAACACGCTTTGAGATGTGGGTTCTAAATCTTTAATATCTCGTATTGCGGATATAGTTTCAGACGTATGAGCTTGTCCATTTGGAATAGGATTAGCTTCGGTAACATATAAATGGATGGTAAGAGGTTCAAATTGAGCCCCGATATCAGGATCTGGGATTGTATATGTAAAATAATCATTGGTGGCAGCAGCAATATGATTCTTACCTAAATAAATTAAACCTTCTACGTATGTATTATCTTGGAGCTTTAATCTTGTGGTATTATAATTTGTTAACTTTGTGCTTCCATCATAAACAGTACCATTTCGAGAAGCCAAATATTGGTCAGGAGTGTCGATTGCTAAATCATCCCAGTCAAAATCACCTGTAAACGCTCTCAAGTATAGAACAACATCTTCCAGAGAATTAATACCCTCTACCGAGCCAAATATATCCAAAAAGTCTTGTAAATAATCGTAATCCATACTGACATCAAATTTAACCTCACCTTGTTCGTTTGTTAGTCCGTATGTCCAAATGTAAGGCCCGTATGCGGAAAGATTAGTATTATAAGAATCTAATTCATATATAAGAGGCCTTCCGTACATTTTATTTGAGAAGATGGAGCTTGTTCCAGGCCCTCTAAAAGTTACTTCCTCTGTTCCTAAAGATTTGAAATCTCACGGCTCATGCCACTCTCAGGATTAAATGATTACATCCCCTCTCTTTATAGTCAAGTATATGCTAATATGTATGCAGCTACATGGGCTGTATTTAATGATGGTATATGGCGAGATGTGAGGGAACAAGTAGGCATGATCACAGTAGCAGGTATTGCTTCAAGTGCCGCTTTCTTAGGAGTCACTTCATTAATGGCAGCTGGTCTAGCTGCGACTGGAGTTGGAGCTCTTGTTGCTGGAGCTGTATTTGCAGTAGTATATTTTCTGGAATCTACTTTATTATCAGCTGCAAAAAAACGAATACAGAAAGAAAAAGAATCTGCTCAAACATATTATAGAGTTGATGAAGAAAGAAAGAATGACCTAGACTTAAGCGAAAAATCACATGGATACGAGGATGCCTGGGAACATATCGAAAGACACCCCAGCGCAAAATATGTTCCTGTTAGTGGCGGTGAACCCGGTAGAAGGTTTACGGCTCAAGCCCTCGCCGTCCCCCCCAAAAAACTTAGGCTGCGGGTGAGTGAGCTTTCAAAAGCCGAAATCGAACTTCTCATGGCTTCTATAGAACCAATGGCGTCCAGCAAAACTGATTTATGGAATAAAGTAATTGAAGCAGTTGAGATGCTAAATAAGGGACGTTATACATACACTAATCTAGACTTCCTACTCGTTTCAAGCGAGCTTCCCTCCTATAATTCTAAAGAGCATTACCAATTCTCTTTCGGTGAGGAAAATATTCGTACAGGAACTTACTCAGAATACCCTCACAATACTCTGGGATATTTAGACAACGAAATTGAAGCTGTGTCAAACGGTCTCTATGATACAATTAGACCATACAACATAAACGGTCGCCCATCATACATTTTCATTAATAGCTCTGACAACCAATTAACTATGCCTGCTTCAGCACTTTACCAACCAGTAGTAATTAGCAATGAAAGATATAATGATTTAGCAGGACCGGGTAGGAAAATTCCAGATGGCACGATATCAGTTGATATTAAGATTGGGTACCTTAGTGACTCAGCAACGCAAGGAATAGATACAACTGACCTTACGTACGCTGAAATTAAGCAAGGTTACAAGGCAAAGATCCCGCTTTTTGCAGACGAATTCAAATATCCAATATCTAAAATTACTATGGATGTTATCGCTATAAAAGATTCTTCGGAGTTTATATTAGCTTCAGGAATCGAGTTTAACTCTCAAGATTATGTAATTATAGGAAATACTCTGTACTTTTTCAAAGCATTTGATAAGTCTCTACTAGCCGTAAATAATTTCCTTTCCATAATAATGAGCGTAGGGGGCGGGGTGTACGATAAATTAATGAGTCGAATTAATATTGATATACCCTTGGTGATTCCTAATATTGATGCTCAAGTTACATATAGCACACAGCAAAATGAATATAGCGCTATTCCGAGTGCCTATAAACTATCAGTAATGGAAAGGGGTCCTTTCGGAACTTCCACCGAGAATCTTGTTTTAGACACAACCACCAGTGAACTCGCAAGGACAGCTCTTACTCAAGCGACTTCCTACTTAATCTCTGATTATTTTAATGTATTTACTATAGCTGAGCAAGTAGCGCGTTCACAGGCAGAACAAGACTATACTGCTAAAGTCACTGCCATTTCCACCTTCTGGTCTTCCCTCGCAATGCTTCCAATAACCGTACTGACGGCAGGAGCGAATGCAGCTATAACTCAAGCATCGTCTACTATTTCCAGAGTATTAGCACTAACCGCTGCGAAATATTTGGCTCAGTTAGCGTTTATGGTTGCCACCGAGGTATTCGAAGAGCTATATATCGACACATGGATAGAAAGACAGGTCACCAAATTAGTTAAAAGCTTAGGTGGAGGTGATGCAGCAGCAGAATTTTGGACCTCGTTCGCTTGCTCATTTAGAGAGGTAGGTATGGGTGCGGTCTCCTTTGCACTGGGAGGATTTAGAGCTCCAAAGATTGGTCCAGACTTAGACATTCAGCAATCCCTTAATCAAATAGTCTCAGATATGTCAAGCCAGCAATCCTCCTCACAGCTGCAACAAGACCAAGAAGCATTAAACGCCATAAGTGAAGAAATAGACAGGAAATTAAAACAATTACAAGAAAAAAGTTCAATTCTCAGTAAAATGAAGACACTCCTTTTTAAAGTTGGCGAGATATTTATGGCATCACACAGTTTCTTTGCCGGCTCCGCCGGTCTTTTCCTTACCGGATTTGTCGGAGATATAGTAACCGACTTCTATTTCGATACCCACCTCCAAAAAGTACGGGACAAGAAGAATCTCAAAGTTCTAAACCAGTACAAAACGCAGTTAGGAAAAATCTCTAAAATATTAGACCTAAGGATAGCAGCGACGGAAGATATAACGCGTAATCCTGTGCCTCAAACAAAAAACCTGAATCCGTCTAAGATTACCTCTCAGCTTAAAACCACTCATGTAATATCCTCTACCGATGCACTTATTGAATCGATGATAACCAAAATTAAAGAAACAAGTACTAAAAGTAGCGAGATAAAGGCAATGTCTTATATAATGACTCCCGGTGAGGAAGGCTCAATAAGCTTTGTATCAACTTCTCTTAACTCTTTAGCAAATGCTTTTGAAGAGTCTGCAGAAGTTGGTGAGGGTGATCCTGTCTATATTGACATTAACCTAGTAAAACATTGGATAAAAGACCTCACTAAAGAAACTTTGATTAGGGATTTTGGTACTGAATGGATTACATCTAAGAGATTCTTTACAATTGAAAACAAATTGACATTCAAGGGATTTTTAGCACTAATCGGTGTCAAGAAAGGATTCGTATTAAAATTTGGGGAAATTGCCCTAAGACCAAACATGGTTTTTAATGGGAAAAAGTTGGTCCATAACATGTTAATTGAAAAAGTTTTTGAAATTGTAGGATATAAAAATGACCCAACGAGCCTAGCAATCCAGTATGCTACTGAAGAAGGAACTTTAAAAATTGAGGTAGATAAAGAAATCTTTACAACCAATAATATTCAATATATTCTAGAGAAGGACGCATTAAACGATGAGCAAAAAGAAGCCTTTGTAGATATTATCGAAAAAGCAGCATACACAGTTAATCAGCAGGATATAACAGGTTTCATTGAATTAATGAAAGCAAAAGGTTCAGAAGATTTTGTTGTTAAGCTAAAGGCCCATGTTGATAAGATGATACATTTAATACATTCGGGGCAGACTGGTTCCAATCAAATATTAGAGAATGCAAGAGAAAGATTTATCAATATTTGGATGGTATCCACAAAAAAAAATGGAGAAATAATTTTGGGCAGAAAAATTATTGAAAACAGCAATGAATGGAAATACCTTAAGAGACAGGCTGAAACAACATTCGACGAAATAGTAAAAAATCCTTGGCTAAATGGCAATTCTCGAAAGAAGGGTCTCTCTTTAAACAAGCTTAAACAATCTTTATATGTAACAATAATAAAAGAATTATTTGACCAAAATCTTCCTCCTAATCCTAAAGTAAGCAATCGAATCACAAAAATCCGCGATTTGCCTTTAGCCGATAAAGATATTATTATAGAAACGATGATAAGCGGCCTAGATACGATTTTTGAGAAAGGATATAATAATAAAGAAGGAAAGCCCTTTGATATTTATTTTCAAGCATTATTGATCAACAACTTTCATATAACTACTATCAGACCGGATTTCAATAGCCACATTTTAATGGACTTTCCGATTCCCTCGGCAGTAGGGTACTTCGACACAGGCTCTTTCCTAGAGGCCAAGACATCGATAAGTTTATTAGCTATGAATCACATCTCTATAGTAGGGCAATTATCTCAGTCTGATTTGATTAATCTTAATGAAAATACAAATTTTCGTCAAATCGCCACAGAATACAATAGTGAAGCAGTTGATAAACTGTTAACTGGAGATATAATATATGTTAAGTTTGATACGGATAATAGTGCCTTCGATGGGAATGGAAGAGAATGGATATTTACTTCAAGTGAAAAAGGTTTTATAGTGTATGCTATCCCCTCAAAAAATGGGAACGAATTCGCGGCAGACGGGAGGGCAGGAAAGAATACACGATATATTTCTTCAAAGATTGGAATAGACCTCTTAAGAAACATATTTCAATCATCTGTAGATAAAGTCGGTTTAAATAACCTCTTAAAAAAAACAAAGGTTATATTAAACGGACCTATGTTTAACGATCCAAATTCTAATTTAAAGGACCTATATAACTTTGGTAAACAAGTGTTAGATGATTTATCCAAGCGAAATGGTCCGGATAAAAGATCGGGTTTGTCTGGATATCGAAAGACAACATCAATAAGCTCTTGGGATAAATTTAGTTCATCACAAAATTCTAAAAAAGCTGCTTTCGAAACATTAAACAAATATATTTGGAAGATTAGCGGCACCGAAAATAATTTTGAAGATTTTATTCTGGCTGCTATAGAACTCACAACTGACGATGACTTAATGAAAGAAGCAAGAGAACATCTATCTACTGAATATGGATATGGTGAAACTGATATTGACCTTGATAGCATCTTAAGAGGAATAATTGAAAACGGAGATAAATATTATGGGCCGATTTATGATAAATATGGTCATGCCGAGTACGGAACAGTATTACGGGGATCTATCGGGACATATTTCACTTCAGATGAATTTTTTGAAGAAAAAGGAACTCACGCGATTGTTTTTAAGATTAAAGACGGTATTGAAACTCATGAAGTTAGGAAGTTACAAGTAGTAGATGGAAATCCCATTCTAAAACTATCGAACGACGATATTAAAAATGGATATCGTATTGGGGTTGCCACCAAGAATAAAGAAGGTGAATTTGAATTCCATGAAAATAGCGTAATAGCTTACAACGACAGAAAAACATTTGGTAGATTTGAGTTTGATTTGGAAGCTAATACCATTAAAGACTTAGGAAATGATTGGTATGACAACACAGACAAGTGGAATTTTGAAAAAGATAGTCATGGAAATAATATAGGGATTAGTATGTTAAATTTCTTAACAACGACTTACGGCGGAAAATCGGTTTTAATAGATACCAGAACCGATGTTACTTCACAGTACTTGAAATTCGGTTTGGAATATGATTATGAAAATAGATATTTTGATGACGAAAGTTGGCATATTGAAAGTGAATATAACGCACTCTCGAAAATAGTACCAATAAAGCTTTATGGAGTAGGAAAAGCCAAAGAGATTATTACGCGCGAAGAATTTATGGAGGCTGTTAAATACTATCTTTTTTATAGTGATGTTCTCCAAGTTGCACGTTCTGCTAAAATTCCAAAAGAAATTAGATTAACACTAAATAAATTATTAGGCAAGCTAAACACTAGACATGATATATCGACAGGTATATCTTCTTCCAGATACCCAGGTTCAAAATTAGAAACGGGAACTACAATAGAAGAATTTACCGACGTCATTAATTCCATTTTAATGACAGAAAATGATATATTGGATTTCTTTTTTGAAACAAAAAGAGGAGTCCCCAGCCCTACTGCCACATTGAAGCAATGGATCAAATTCGTAAGGGGAAGAATCACTAACCCGAACAGAATAAAGAGTTCTAACGCTGAAGTTGAGAATAGCCTTATTTGGGCCTCTGAAGAATTAGATAAGCTCGGAACTCTCGATGATGGAAACGGCAAAGAGTACTATTTTTCCACTGAGGGGGCTAAAAACTCCGAGCTTGAAAGAGGAATGCGTATGTTAGATGTTATTCTTAATGTAATAGGAGACAAAACTTTCAGATTTTTAATATCTCATAGTATAAAATATAATGGAAAAAACAAACAACTAAAACTCGGTATCACCAACTGGGGCTCAGCACCTCACGTTTCTCCATTTCTTTCCCAATTCGGATTTTATCCCTCTGAAATGATATCTGAAGGCAAACATCCTCCTTTTATCAAAGATTATAATATTCAAACAAGTAAGATATCTTTGTATTTTGGAGAATCTTTATTATATTTCCCTATAAGAGTAAACGGAGAAGAAACAAGAACTCATTCAAACGCTTATAAATTAAGCTTTTCTCCTCTGTCATTCTTAAGCGATGATACATTTTTGGCCACCTCAAACATTCACAGAAGTATCGTAAAGAATTTAGAGTCAGAGTATAGTGATTATATTGAGGAGACATCTGTTGAATATTCAACTATGAATTCATTTCTTGCAAGGAGTTTGGTTGTTTATGAAACAACATCCTCATACTTTAAACAATTGAGGACTCAATTGAATGACATGAATAGTCAAGCTTGGAAATTAGCAATGACAGGTACTGGTCAGTGGGATCGTTTTAATGCAATTAGGCAAGCCGAGTTATATATAAGAGCCAATATGGATTCGGTAAGGTTGACTATAGAAAATGGAATAAGATCTGGGGACAGTATTGTAAAAATTAATATTCCTATATTTCCTGATTTAAACCTTAAGTTAGATATATTAAATACAAAAGCTGACGTGTTTGGTACAGTTAATGGTATTAATAGCCCCGAATCCATTTTAACTATCAACGAAAAAGCGATTCAAGATAGAATTAAAATCTTTAAGACGGCAATTCAAAATAGACCTGGTGGGGCTGCAAGGTTTTATATCGCAGCCGATGTTAAGAATTACGGACTACAATATCTATCATTAACCAAGGAAGACGATTCCCTTCGCAGGATTTTTACAGATGCAATTGTGGGTGCAAACAACGGAATTTATTTTGATGTAGATATCGATGATAATCAAGTCTTAAGACAGCTAGCAATTCTATCCATGTCATACATAAATAATGGGGGCGAAAAAGCAATCGTCAGCCTTATTATGAAGGATTATGGTGCCAGTATGAGTGATAATGCATTGTTTATTCTCTCTGGTGACAAATTCTTAATGGACGTTTACTCTCATCATATTATACACTCATCAAAATTCACCCGTGGATATACAAATATCGAACACGATATAAGTGGTCTATTTATTAATTCCGAAGATATATTGACATCTATAAAGAATGCTAAAAATGCAGGGAATTACATAATTTTTGATATAGGACATAGATCTTTTCAAAATCAGATTTTCTTTAATTTTTGATTCACCATTCTTTTAAATATTAATTTTCATTTTTCTATATAATGGAATATAAGATCAATAGTCATCTTGTATTAAAGCTAACAGGTACCAAGACTAGTATTTTCGTTGATGGGCAACTGTTTAAACAGTGTCACTTCTTACTCCTTAATATTCCAGTTCAAAAATTAGCAAATATTGACGAATATTTATCTATAGATGAAGTTTCTGAATATTTAAACAGATCAATGGAGGTGCAACATCAAAATATTGCATCTGAATATAATATTACCCCTGAGCAAGAGTTTCATGCCCATTGCTCAAATTTACAAGCTTGGGCAGAAAATAACTATTGCACTAAGATTTTACATAGAAATCTTGCATTCCCATTATTAAAAAGGTTAGCCGACACAGGAGATTTCCTAGCCAAAAAAATATTTAAAGAAGAAGTCGCAGAACGTTTTACAAGTGGTTACCCTTCTGTTATTAAATTTTTAATAGAAAATAAATATCTCGATAATTTTACCAACGAAGAATTAATTATATTATTTGAAAATACAGATTTTAATAATTGCAATGCCGACTTATTTAACTCGGAGGTTGCAAATTATATAATCCCCATCTTGGACTTTTTTGAATCGGATTCTAGCGTGTTGTCGCATATTAATAAACTAGAAATAAACGAGACCAAAAAAGTTCCAGACTTAATCACTGAATTAACTAATTTACAAGAATTGAGTCTTAGGAATGTCAGTATTCCTGAAACAATCAAATCTCTGCTTTCTCTCCGGAAACTGACACTATCAAATAACAAACTCACTGAATTTCCAGCGTTTATTGCCAATCTTCATTTTCTTGAACATTTAGAAATAAGCATTAACAATTTGAAAAAGGTTCCAGATTCATTAACTAATCTTCGTTATCTTAGTGCTTTATTTTTACCTCAAAACAACATTAAAATGATTCCCAAAGCCATAACTAATCTGGAATCACTCGAGTGTTTAATTTTAACCCATAACAACATTAAATATGTTCCTAAATCAATCGGGGAATTAACATCACTTAAAAGATTAAGCATTTCAAACAATACATTGAATAACCTTCCCGACTCTATTGGAAAATTGCATTCTCTTTATTATTTAAACTTAAATAAAAATAGGTTAGTTTTTCTACCAAAAGAGCTAGGTAACTTACGATCCCTTCAAATTCTATTCGTTTCAAATAATGGATTAAAAGAGGTCCCTAAATCTATTTGGAACTTATGCTCATTAAAAAGTCTGAATTTGTCAAATAACAAATTGACTGATATTCCCGATTCAATTGAAAACTTAAGGCTTCTTCAAGAATTAGATCTTTCAAATAACAAGTTATCAAATGTTCCTGAATCTATAGGGAGTTTAAGCTCATTAAAAAGTCTGAATTTATCAAATAACAAATTGACTGATATTCCCGATTCAATTGAAAACTTAAAATATCTAGAAGAGTTAAACTTGTCAGATAATGAGTTAATAGCGGATCTTAAACCATCCCGAAAAATAATAATATAACTATTTTTTGAGATTTAATTTTATTCTTCGATATACCAACTTAAAATTAATTTGATATTTTTACATGAGCATTAGGAGTCAGGATGAGATAATTATCACCTAGTCTTCCCAAACTTCCTCCAATTTCTCTGAGAAATGCCTTAAGTTCTTCAATACATCTTTTAAGCTCCGAAACTTCACCATTTTCTAAAATATCTTTGGCATTAATTAATAGAATTCTCCGCCCGAGTAATTGACGCTTAATATCCTCAACTTGATTAACGTTAGAGAAATCATATTTCTTAATAATAAAATTCTGTAATAAAGTAGAGTACTCTTTAGAAAATCCCATCGTTTCTTGTGGGGAGCCTAGAAGCTCAGAACCATCTTTTTTGCCCCAAAATTTGCCCATTTATTATTTACATCCTCATTATAATGATTTAAATAAAACTATTATATTATCACAATATTAGTGATTTAAAGAGGTTAACCATCTTTAAATGGGAGTTATATGCAGATATTACTTAGAGATTATATATATAGAGAATAAAATGTAAATAAAATTTTGATTTAATTTTAAGGACAATTAATTAAGTTAATATCTAGACTTTTATCGATTATGATACCATAACTGCCTTTTTTTTAATTTCATTGGTGAGAAATAAAGGGAAGTAACCCGAGATTAGTTAAAGGATAGTTTGATTTAAATATTCAACGAGTTTATTTTTATTCATGGAACTAATAAAAACAGATCTACTTGATTTTATCAAAAAAAGAAAGAGCGTTAGAAACTTCATTTACAAGAAGATAGACAAGGAAATCATACTCGAATGCATCGATGCTGGGAGATACGCACCTTCTGAGGGAAACTCACAGCCATGGCATGTTTGTGTTGTAACACATCCTACGGTTAAAAGAATGCTTTCAGAGCTTTCGAAAGATGGAGGTATTATTGAGGAAGCTTATGCAAATTTGGTTGTTTTTTTAGATTTAGAAAGAGGATTCGAGAGGATAAAGGATCTTCAAGCAATTGGTGCTTTTATGCAAAATATCCTTTTGGGAGTTCATGCTAAAGAAGACCTGGGTGCAGTCTGGATTGGTGAAATTATAGGCAAAAAAGAAAAGGTTAATGAAATCTTTAAATACTCACTAGAAAAATATGAATTAATGGGGATCATTGCAATAGGCTTCACTGATGAAGCACGAGAAAAAGCGAGTAAAATATCAAGAGAACGACGAACAGTGGATGAGTTTGTAGAGTGGTATTGATTATTACTAATATTACTAAGAGAATATAGATCTTACTTTTACTGTAGGTAAATAAGTTTTCAAGATTTGTCACCCCTATAGATTTTTTTAAGTTCTAGGGAAACGTATATTAACTACGTTACGAATGTTTTACCTATGGAACTAATTAAAAATAGAAGAAGTATTAAGGAATTTATATATAAAAAGATCGACAAGGAAACAATTTTAGAAATACTGGAGTGTGGTAGGTGGGCACCTTCTGACCAAAATTCACAACCCTGGCGAGTTTGTGCTGTGATTCATCCAACAGTTAAACGAATGCTCTCAGAGCTTTCTAAAGATGGAAAAATTATTGAAGATGCTTACTTAAGTTTAGCTATTTTCTTAGATATAGAAAAAAGTGATAACAGAAAGAAATCAATTCTAGCAGTAGGTGCCTTCATGCAGAATATACTTCTAGGGGTCTCCGCTTTAGGTGAAATAGGTGCAGTTTTGATTGGCGAAATTCTAGAACAGAAAGAGAAAGTAAACCAATTATTTAAATTACCCGTGGAAAAATTTGAATTAATGGGAGTAATCGCTGTAGGCTATTTTGATGAGGCACGAGAAAAAGCGAGTAAAGAATCAAGAGAACGACGAATAGTGGATGAGTTTGTAGAGTGGTATTAGATATTTCTAAAGTAATCTATTACTCTCTTTTTTATTGTTTAATTTGGTCTTCTAATCCTTCTACTACTTGTGTGTTAAGAATCCAAATCCCAAATGCGGAAAGAGAATTAAAGCCCATTCTACTTTTATTGTGAACTATTTTAGTGTGAATTATCTGTTATCGATGTTATTTGAGTTTGATTTGGTACTTAATTCGATTTCTCTCTCCTTTAAAATAGAGGAAATGCGATTTATATCTTTATTTATCCATATTGAAGCTAATAACCAAAATAAACCACCTATCATGCCTAATATCGTAGTTATAAGTATTGTAATCTGGTAATTTTGACCATAGGTTACTAATAGAATTCCCGCAATTATTGGACCCATACCTTGTCCAATTGATTCCAGGAATTGATTTGCAGAACTAATTTTACCTTGAGCCTCAGGTAAATTTATTTTTTGTAGTACCGGGGGTTGATTTATATTCCAAAGTCCTGTAGTTGAACGTGCAATAAATGCCAATAAACCCATTACCCCAAAACTGGGGATAGATATAATAAATAAAAAGTTATTTCCCTCTGAAACAGACATGGCTGGAAGAGGTATATTAAATAAAATTAAATACAAAAATGATAATACTGTTATAGAAATTACAATCATATATATTCTATATTTTATATTTTTTTTACCTAACCGATCAGATATTTTAGCAAAAGCTAAAGAACCAATTACACCTCCGGGTAATCCAAAAATAATCATGAAGACAGCAGCTACAAGTGGAGACAAATTATAAGGAGGAGATTCCAAATATGCGATAAATAGGAAGTCAGGAACAGCTAATAAAATTGTTGTAAATATACCTTCGAAAAAAGCAATTAAGTTTGTGGGTGCTATTATCGTTGATTTTATCGTTTCTTTGGTTAATTGATATTGATAAACAACCTCATCACTTGAAAGCACATTTTTTAATTCTTCCCGTGTAGCACCTCGTTTTGGTTCGCGTGCTTTCATTAATATGATTATACCAAAAAATGTTGCTACAATTCCTATAATAAAATAAAATTGTCTCCAATAATTATTTTGGAATGAAAATGCAGAGACTAACATTCCTATTATGTTAAATAATTGAAACGTTGCCTGCATAGCACCAAAAAATTGAGATCTTTCTTTATCTTCAGTAGAATCATTAACATGAGAAGAAATAAGAGGCCAAATACCACCGATTGCAAATCCCCTCACTAAAGCAAACGTTAGAAATAGCGTAAATGTTGTTCCACCTTGACCCTCTGGTACAAAACCATTAAAAAATAGACCAAATCCAAAAATCAATTCTACTATTCCCATTAATTTAGCACGAGAGACTTTATCCGCTAAAACACCGAATAGAATTCCCGATAACGCGACCATAAACGCTGCTGTTCCGGTCAAAATACCTAATTCACCTGCATGGTCTGCAAATGTATCCCCAGGCCACATCATACCCGAAATAATAACGATATTGATAAATATAGTAGCTAATGTAAAGGCAAACGAATTATAAATCAAGAAATGTGGCCAAAGACGTTTTATCAGAATGAAAAAACCCGTCTTTTCTTCCATTTCTGGACTTTCCTCAGAACGCATAGTGAAACAAAAGTCATTCTCTTTTTTAAAGATTTTTTGAATAAATAAAAGGGAAGAATGTAAAAGACTAACTTTATTCGAATGTTGTTCAAAATCTATGTTTTTTTTATAACCAAAAATGAAAGAAATTAGAAAATATTGGACCAATCCAGTAATAGAATTTAATCCAGTAAATATATGTGATTCCTAGAAATAATAAAGCATAGATAATACCAAAAATAAAACCAAAAATGACATCAATCGGAAAATGTACTCCTAAAATGAGTCTAGAAACTGCGATAACTACGTCTAATGCTATAAAGATAATTAAGATTATCCAACTCTGAAAATAAAAAGAGAAGATTGCCCCGAAAAATAAAAAGAATGCAACATGCCCACTAGGGAAAGATTGTTTTTCTGAGTCTTGCATAAGGTAGGGGATTCGTAGAAAATCGTCGTGTTTTCTGACGCCCTCCTTTTTCAGTTTGATATACGGTCGATTTCTTTTAACAACTTTATATTTAATAACGCTGTGAATAATAATTGATTGTTCAAAGCCGCTTGTAAACAATACCATTAAGGAATAATCCTTAGTGACATATCCATAAAAAAGCCAAATTAACCAGATCAACCCCCAAAAATATAAAGAGCCAAGGAAACTAATGATTATTGCGAATTTCTTACTTCTCTTGCTAAAATCACTTTTATATATATTAAGGAAGGCTTTGTGATCCCATTCTTCAATCTTTTCAAGATATTCCGACAGTTGCGACATAAGTTCAATTGAATTCTAACTTAAATAAAGTACATAAATTACTATTTATAGTTTTTCCTACTATTAATCATCTTGATTGATTCTACTGATAAGAATATAAATTGTATGATCTTTGAAATTCTCTATAAAAAAACTCGTATCTCTATGTAGAGTCAACTAAGAATAAAAGGAATTATTTATTCAGTAACACAATATTAAATGAAATAGTTTTTTTCTAAATATAATTAATTGCACGATTACCATGAGTGTTGAACCTGGATTTTCAGAAGAGAGTTTGAGAGAAATTGCTCGTGTAAAAGTAAATTTTCGGTTTTCCGTTCTTATTCATTATGCCGTTTTTATATTTGTGTCAATTCTTTTGTTAACAATCAATTTGTTATTTACTAGACAAATTTTTTGGATAATCTTTCCATTTTTTGGATGGTTTATTGGGATTGTAATGCATACAATTGGATATTTAGTCTATGCGAGAGGTGTGTATCCCCTAGCAAAACGAACCGTAATATTTCACATGTTTGCTTATCTCTCTGTAATGTTATTTTTGTTTTTAGTTAATTTTTATACTATGCCAGAAAAGTATTGGGTGCTTTTTCCAGCGATATTTTGGGGCATAGCAGTATTGGTTCACTATGCTATATATATGATTTATTTTAAAAGTAGGATTGATGAACCTCGAAAAAGCCTATCTAGAAGAGAAAAAGCAATAGAACGTGAAATGAAAAAAATGAAAAAAAAAATTAATAAGTAATATAAAGAAAGAGAGGGGAATCAAATGTGGTTAGGTAAATTTCTTGATTTCGAAGATGACATAAAGGAGCTAAAATCTAAGACTAAAAAAGAGATTTTTAATAGCTTAGGTAAAAGTAAACTAACACCTTTAGAATTTACGATTATCGAAACCATATTTAATAGTCAATTGCTTTCGGGATATGATCTAATAAAAAACCTTAACCGGCATTTTGCAGGTACTTGGGAGGCTCGTTCTGGGACAATTTACCCCATCTTAAGAAAATTAGAAAAAGATGGATTTCTAAAATCAAAGAAAGTGAGGAGTCAAATAGGGCCTTTAAGAAAAATCTACTCCTTAACAGAACCAGGTGAGGAAATCTTAAAATATAAGGTAAATAAGAATTATAAAGATCAGCTTAAATTTATAGAAAACATGTTAGTAGAACTTTCTTCAATTTACATTACATCCTTTCCGGTTAACAAGCAAAAAAAAAAAATGGAAGAAATAAGAGAAAATCTAAAAGAAATGTTTGGGACTATTTTAAATAATATTCCCCCTGCTTCCAAACTCAAGATGAGGTGTAATGAATGTGGCTTTGAGATAGGAAAAGAGGTTTCTAACTGCACGAATTGTGGGGCTATTATAGTAACTGATACCGAAAATTAAGATTTTAAAAGCTCTAACAAGTTTTTTTTTATTTGATCCTTAGGGACTGGTAAGAGTGCCTTATTTTGAACTAATTCAAAAATTATCTCGGCAATTTCTTCATTATTTAATTTCAGGGAAATTTTTGCTTGATGAAATAATTTCTCTAACGAAATGTGTCCCTTATATTTATGTGCGATAGTTTTTGAAACCTGGAAGACTTTTTTTGATTTTGGATCCAACTTCCTACCTTTTGCTGTTCCTACTTTGAAGGGGAGGGTGAGTGACAAATGAAATGAGTCTTCAATTAGATCATCTATTTTTTGTTTTGATTTAGATTCTCTTCGAAAGATTGAAATGTCTCCTTGAAAAGTAGTATATAATTCACTAATTTCTCTGTAATATTGGTTCTCAAAGATTTCACAAAAGAATTTCAAAACCTCTCTTGTAAATAGAGTTGGTCTTTGGCTGAGGATCAAGCTAATCCAAATCAGTTTACAAGCTCGAATTATTAAATATTTCCCCTCAAGAGTAGCTTGATCAATTTCTCCCTGATCCTTCGGTAAATCTAAAATATCAAATTGAATGGAACTTCGGAAAACATCAAGAAAATCAGGATCGAAATTACCTGCTGTTTTATAGTATATGATTTCTTGTGACTCTCTATGAACTATGACAATGTATTCAATGGAGATTGCTAGAGAAAAAAATTGAGAAATGGGATTTCTTACCATTTAATTTGATTTCTTATGCATATTGAATAGAACTCAATTTATTTATAATTTTGCCTACTATATCTTAAGAGTTTAATATTAGATCTTAACACTAAAAAAAAAAGGTTAAATGTGGAGGGGGTGGGATTTTTGGGTGTTCACATTCTTCAAACACCTTTCGAACCCACGAAGGCCTTTGCCATTATCCTACCAAAGCTATTGCCGTGGTATCTGGATCTTAAGTCCAGCACCTATAGTCTTGACCCTTGATGAACATTTAAAGACCTTTTCTAGCTCAGTCAATTTGACCATGCTCGGTAACCCCTCCATTGTTAAAGATCAGCCTTTTTTTTTAAAAACGGCTAAAACATAAAATTTAGCTTATAAGGGTGACAATATTTCAAAGTTATAATTTTAATTTAAATTTTACCTAACTTCACGATATAAACTGTTAGATAAGGTTTACCTAAAAAGATAAATACAAAAAGAAATAAATAACCTTAAAATATTAAATTTATATCGTAAAAATAATATTCCAAACGGTATCAAAAGATTTGGATTATTATCTTTCAAAAAATTAGATGGTTTAAAATAATTCCTATTGGAATTTTAATTGCATTTCTTTTCTTATTTCCTTTTTCTTGAGATTTATCCAACTTCTCAGCAGCTTCATCTACCGACTCAATCTCATCAAAGTCGGAAATCTTTTCCACGGGTATATTTAATAATAAATATTTACACTGCAGAAACTTTTTATTCCCAATATAAATATTCGTTTTATTCTCTTCTAATTTAAGAGTAATATACTCATTAACATCAAATTGTCTCATTTGTAAAGTAATTTTCCCATTGTTTTAAGATAGAAAGTTTGAACTTATATATTTGCTTAGAGTAAGGAAATTTATATTTAAAATTGGATTTAATACGACTAACAATTTAAAAGAATCCTAAATATAATATTATTATTAACTAAAATAAAAAAAAAATGAAAAGTTTTTATTAATTGTATAATGAAAGAAATTGACATGATTAGTTATAGAATGAAGGAGATTAAAGGTTTAGGGGTAATGGATTAACTTGCCTATAGGTATCCTTGTCATCCGTTGGGACAATGAAATAGGACCAATAAATGAGGGTTTCTACCCCGAGACTTTGAAGATTACGAATAATTTACTTACACAAGTTTACTCAAGTCACAGGTATCAGAGCTTGAAGCCCGGATTCGCGAGTATCGCGCTGAAAAACAATAAAGTGGTATCATTCTTCTCAGGAGTAGGGCAGGATTTCATATCTGTTGAAAATTATGTTGTAGCTCTTATTCTTAGACGAGATGAGAAACCCGGGAAATATAGAGAAGTTTTAAAAACAATTGCTGCTGAAATATTGGAGAAAATCCCAGACGACACATTTAAATCGATTTTGCCTAAACTTTATAATGAATTAGCTAAGGTGTAGTAATTACATTACACTTATTTTTGTTAAAAAGACTTATCGCCTTAATTTTCATAAAGAAATTAAAAACTCAATTAAGAAAAAATTAAATTTCTTCTGCTTTCTTGACAACTATCTTTCCTTGTTCATTAGTTTCAAGAAGTCCGACATTTTCTAATTGTTGGACCATCTTTCTTACCAGAACACTAGGAGACCCAAGAGCATTTCGCAAATCTTCTAAAGTTATTCCTCCCACTTCATCAACTATAAGGAATGCTTTAAAAAGCGTTTCCTTCTCCATTAATGGTTTTAACTTCTCAAAATATTTTATTTTCGCTAAATCTTCTTTTTTGAAGTCTTGCAATTCTTTAACTTTCTTAGTTAATTGTTCTACTTCTCTATTTGCATCCCTATTTTTATCGCTAAGCTCCCCAACCCTACTTATCAATTCCTCATATTTTTGTTTCATACTTTCGACTCTTGCAACCGCGTCTTTTGCTTCAACCTCTTTTTCAGTAGATAATAATTTTCTTTCTAATAATTCAGACTCCAATCGATTTATCTCACCTTTTAATTCTTGGATTTCAGATCGATGTTTATCTCCCATTTTACTCGATTCCGCTTTTAAATCTTGTGATTCTAACCTACGTTTACCTTCCAACTGTGATATTAATTTAACCTGTTCTTCCTTGAATTTATCAGTAAATACTTGTAGTTCTTGGATTCTATTATTTAAGTTTTTTACCGCTTCATTTTTCAAGATTAATTCTGAACTTTTTTCGGCAAGTTCTGTTCTTAAATTTCCCATGGTTTCAAATGCTTCTTCTAACTTCTTTTGGCTAGGAAGTAGTTGTTTTTTTACTAATTCAAGTTCTTTCTGAGCCTGAGCAACTTCTCCTTTATTATATTCTGCTTCAAGTTCTTTTTCATTGAGTTGTTGTCTTTGTGTCCCAATTAGTACTTTTAATTCCATAATGTCTTCTGGAACATCACTCATTTTTGAGATTTTAGTTTTCTGATGCTCAATTAGAGATTCTTGTTCACTTATTATTCGTTTTTGCCGTTCTACCAAGCTCGTTAATTTATCTGCTTTTGACTTTAAAATGGCGGTCTCCTTTTCACTAGAGTCTATGTTATCCAAAACATCTCTTAAACCTTTCGGCATTACAATTTCACCCTTAATTTTTGATATAAAATAAATTACTTTAAACTATTTTAATTCAAATTAGATTTATTAAAATTTTAATATAAACTTATAACTATTAAGAGAGATTAATTTTAAATAATTTTCGAATTATAAAAAAAATTAAACATCCTTATTTTCGTTTTAAGAAGTGAATATTATACATTCTATTTATTTCAGATCAGATGAATTAGACGCTGTTATATTGATTTCATTCAGGTGCTTTGAAGAAAATAAAAACACAATCTTAGACCAAGTAAAATTCTTTGTAAACGAAACTGATGCAATGAATTATATACTTAGAGAAAAGCTTGAATTATTTAAAGATAATAGCTTTACAGACTGTAAAGAGATCTTAGCTTTAAAGAATTTAATCCTCAATTATTTATCAGGTAAGAACCTTAATTTAATTGATAAAATTAAAGGCTTAAACATCAACTTAGCCGAAGAAGAAAAATTTCCTACAGAATTTTCTCGAGACGTTATTAGAAGCTTAATCAATTTGGATCACGGTGAAAAAACTACTTATTCAGAAATTGGGGAGAAAATAGGATCAAAAGCCTATAGAGCTATTGGAAATGTTTTACGAAAAAATCCAATACCATTAATTATTCCGTGTCACCGTGTTTTAAAGAAAAATGGAGATATAGGTGGTTTCATGGGAGAATCTGATAAAGGTTGGCAAGTGAATTTAAAAAAAGTTTTGTTAAAAATCGAAGAATTAAATTAAATATTTTTGTTCTTCCCGAAAATTACCCCTTTTTTATATGTAGAAATTCTAAATGTGCACTTTCTTCATAATTTTTCATGGGCTAACTTTCCCCGTTATTAAAAGTTTATAAAAAATTAAATAAAACTAATACTTTTCAGTTAAATATAAATTAGATGTAAAAAAAAGGAAATTGATTTAAAGATGAAATATGCTGATAGGTTAAATCGTCTTGGTACTGAAACTGCTTTTGAAGTATTAAATAGGATTCAAA
>LAZR01000574.1_pt1 | contig 27648 bp, 22 predicted proteins | sample 329461 | NCBI WGS metagenome assembly LAZR01 (sample SAMN03002196, study PRJNA259156) | marine sediment metagenome | biome: sea floor; feature: Hydrothermal impacted sediments; material: marine sediment; isolation source: Loki non-amplified sample from Loki's castle hydrothermal vent sediment ...
AAAAGTAATCATGTGGTTTGATAAAACAGACCTAGTGAAAGCAAGAGAGGAACTTGGGGATAACTATTGTCTTGCTGGTGGAATCCCCTCGCGCCTTCTCATTAGCGGAACACCTGAAAAAGTAAGAAAGCATACGGAAGAGCTTATAGACAATTTGAAATCAGGAGGAGGCTTCATTGTTTCCACAGAATTCAATGGGATGGGAGATGCGAAGGTTGAAAATGTAAAAGCTTTGACAGAAACAGTAATGACCTATGGTAAATATTAATCAATTTTAATTTTTTTTATTACTTTTTTTTACTTATTTAAAGCACGCTAGACCAAATCTATAGGAGTATTTATTAGAGGGATATTCACTAGCAAGATTGGATTTCAGATCACGTACCGTCTTTATTACTTCAATCCCAATAGATTCCATAGAATACCTCATCTTTGTGGGAAATCGACAAGACTCACAAGAATCAAAGGTACATTTTCCCCGATTTTGAATTTTACAGTATTTACAAGTTCCGTCATATAATAAAAGACTTTTCGTGTATTTTTTATCATACTGTGCTAAAAATTTATCAAATTCTTCTTCTAAATCATTTAATTCGAAACTTTTGGTTAGTAAAAACATATTTTTAATAAAGAATTCTGACCTATTTGTTCTTTTCTTCTCTTTCTTAATATAACTTTCCAGATCAAACATTGAATAGATTAAATAGAATTTAGTATAGGTTGATAATACTTTTTCGAGATAAGGGGAATTAGGAGGACAACTCCATGAATGACCATAGAATGGGCACTTAAAACTAGGTGAAATACACATCTCTTGAACTTTAGGATCGAAATAAATATCATTATAAGATATTTGTATGAAAGGCATCTTCAGATGGAGAAAACTTGAGAAGATTTTAAATTTAATTATTAAGAAATATTAGATTTAATAAGTTTCAAGTTTATATTTTTATTATTTATTAGAGCTTAGGATAGCAAATGGATTCTTTTGAGCGTATTTTCTCTGCGTTAAAAGGTCAATCAGTAGATAGACCACCAGTGTTTCCCCAAATCGGTGACCATGCTGGCATTATAAATAAATTGACTTATAATATAATGTATGAAGATGCTAAAATGGCGGCAGATGCTCATTTAAAAGCATTAGATTTATATGGGTATGATATAACAACTATCCAAGTTGAACCAAGCTGGCCGGTTGCTGAAGCGTGTGGAGCAGAAGTTAATTATCCCCGGGATAAGAACCCTTGGATTACAAAATACCCGATTGAATCAGAAAACGATTTGGAGAACTTGGGAGTACCAGATTTTATGGAAACAAAAAGTTTAAGAGTTATGATAGAAGGTACAAATATTCTTGCTAATGAGGCTGATGTTCCTGTTGCAGCTTTTATGACAGGACCAATTACTTTTAGCTTACAACTAATGTCATATAAAGTTTTAATAAAAATGATGATAAAAAATCCCGAATTTACACATAAATTTATTAAAAAGAGTGTTATCTTAATAAGGGAGTACATTAAAGCCTTGAAGGAAGCTGGCGCAACAGTATTTGTAGTTTGTGAACATGACTTCCAAATATTAAAAACTGAACAAATCAAGGATTACAGCCTGGATTATTTACCAGCTCTTTTTGATATTTACGACTACAACATCCTTCACATGTGTGGAAAAGTAAGCCCACACCTAGAGGTTTTAGCCCATGATCTTAAATGTATTAAAAATCTAAACACATTGAACATTGGGCCATTTGTTGATATTTCAAAAACCCAAGAACACCTCAACCATAAGATTGGTGTAGCAGGTAATATAGACCATATGAGGTTACTCCCATTTGGTAGTCCTAAAGAAGTAGAGAATGCAGTACATAAGGCAATAGAAGCAAGTGGTAGAGATCCACGCTTTATGGTGGCACCGGGATGTGAAATCACTTCTGATACACCAATTGAAAATGTAAAGGCACTTGTAAAAGCTACCCAAACCTTTTATAAATAAATTTATTCTAAAATAGAATTTCTACAAATTGATTAACGATTCATCAATTTTCTTAACCAAACAATAGATTTACTCCTAATGTATATTGCTTAAAAGATTTTTTCTAGAGGAGTACGTTCAGATATTGGTTTTCTTAATACTCTTTTACGATAATAAGAATTTACTCCAGAAATTAAAGCTATTGAGGGGATTACGCATCTTGCATATTTTATTGGTCCATATAATATAAAGTCTCCGGCTGCATCAGCGCAGTGAGTCATGAGTGAAACGATTGCCCCACATCGAGCACTTTTCCCATATTTTTTTATAAAATTCCAAGCATAAATCACATTGGCTGGAGAAAATCCTGTAGGTAACCCTAATTCACTTTTAATTAATTGGGTGGTTTCAAAGTTAATAGAAATTGAAGGTAAATCTAATACCGCTGTATCTACAATATAGTTATCTATGTTAGCTTTTTGAGCTTTTGGAATTAGTATTTCTTTAAGAAAATTCAACTTCTGCTTTGGTAAGATGTATTTTTTTCCAAATGTAAGCAAAAAAGCATTTTTGACACCAATTTCTTTGATTTTTTCTAAACTCTCCTCTGTGGTCGCCTCATCTATACTATTCAAAATAGCACGCTCTATCAAACCTATTTCCTGTAATCTTGCCATTGCAGGAATTCGGGATGAATCATTTAATCCATCGACTAAAAAAGGATAATCAACTATATCGGCAACGAATTCACACTCTTTTACGAGAGCTTCTGGATAACCTCCGACTACATCAATTATCCCTTGCATGTTAGTATCTTCAATTATTTCTGTGAATTCGTTTAGCTCTTTTTCTAGAAGATCTTTATCAAATTTTCCTGACTTTTCATCTAACAATGCCTGATGGTCTGCATAAAATACACTACCAATCATTACGATAGGATTTTCTCCTGGTTGGCCTCCCAGTTTTACATTTCCAACCTGGACAACTTTCTGTTCAGTCTCAAAATCTAGCATAATTCATAGAGAACTTTTCATTTATAAAGTTATTAAATAAAAAGAAGTTATCCTTATTCTATTTTATTTTTCAAAATGCTTGTCCTTCATTAGTAAAAAAACTTGAAATCGGTTCAAATATAATTTTGAAAGTTATCGATAAAAAAGATTTACAGATTAATTGTCCTGCATCAATGGAGTCATAAGATTTGAGAAAAAAATAATAAATAAGAGTTTAGGTATCTATTTATAAAGTCTTATGAAGAAAATGAAACATTTATTTACCATTGTATTTTGAAAATGATGAGAACCTGGAAAAACTGAATCGTGGACGCTAAATTATTTTGGGAAGAATTTTTCCTCAATAAAAAATTTCAGCAAGGAAGAGCATTGTTCGATTCTAAAGTTGCGTACATTAATAGCGATTATTAAGTTAGTGGAACTGGCTCAATAGATTATGATTACGAACGAAAAAATCTTTTGACCTATAATCTTTTGGGTGATCCTGAAGTTGATATTTGTACTGATATACCAAACGCTTGGACGATGGTATTTTGAACTGTATTGTTAAATTTCTTTATTTTAAGTACTCTCATAAATTTTCTTCTCTTAATTTCTATTATTAAAAATTTTAAATCTTTTGAGATGCGTTCTTTAAATATTGAAGCATCTGAATAGCTTGTTGAAGTATATCAATAAAATTGTTTATAAAACCTTTCTTTTCAAAATCAAGAAAATTTAATTTTTTAATCTCTTTAGCATATTCTCTATTTTTTCTATGAGCAACAGCTTTAGACCTTAAGCTCTGTAGGTTTCTAAGGAATTTAATGTGTTTATCATAACCATTTATTCCTCTCTCCCCAAAAAAGGCTATTAATTTATCAATACTTTTCCAATCTTTATTAAATTTTATCAGCCTATTCTTTAATTCCTTCTGATTAATCGAGTCTATAATAATTTTGGTTAAAGAAAGTACTTGATGTTCAAATTCAGCAGGACTTTCAGATAAGGGAATATGTAGGGTAGAAAAAGAATGACTATCTAATTCGTTTAATGGTTTAAAAAGATACCATCCAAATTTTTCATACCAATACTTAGAAAATTTTCTGAAAAATTGTTTAAAATATAAATCTGGCATTTCAGGAGGACTGACTCTATTCATAAATGATCTCTCCCAGTAGGTCTTACTTATTTTCCCATCTGGATTTACATTAAATCCCTTCCAATAAACTTGTTCACTATTGCTTAAATGTTTTCCTAAATCCCCTAAAAAGACGACTACATAATCTCTCTTGTTGTTATCTATTGGCATTCCCCAAAATGATTTGCATATAAGATAACAATCTAAAACTTCATATTGATGTGGATTATCGAAATATTTTCTTAAAACTCCCCTATTAAAGAAAACTGGTGAAAGAAATTCATTTGCTCCTAATCCAAAAGGATCACATCTTTTATAGGCTTCATCACCATTTTCATCAATTCCTGTGATAAATTCTTCGAATACCTTTTTTTCAGAACCGTAGAAAATATCTGGAGTAAAATTTTTTTTCTTGGATATTAGTTTTTTTCCCAAAAACCACGAACAAGACTTTCCTTCTGGATAGATATGTGAAAATCTATTATTATCTAAGAACTCAAAAGAGCATTTATATGTGTCTTTTTGAATGTTGGTCAGATTTTTTATGATATTTTGTTCCTTAAGAGTTTTATTTGAGAATCTCCAAATATCAAAATAAATAGCTAAATGTGATTTTTTTATAGCCAAAAATATCTTCAAATGTTTTAATCTAACTTTTACGGAGGACTCCCGTAGAATAAATACATCTACTTGTTTTCCATCATTAAGTATTTCAACATATTTATTTTCAGCTTGATCATAATAAAGATTGAAATAATGAATAAATTCTTGAGAGATTTCAATTGAAACTTCTTTTATTCCCCCGAACGTACGAATATAAATCAGAGGTTCAATATTTTCAAAATTTCCAAAACGTAGGTATTCAGGTTCGAAATTTGGAGTTCTCCCGCCAAAACTGGGCAATCCACTTCCTATAGTTAAATCCCAATTATCTGTATTCAAAACGTTAACAATCTTTTCATCAGGAATAATGGCTGAATATACATATTTTATCTCGGTAAATGAATTTTCTTTTCTATATATGAAAACCCACTGTTCCTTACCAATTTTATTTTCTATTAAATCTATTATATCTCTATAGTCTAACGTCATGGTTATTTAGGATTTTCTTAATTTAACTTCAAATAATAGTATCTTTTTAATTTGTCCTTTAATGCTGAAAGCTTAATCAAACTTCTATATTTACAGTATAATCGATATTCTACAGATATTCGCTTCTTTTTATTCTTACGATGCAGAGGTGAGGTACAAATATAACAACGGAAGTTGGAAGGCTCTTGTGTAAAATGAGATCTCTTGAATTCAGGGTCATTATTTAATATCTTTATAGAGATTAAAGTGTAATTACTACAATTTAAATTGGGGGGGTGTTTTATATTAAAGATTTGAAACTTTAATAAATACATTAAAACTTAGTGTCTATCAAAATGAAAAAAAATTTAGTGTTTATACTAACTTTAATTTCACTACTTAGTCTTTCTTATTAAATTACATTGAGATTAAAATAACTAAATTGATAAATTAAAAAGATCTCGGATGAATAAAATTTATGAAATCACACTTTCATATCTCTGTCACATATCTAAAACATTTTTCAAGAGATCCGAGTAAAGGACGGAAATCTATTGTTCATGTCTTTAATAAAAAAAGACAAATAGAACAATGTTTACCAGTCAATAAGATCGGAATTAAAACTGGGGTTTTTGGTGATAGTATAGAAAAATTTAATCAAATTTTTGAAGCTAGATATAACGATTTTATGGATTTAAGAACTATTCGGTATCCAACTAATATAACTGTAGAAAGATTGAAAAACGGAATGATGATGCTCTTTAACTTCATATTTAGAACTAGAATCATGTATGAATATATTAGAAAGAGTTATAGAAATTATCCAGATTTAATTAGGATGTATGGAGCTGATCCTTGGCATTCTGAAAATGCAGTACCAATGATCTTTTTTGAACTGTTATTAAAGAGAACATATCCGATATCAATTCGAGGATATAAAAATGATGTTTTTATTACAGGTGATAATCCGGTAGTAATTTTTAGGCACCCATATGGTTTCTGTACAGTTTTTTTACTCCCCTTAGACAGAAGACATATATTTTGCTTAGGATATTATTTAAAAGAAGAACAGTTGAAATTTGCAGATATTTATCTGAATAAAGTAGAAATTATAACAGAAAATGTAAATGAATGGATAAGGATTCAAGCAGAAACACATTATATAAAAATGAATCCCTTATGTTAAATTGACCCCAAAATTATGTTTCGGTAGGAATTCTGGCTCTTTCATTTTAGATTTTTAAAATTCTAGTAAAAAGAAGCCGAAATCAGCGAGTCTGTTGAATCCGGAGTTATATAAAGCTAAGATATTAAAAAAAGGAGATATGATGCAAATTACTGCATGATTAGATATAAGAAAAAAATCCGCTCATGGGAATTATAAAGAATATGATAATGCACAAGTTGATTTAATGATTAGGGGAATTAGGAATTTTATTTCTATAAATCCTGCATAAAAAACTCCTAACTGAATCAGTTCGAGTAAAATATTTGGTTGCTAGGAAAAAATACAAGTATAGAAATTACACTCTATTAGGATAAATAAAATATTCAATATAATAACTTATTCATCATCTAACTTAGATAGACCATAAAATACCAATGAAATAAATCCCACAATTCCAAGACCCACACCCACATCAAAAATTAATTGGTTCCTGCTCATTTTAATTTGTTGGTTTATATAATTTGTAACATTAGCAACCCCTATATTTGGATTCAAGGGATCAAATTCAATATATTCAATATCTCGTAAAAATGCTTTTGGATCCGTTCCTGACTCAACAAATGGGATTAGCCTATTTTTTCCCTTCCTTCCAAGCCAATATCCAATTTCTTGCTGAACATAAACAGAATCATCTCCATTTACTGTATATACGACTAAGAAATATTCACTTAAATCAATATTTCTTATTATTTTCTTAGATAATAATGTTCCTGGTTGATAATCTCTTTCCGCTAAATATACATCAATACCATAATCTTCAAGATATTTAAATAAAATTTCCACAAGATGGAAATCTTTTGTACTATGTGAAATAAATACTCTCACCATAAATTCTTCATCTTTTTCAAAGTTTTTATTATTATATTGTATTTAATGAAATCTAATTATAATCTTACTTATTAAAATCTTAATATTTTACTTAACCGAACTTAATTGAAAAGTAGCCTTGAAATTACCATTACTTTCTAAAATCTTTCAACCTAACAATCTTTTTTTTCAGTATTATTAATTATAGTAGCTTTAAGACGAAAAATTTTTAAAATTTTAAATATATTTACTAATATCAAAAAAAAAATCTTGAGTCAATATGTTTACATTACCAGAGGATAAATTCAATGAGCTTTGGGATCTTTTATGGAAACCTCAAAAAGATGCAATTACCCAAATGATACTTTATATTAAGAACTATCATGAGAAGCCAACAAATATGTCTGCTCTCGTTCAAATGCCCACTGGAAGCGGAAAGTCGGGGGTAATTGCAGTTCTTTCTACTTATGTAAAGGAGGTTGGCTTGACTCTGGTCCTTACACCCCGAAAGATTCTCCGTAATCAAATAAGTGAAGATATTAAAGGGCGTTTCTACAATAGAATTGGTTTTAAAATTGAAAGAATACCTAAAGAAGTGATTAATGTCTCGAAAGGAAGTATTTTGGATATATCCGCTTCAGATGACTTAGATAATTTCGTTATTGTTATGACTTTTAACATGCTCTCAAGAATTTTTAGAGAAAAAAAAGATCTTTTTAACATATTATCAAAAAAGACCTCGCTCCTATTAGTGGATGAAGGACATTATGAACCCGCAGATAATTGGAGTCAAGTTACTAGAGATGTCAACGCTCCTACGATACTTTTTACTGCAACTCCGTATAGAAATGACTTCAATATATTTAATATAGACCTTAAAAATGTTTTCACATTTACATTTAATTCTGCTGTAAGTGGAAATTATATTCGAGATATTAAGGTAATTGAAAGGACACCACTTAAAAGGAGTCTTTCATTTTATTCGAGAGATTTGTCCACAGAGGTTCTAAGAAGTCCTAGTGATTTCGTTAATGATATAATTGATTTTTATGAGAAAGAAATGGGTTTCTCAAAGAGTGAAACGAATTCACCACGCATTATTATCAGGTGCGATAACAAGTATTCTATTCAAAATTTAGCAGAAAATTTTATTGCAAAAGGATATTCTTGTGTAGGAATTCATGAGAACTTCAAGCAAACTACGAGTTGGAAGAGAAAGATTGTACCTAAACCAGAGAAAACCGATGCAATAGTCTGGATCCATCAATTTAAACTAATAGAGGGAATTGATGATCATCGTTTTCAAATATTAGCAATATATGATAAAATTAAAAACACAAGATCATTAGTCCAACAAATTGGGAGAATTACGCGTAATCCAGACCCAGAAAAAGAAACGAATAAAGAAACACCCCCTGGGTATTTTTTAGAACATTGGAGGGGATTCCATAGTAATTTATGGGAAGGTTTTCTAAAGTATGATGAGGCTTTAGATGTTAACGGTCCTGTGATATTTTATTTTTCCAACCAAGATCTAGTATCTAAACTAATAGAAATTCAGCCTAAAATGGCCTATGTATTGGGAAGATTTTGTTTCCCTTTTAATTTTAAAGTTAAGATAGATCCAAAGAAAGATATCAAACTCCCCCTTAGAGTTGTCTTATTACACAAATTAGAGTCTTTCATCATGAAAGATTTTATAGCGTTTATAATGAAGACCTATAAAGAAGATAACATAGAGCCAGAGGAATATTGTGAGAAGATTGCTGATTTAGGAGTAATTCTTTCTGTTAGACTTAAAAATTCACCATTCCTCATGAATCATACATTTCTTGAACCAAATTTATTCTTAACGGTTATCAAAGAATTTGAGGATATCATTGCAATATATGATAGTTCGGGCAAGAGTTGGATGGGGTATGAAAGATTGGGAATCGGGCATTCAATAGATGTAGAAAAGTTAAAAAAACTATTTCGCCGGGGGGAAGACGCTAATTTAAAAACAGTATCATTATTAAACTCGAATATTGGGACTTCTGCTATTCGCTCTCGTACAATTACTGCCAGTTCAATTGAAGAAACAGTATCGGGATTTGATGATTATGCCCAGATATGTACTACAGCAGAAGGATACAGTTCTGGAGATAAAATTCGTCAGTATGTTGGCTTTAGTCGGGGCAGAATTTCACGGTATAATCGAGGGAATGTTCTCCTCTCCGAATATCTTGATTGGTTGGATGAATTATATTATAACGTAATAATAAAACCAGGTCGTGTTCTTTCAGTTTTCTCTCGATATGCGCTTGAAGAGAAGATCCCCGAAGATACTAAAGCTAGGAATATTTTGCTAGATATATACGAAATTAAGGATATTTATTATATTGATAATGGTAATATCCCGGAAAAAGAAGATAAGAAACTGAAATTCAAAGATACATGCCAAAAAGTTGCTCTTGACGAATTTGAATTAATAGCTAATGGAGAAGAGATCATTTTAAGTATAAAATTTGATAGAGGAAGAAATAAATACATTTTGAATGATCTAAATTCTTTATTTAACAAATACACCCGTGAGGACGATGCTATAGATTTTCCTCCAAGTATTATCCAATATTTTAATCAGAGTCAGTCTTTTATAATACTTCCAAATTCAATAAATTCGATATACGTAAAAGGCCAGTTTTATACTCCGAGAATGAGGATCGGAAAAGGACTTTTTAATCCTGAGAATTATGATTTAAAGAATGCTTTCTTTACTGATCCAAAAATCGGAGCATGTAAAACTGAAAAAGGATCTGAAGATTGGTATACTAATCACAATGATGACTGGGATCCAAGATCTTTATTAGGGATTATTTCTCATAGATGCAGAGAGACTGAAATTGCTGATTTGTTTGGAGATCCTGATATTATTTTGTGCGATGATATGGGTAACGAAATAGCAGACTTTATTTTATGTTATCAAACTGAAGATCCGCGAATAATTTTTATTCACGCTAAGGCAAATGCTACCACTGATCATAGTGTTTGCAAAACTAGCAGTCTGCATGATGTTTGCTCTCAAGTAGTTAAAAACATAGGATATCTTGCCATGTTTAATGATTTAAAGCCCCCAAATTTAAAAAGATGGGGTGAGCCTTGGAACTCTAAAGGTCGCATTGTCAGTTCTAAAATTGTAGAGTCCAATGTTGGAGAGGATCCAGATAGACTCTGGGCAGAAATAAGAAATGTAATTAATGATCCTATTACAACTAAAGAAGTTTGGCTATTTTTAGGAAATATTTTATCAAGAAAATATTTTGAAGTTCAATTAGGTAAAGAGAATCCAAATTCTTTTGTTATTACTGCAGCTTATTTATTACATGGAACCATGTCCAGTGTTGCATCTGTAGGGGCAAAGTTCAGAATAATCTGTAATGAGTAATCTTTTCTTTATATAATCTTAATATTATAAATTATCATTATTTCTTTCATCAAGCAAGAAAATGTCATTATGCGAAAAATCAAGGAGTCCAGCGACATTTCTTTACAGCAAAAAAATTATGTTAAAATGTTAGTAAAGGATGTGTCAATTGACTTATTTTGAACAAAATTAAACCATTCAATCTTTTTTTAATGGGCGTTTGTCATCATTAACAGCAAGAGAATCTATTGTTAAACAAACCTTATCTTTATTGAAAAGATAGAAAAGTCCAGTCATAAATGAAATAATGAAAAATTCTTCTTAAATTGTAGTTAGAGTCTTAATTATCCTACTAATTACTGACCTTTCCAATCAATCATCGATGAAAATTAATTATTGAAGGGATTAATATCTAAGAGCAACAAGAAATAAAAGTAAGTGTCTTCTTTTAAATAATATGGCAGAAAATTCACATAACAATTCTATTCCACAGGAATTACATGATTGGTTTATTAAACCAATACTAGAAATCCCTTTAGATAATCCTGATAAAAATGAGATATTTAGAAATTTAATGAATAAGCGATTGAGTGTAGATTTAGATAAAAGCTTGGAACTAATAAAACAAAATCTAGATTACCTTCTCACACCAAAAACAAAGAAGCAATTATTAGAGTATTTGTATAATGCCTGTCCTTCTAATGATCATCATTATATTACTTGGTTCAAGCGTTTATTGGGTATGACATGTAATCAGATAATTCTCATTTATCAAGATGAAGATTTAGCAAAATTAAATGATGTTGTTATAGAATTTTGGGTGGGACATTTTGAACTATATTCAATAAAAATATATCAGAATCGTGGTTCCTTACAGCGACTTCGAGATGAAACTAATTACATATTAGAGGAATTAACTGGATTTGAATCTATTAGATCTGTTACTGAAGGTGGATTGGGCGCAGAAAATCATTTGTCATTTAAGAATGAAGCAGATTTTAACGAAGAAGTTTGGATTTCTATAGCTTTAATTCAATTAAGGAGAAGAATTATCTCAAGAAATAACATTTATATTTCATTTTGGAGTAGGAATAGTAAAATCCAACTCTGGAATGATGTTTCATTGAAGACAATTGAGATGATTTGTGATTTTTTAAACAAATTTTTATCTTTACCTAATATTGAAGTTGTAAATGTAAATGTCTCTGATTATAAAGTAAAATCAGATTTACCAAACCAGATAATAGAGACTATTGATATGATAGGAAAGATCAAAACACCATTAAAATTTGATAGAATCATAGAAAGGAATATTAAATTTAGTGAGGATACCTACAATACCATAATCAGAGAAATAAATACTACTTACCTCCATTATTGCTTTACGGGAATGTACATCTTAATTCGAAAATTATTGGAGAATTTAATGTTAGATTTTTTGAGATTGTTTTATGGTACAAGTGGAAGTGAAAAATACTATAATTCGGCTGGTGGGAAATTTCATGGATTCAGTCGTTTACGAATAAATTTTCAAACGATGATTAACGAGACTGATTTCATTCAGAAAGTTCATACTATTGATCAGAAAGTAATAGATTGGCTATTGATATTTAAAGAAAGTGGAGATATCCATGCTCATTCTGTCTTTAGTATTGGACACCAAAATCTGATTGAAGAAAATAAAGATATTCTAAATGAATTACTTAAAATTTTAGAACAAATTAAGACAAAGCTTAGGGATTAATATTCAGAAAGACAATTAAATTCATTATCAATCATGAAAGCTTACGAAATAATATTCTTTTTGAAGACACTGTCTGTTGAAAAGGAAACTTTCTTCCTGATCTGATCACAATATTGTATGATGAAAATATTCTATTCATGAGGAAAATTATTGTCTCCATTATGTGCGTTAATTTCTCCCCCCCCAAACTTGGTATCCCATTAATGACTAATTGATCATTTTATGATTTAATTTTCTTATTCATTTTCCTCCATCTATCATCCCCCTCCCCCGTGATGCCCCCTCCTAAAAAAGTAGGGGGGAAAATGAATTAGTCAAGAAAATAATTTGCCTTGTTTGAATCAAGAAATTGGATAAGTTTTTTCTCTCAAAAAGATAAAAAAAATTATAACAAAATAATTAATTTTATAGAGAATCAATAATACCATTTTATTTATGCCAAATTTAGATAAGGAATTTCTAAAGGTCTATAATAGAATTCAACAAGTAAGTATTATTATAGAAAATGTCTTAAAATTAAATCATAAAATAGTTGACGGATTTAATCAATATGCAGAATTTACATCAAGAACACAACTTAAAACTAATGAATTTATTGCAAAAAGAATAACCTTACTTGAAGAAATAGCTGCAATCTTATCCAAGTTACACGAAACCGAAATTGGAATGTCTAAGATCAATGAGTTATTAAGTAAAGCTAAAACCCATCTTGAAGAATATAAAGTAGAAAACAAAAAAATAATAGAAAGAGGAGAATTTGGTATTCATGAGTTTAAATTATTGGAGAAAGAAACCGAAAATCTTGAGGTTGAGATTAAGAATTTCATGTCAAATCTCGCTGAAAAAGTTGATAAGAAAAAATTAAAATTAGAACAAAAAAATGATAAAAAATAAGCTTCATGAAAATCCAAAAGAGAAGTAAGAGAAACTTTCTAAATAGGGAGCGAAAGATCTTGATCTTCTTTTTAGTTATCCAAGCTGTTATAATCTTCGGTATTTGGATATTTATTTTAAAAGAAGAAAATATTCCCCTCATTATTTTGATTTTTGTGTTATCGTTAATCGGAATACTTTTTCTTGTTAATTATATTGAAAAAAAGTTAAAAGAAAAAGAAAGACAAAAAAGAATTCGTAGGTTTAGATAAAATAAATGCTCTTTTTATTAGTTTGATTTTTAAATTTGTTGCATACAACTTAGAAAAAAGCAGTGTAAAAGGAAGAGTAAGGATGTCCAAATAAGCCTTTTTCTATTAAAAAATTTTCCATCATCTCGAAATCGTTCCGCATTCTTAAGGTAGAGCTTTAAACCTTATTGCCACATTTTCAAATCCATTTTCTATACAACCCCGCCTGGTTACTAAACATTTCTTGTAACCTTCTCTCTTTATCTTCTTCAAATTCTTTTTCCATTTCTTTTCGAATTATATTTAATTGAATATTAGGTTCTTTTTGATATGTCCAAGAATAATATAAATGACTCTTTGAATACTGATAAAAATGTTTGAATTCATCATATTGCTTATTATTTTTTAGTTTAGAATAAATTTCCCATTTGAGGTTATCAAACAGAACTCTAATTTCCCCAATCTCCATTTCATGAGGAATATTTTTCTCAACTGATAAAACAGCTTTAACATAACCTCGTCCGTATAGAGCTCCTTTTAGAATTCATTGATGTTCTTCTTTTTTTTGATATATAAATTTTCCGAACGCAACAGAACACTTCGTTAGAAATGATTCATTACCCCACTTTGATGAAGGGGTAATATATCTAGTGTTAAGTTTTCTTATAAATTTTAATAATTCATTTAATGCATTAAATAGGATATTCTCATCTTCCTTTGATATATTCTGTCTATAAAATAAGACGCCTGAATCTGAGAAAAAGATTCCATTAATTTTTCTGGATCTTTCCAATTCATGATATGCATCATCCATGAATTTACTCAAAACATTTAAACCCTTATTTTCATCCATATATTTCTTAAATCCTGATATGTCAAAATATGCTATCCATGTCATACCTTTGAAGGATTCGATTGTAATAAAAAAACACCTCGTTTTAACTCTTCACTTATTATCAACAAATTTCACAATTGAATTTTATAACACCAGGGGAAATCATACCTGTTTCGGCATCTGTTAAATAGGATAGGTATCCTTCTTCAAAAAGGAATGCTTGAACCCTATAATTTCCGTATTTATATCTTCGGGCTATCTCTTCCTTAAATCTTTGTTTTGCCAATATGTCTCCCTCTTTTGCTAAGGTTTTTAATAGGGGGAAAGCTAAATTTCTATGCAATAGGGTGCTATCATACCCATTCTCAGCCCACGCTTGTAGATTTGAACAATGGCCCATAAATTCTACTTCTGGATCAAGGATATCTTTATTTTCGTATTCCATACTAGCATCGAGATTTTCTGCTGCTTTATCAATAGATCTGATTTCTTGAAAGTTTTCAATTTCATCCTTTACGATATTGAGAAGTAAATACTTACACTGTTTAAATTCTTCGTTATTAAAATATAAAATTGTCTTGTTATCTATTAAACGAAGACATATCAAGTCATTAACTCTGAACTCCTTCATCTTGTCAGTCTATTTCAGCTTACTATAATCTATATATCATTTTTACAATATAAAATCAAGGTATCCACTAAAAATTAATAGTTTATATTTCTTTTTATTTTGTTTTCTATTCTTTCTCAACACATCAGTCATGCAAGACCTCCATAAGACTCAATTTACTTTTTCGCAAAGGGTTCAAGGTCTAATGCTTCAAATTAGTCGTCGTTAGCTTCTATGGAACCAAGAGAGTGCCATTCACCCTCATCGACGTTCTGACCATTCGCATATGCGTTAGCCATATTATAAAGTCTAATAAAGTTGTCATAATGAAATGTAATCTGATGAATTATAAATAAGACTTTTTTCCGGAAGTAGATTCTATACCCTAAACCCGTCGTATTATATCTCCTTCGGGGGAGATTATATATAGGTGCCCGGTATGCTGAATTGTCGTAACCAGGTACGAGGTTTAATATTTTTTTTAATTTTTATTTAACTTAATCTATATATTTTTTAAATTACCCATAGTATTGAATTCTGTTTGCACAATATTCAAAAATCCACATTTCCTACATTGATATATTTTTTTAGTGTTAGGTCTGATTGTTAGAAATTGATTTTTATTCTTACAAGAACCACATATATAATTTATGGCACTTTGATTTGATTTATATGTAGCCCCCGTTTCAAGGGCTTTTCCACTTATTTCTTTCCCCCCTTTAATTTTTACGATCATTAACACTGGTTGAAGATATTTCATTTGTATATTTTTGATAAAAAGGTTATTGATGAAATTTTTGAGTTCTTGAGAAAGAGTTTCGAAATTTATTTCAGATGCACACTTGGTGCATATCCAGTCACTTAAATTAAATTCTCGTGAGTCTAAATCAAATGAAACTTTAAATTTAAGATCTTTAATTGTATGTAATCCGATCTCTGGAAATATCCTATCACAATGAGGGCATTGGAAGACCATTTTTTTTTTTAATTTTTTTGGGGGATTCATCACCCAAGATAAATTTTTCTTATTCCATAATGCAAATGAATTCTTTGAGCTTCTCATATTATGTTATTTTACATTCTTTTATGATTATGGAAATTTTCCGTTATTATATTCTGTACTGTTCACTCATTAATAAAATATTAAGGAACAATAATTTTATGATTTTTTGAATCATATCATAAAGTCTTGTGAAAATATCATAGTGTAGAGCAACCCAATTTTCCGCATAATCTCTTGCTGACCATACTGTTATTAAAAATTGCCAGTCGCTACTTTCTAATCATCCATGAAGAGAGCAATTCATCATCAAATGGATTTAGACAATAATCCCAGGTTTCTTTTTAAGTTAAGGGTGGGCGTTATTTTTGAACTATCCACTCAGAAGCAGTGTTAATTTGCTCTTGAGAGTTCCTTCTCTTATTTTGTTCCTCTTCCAAAGATTTTTCATCATATTTTTTTTTAGGAAATGATTGAGATTGGTTTGTTTTGACATTGATTATGCATCTCAAAATGAATGATTGTTAATTTTGAAAATTATGCATCATTCATCAGCAAATAATCTAGGATTTAAGTTATAGAAAAACCTTAAAAGTGAGTCATCAGCAAGGTAGAGAATTGGAACATTGAATAATTTCCGATAATTATGAATTGCATCTAAGAGTGGAGGGGATAATGGTTTGACAGATATTATCATAACACAATAAGTTCCTCTTTGTACAAATGGTCTTAGATATTGATCTTTCATTGCAGGTATTCCTATTGATTTTGTACTTCCCTCATAAAATGATTTAATTGGAAAATGAATCGTTCTATTTTCATCTAAATGTAATTCTAAATCCGAAATTTCAGTAGAACCATGAGAAGTTTGTGAACTACTTATCAATTCTGCTTTTGCGTATTCTGTTATTAGAGATTGATTAATCAGTATATCAGTTAAATTATTCTTTTTCTAGGTTAAATAAATCCTTTCTAGTAATATAATTAACAAACCATTCTCAGAAATTAAAGGTATATTATGAGGAACTGATTCCTTTGAAATTTTTTCCATAATACCCTAAAAAAACAGTTTGATACTCTTTACTTTGGTTATAAGTTATTTTTAGGTAGTTAAAGCTTGAAAACCATCTAAATCTTTAATATTTAAAAAATCAAGATCTTCTACAGCCATTCTTCTATATTTTTCATCATCAGAAATCGCTAAATTTAAACAATTTATCGCTTTTTGAGGTTCTTTTTTAAGACTTGCCAAGCTTGCTTGGTTATAATTAAATTTACCCTTATCCTTATCAAACTGATACACTTCTCTAAATATTTTATCAGCTACTTTATATTGTCCTGATTTCAAATAGGATATAGCTGCATTATCTAATGCATGGATGTCATTTGGATCCAATCTTAAAACCTCTTCAAAACTTTTAATAGACTCTTGATATTTCTCTATTTTTCCAAGTAATACTCCCTTTAATGACCATGCTTCTTTATATTTAGGAGCGATAGTTAGAGCAAGATCAAGATTTTCAATTGCTTCTGTGAATCTACCTAGTTTGTCTAACGCAAACCCTTTATTATATAGTATTTCTTTCAAGTTAGGTTCTATTTTGAGCGCTTTGTTATATTGTAGAATTGCCTTATTAAATTCTTTTTTTTCTGCATAAATTATCCCAATATTATTTATTGCTTCCATATATTGAGGATCTAACTTAAGTGCCTCCTCATAAAATTCAAGAGCTTTCCCTAATCTTTTTAAACGATAATTTATAAAACCTGCTTCAAACCAGACATTCTTATCATTTTTATCATTACTAAGAAATTGAGTTGTACATTCTAATGCATTTTCATATTTTTCTAAGTGAATAAAGGCTTTCATTTTATTATAGAGAGCCTTACTATTATCTGGTTTAATCTCTAGAGCTCGATCATAATCCATAATTCCTAATTCGTATTTGTATAAGCAACAATTGCTATTCCCTCTATTTATTAGAGCATCAATGTATACTGGATCGATATCGAGCGATTTATTATAACAATCTAGAGCTTGTTGGAACTGACCTATATCAAGTAAAGCAAGACCTTTATTATACCATGCAAATTTATTATCCGGGTTAATATTTAAAATTTTATCATAACACACAATAGCGTCCTTATCCTGCTTCAAGCTATAAAAGCAATTACCCTTATTAATTAATGCATCACTATCATTTGGATCCATTTCTAATAAATCTTCGAAAATTTTTAGTGCTTTATCGAATTCCTTTATTTTACATAAAGAAAATCCTAATTTATTCCTAGCTTGTCTAAAATCAGGATATATTTTTATTGTTTTTTCAAAGATTTGAATTGCTTGATTGTACTTTTCTAGGTTTAATAAAGAAATACCCATGTTATATAACGCTTGTTTGTTATTTGGTTCTATTTTGATAACCTTTTCGCAACAAACAATCGCTTTTGGGAACTCTTCTAGATCATAATAAACAACCGCTTTTTTATTCCAAGCGTCTAAGAATTCAGGATCAAATTTTATTACTTTATTAAAACATTCTAAAGCGTATTCATAATCGTTTAAAAGGTGTGATGATACACCTTTATAAAACCAAATTTGAGAATCTTTAGGATTACTTTCAAGTGCGGAATTATAACATTCAATTGAATTATTATATCTCTCTAATCTATAGAATGACAATCCCTTATAAAACCATACTTGTTTATCATTTGAGTCTATCTCAAGAACTTTCTGATAGCATTGAATAGATTGGTTAAATTCTTCAATTTTAAAGAAACACATCCCCTGATAAAACCAAGAATGTTTATCATTAGGATCTATCTCAACAGCTTTTCCAAAATACTCAATAGCTTCATTATATTGTTCTAGTATATAAGAAGCACTACCTTTATTATACCACGCCTTTTTTAATTGTGGATCACCTTGATTTGAGATATATTCTTGGATATATTTATCACAAAACTTAAAGAATTCTTCAAAAAATTCACTTGATACAGGTTTACTTTTAATTATCTTACTTATTTCATATAGTTTGGAAAAAAAATCATCATTAATTTCTTCAATAATTTGGTGATTACCCGTTATATAAATATAGAGAATTATTTTAAACGACATTGAAACCCACTTCAATCCTTTAAATTTCTGTTTTAAAAATGGTTCAATTATGTGTATTTTTATATAATCCATATCAGGATCTAATTCTACTATGGTTTTTAGTCTTGGAAATGTCGAGATCTCGAGTATTGGTTCCAAAACTCTTCTTAAACTATTAAAATGAAGATTTATCATCTCTGGGCCTTTAATTGAATAGGTTAATGAGCTTGAATTCTTAATAGCTCGCATTCTGTTAAAGACATCTAGATTAATTTCATTCTCAAGCTCTATATCAACCAAATAATCTACATACCGTTGTAAAAAAACATAATTTAAACCAGAGCTTTGAATTAATTCCCTGATAACGATCCAAGAGAGAAACCATTTAGAGAATAAACTCTTTGAATTAGTTAAAAAAACAACACCTGAATCATCTATAAATGGAAAACGGCATACATATTCATTATTTTTATTAAATTCAAATTTTTGATGTGCCCAATAAGATCTTTCGTGGTCCTTGGATATAATTTGCTCATAATATAAAATAATATTTTCTGCCTTGACTTCTACTTTAAAATTTTTAGCAATTATTAACTTTTCAAAACGCCTTAATTGATGTATCTTCTCAATTGGTAAAACTATGATTGGGATATCTTGAAATTCTTCTCGATTATCTAAAATTTCATCTAAAACTCTATTGTATTCGTCAGGTAATGAAAATTTATTTCTATAATAATCATCACCCCAAAATCCTTCAGGTAGATAATGAAATGAATCTTTTACTTCCTCGTACTTTCTTTGATAGATTTTTACTTTATCAGTATTATTGGTTTTAATATAAACTGATTTAAGTTTTAAGTATATACTCGCCCTCATTTCTTTTTCTCCTAAAGCATTTGCTATGAAGATAGCATTCTTATATCTTTTTTCACATAACTTAATATTACCATTTTTTAATGCAACTTCTGCTTGAAAAATATTAATATCAACAATTTTATCCAGTATCTTTCTAATTTCTAAAGATATACTCCGAACGAAATTTGTAAGGGTTATAAGTATACTAATAGCAGAAGCACGAAATAAATTTCTTTTAATACGATTTGTACCTTTATTTGAATTTTGGTGAATATAGTCATATATCCACTTTTTATCATTTTTAGAACTTGCGTGTGCGTAATGCCCAAATATAAAGATTTCCTTTATCTCCCTATTTGATTTAAATTCAATATTTCTTTGTCCTAATTTAAACTTAAAATGAATATTCGAAGTTTTATCTAAATATTCATTTAGCCTTTTTCTGAGATTTTTTATATTTTTTGCTTGCTCAGGAAAAAAAGTTTCAATATTAGGAATCACATTATCTCCAATTTGTTTTATCGAACAATTTTCATTCCCTTGAATAAAAAACCTAAAAGATAAAATAAAAGCTTTGATTAATTCTTCATTTGGTTCATTAAGAGAGCATGTTCCAATCCATTCAGCATCAAGTTTTTTTGCAGTTATACTTAAATGAACATTTTTTGATGTTATGAAATAGAAGTTAAAAAATCTTGATTCTTCAATTTCTTTTATTTTTTGCTGAAAGAGAATTAAAGAATTAATATATTTCGGTTCTATAACAACATCCTTTTTACTGGTATTATCAACAATCATCTTTTAAATTTCAATTATTCCATAAGCTATAATAGTTATTTTTCTATTCTTCAAAAAGTTGCCTAACTTCATATAGAGCTTTTTGTCGGTTTCTTGCATTTATTAAGTTTTCTTAATATTATTTTTATTACTATATTTTCACTGTTTTAATAATCAAATCAACCTTATAAATGTAATTATTAATTTGGAGTTAAATCTATTACATATAAAAAAATAAGAGTGTGCAAATTTATCGATTTTTAAAATAAATTTGTTAATCTTAAGAAAAAGATTAAATCCTATTTTTTTCAATGGTTTGGTCTTTTATGGACCGTCGGGCATTGAACATCAACCTTTTCATCTAAGGATTCGTTAAGTAATATTAGGAAAGGATTAAGAGCAAAAATTTTGAAACATTGAAAAAATGAATTTAACTCAATAACTATTTTTCTTTTAAATATGGGAAATAATAAAATGATTCATAATGAAGAAGATATACATTTTTCCATTGGTCGGTGTAATTGTAATTCTGTTCGGTTTATGTTTCCCTGCCTTTTCATTATATAGTGATATAAATATCTGGTTGTGGGGATTTTATACCATTGAGAATAAAGATCTGGCTTATTTTCGAAATAAGTATGTAGGTGAATTTGAATCCTCTTTTAACTCTATAAGAGCTAGTTTTGGCCTATTTGCCTGGATACTTCTTTTTTTGATTTCAATTATTCGATCTTTGGTACGACTAAAGAAAAGTCAAGTTTCTGTGAAAAATGGGGATTTACAGCATTGTACAAGACCGATACTATTTTTTGGATGCTTAATCCTTTATACCCTTTTGATTAAGGATATCCCTAAAGTTTCTTATCAAAGTGGCATATTCCTTCAATTTTTAGGGGGATTTTTCTGTCTCATACCATCATTACCTAGATTAAAAAAGCATAATTATAAGATAAATAAGTACTTAACTCTTAAGCTTAAAGGAGATGAAACTGTTATCTATATAGTGAATGAACCATTTGAAATCTGTAAATATTTAATACTTAACATTCCGGTTGGACAAGTAAAAGACATTGAATCGATAGATGAGATTGTTGATGGCTATGGAGAAAATATAGAAAATGAATTTTATGGGCACGAGGTTGAATTAGATCCTAAAGAATCATTCAAAGGTCACTGTTCTAACCTTCAAGTGTGGGTGGAAAATAACTATGAGACTTGTCTTTTAGACAGAAATCTTGCGTTCCCTCTTCTGAAACGATTAACAGAGGTGGGAGATTTAGAAGCGTCGTCAGTATTTAAAGATGAAATTAGAAAACGGTTTAAGAGTCTTTATTCCCCTGTCCAACAATACCTAATCTGCGAAGGATATTTAAAATATTTCTCTTCATCAGAGAAACAAGAGCTAATGAAATATGTGCTAAGTGTTGATTCATGGGTTTCAATAGCAGAATATTATAATTCGAAATTTCTTGAAGAGGAAGCTATTGAAGCTTATGAACACGCACTAAAAATCGATCCAATCAATAAACTTATACTAAAGAGACTCTGTAACCATAGTGTAATCATAGGCGATTATCCAGGAGCCCTCAAATATTATAAATCACTCGCAGAGTTCTATGGGTTAGAAAATCATGATTATCTATCTCTTGGTGATATTTACATTAAACTTTACCAATATAACAATGCTAAAAGAATGTATAGACGCGTATTATGGGGAAAAGAATTGAATTGTAAAAGTCAGGCATTACTTAACCTTGGTAGTCTTTATATTAGTGAACAGGCAATAGATCGAGCTAAAAGAATGTATTGGGATGTGATTGAATTAAATCCTAGTGAGATAGAAGCATGGATAAGTTTAAGTGATTTGTTTCAGAGGGAAGGTAAAATATCTAATGCCATTGAAACATTAAAAGAGGGGTTAGGGCATAAACCCTTCAATGCAGGTCTTTTAATTCAGTTACAATTGCTCTATAAAAGCAATAAGAACTACTGGGATTACACTAAAACTTCATTTACATATCATATGCATAAAATCAGAAACAAAATAGAAGCTACTTTAAAGAAAATCTATACATACCTAAAAGTTCTACGGAATGATATAATCCAGCATTATTCAGAATATAAAGAAAATTGAGAAATATTTTTTTCTTTATATACGTTTAATGTATTTTTTTTTAACTTTATTAATTACAAAAAAAATGAATTAAAATGTTTGAAGAAATGCCATTTATTCTTGGATTTTTGATATTTTCTATAATTTTTTCGTATCTTGCTCTTAAATATGTAGGTCCACCGTTTGCTAAGATCATTCAAGGATTAGCGATGACCGGGATTGTCATACATGAACTATGCCATCTTGTAATGTGTATACTAACTCGTGCTCCAATAGAAAAAGTAACATTAATAAAAAAACTAGATTTTAAGGAAGAACATAGACATGGATATTATGGAGAAGTACAGACTCAAGCACATAGAATTTCATTTTTACAAGCAGTATTGATCGGGTTTGCCCCGCTTTATATCTCTTTTTGGATTTTTTTCACTTTGCTCGAATTGCTTACCACTCTCCGAGTTGATGCTGTAGGTGCCACTATTTCCGTTCTCATTATGATTTCTATTTCACTTTCTGCTGCCCCATCATTTGCAGATTTATCAATCATCCCTAAAGCTTTTCTAAATGATTCCAATTATTCAATGTATCAGATTTTTTTGTTACTAATATCATTAATATTAACGTTTACCACACTCTCTACATTTGAATTACATGGAATTCATGGATTGTATGTGTATTTGATAATAGCCGGATTCTACTTAGGATTTAAATATGGATTTCAAATCACCAGCATTCTCCTCCATAGAAATAAATTTTTCGGAAAGAGAATTTCAAATAAGCGTAAATTTAAAAGGTTGGTACGGCGTCGTTTTAGACCTGAAAAAAATCGACATTATTTTGATTACCCAAACTAACACGAGTGAATAATATGATGGAAACAAAATTTTGGCAAACGAGAGTAAAAATTACTCAAATCCCCACTATCTTGGAAAGACAAAGATTTTTCAGCCAAAGTAATCGGGATTCTGTTGAAATCGACATGTCCTGGCTTTTTGATCCCTTCTTAGACCAAACGGTATATGGATTAGAACTCACTTTGAATAAGACATTTTCATTCACCTTTTTCATGCGTGCTGAAACTGAATCAAAAGCGTTAAAGAGAGGGTATTCTTTCCTTATGAGTTTAGAAGGAAGGTTCCCTGGTCTCACAGGAGAGGTTTCAACTCTTCCAGTTAGCTTACATACATTAAGACAAGGTTCTCCAATATACGAACTGATACTTCCTCGGGTTCTTTTACTAAATGGGGATAGATTCCATATCATCCAAAAACTTATCCAATTATTTAAAGTGAGAGATCTTAATATTTTTCAATTCTTTTTATTTTGGCAAAAAGATGATTCGAGTAATATTAGAATGGGTTGTAAGGTTTCTGCACTTGAGTCATATAAGCTAAAAATTTTTGTAAGAGTTATAAAAGATAATAAGATTGAGTACAATGAGCCACAAACAGCAGAACTTGAAGGTAAATTAGAATATCTAACTTTGGGAATAAAAAACATAAAAGGGGAGCGTGCTCGAATTAAAAAAGTACTTCGCACCTCATGGATGAATATCAAATGTTCAAATGTTTTCTGGGTTAATGACAAAAATCTACGTACTGGTCCCTGTTATAGAGATATTTATGAGCAATTACCTGAAGAGAGAAGACCTGCATTTGTAACCCCTGATCAAGTCGATTTTACATTCTCAAGTGATTTACCCTTACAAAAATCACTCGCACCCCCACTCGAAAATATTAATTATTCTTCTATTGGAGAAAACGATAAAAATTCTATCTCTCTTGGACCTGTTTTAGTTAAAGGAGTTGAAACTAAGATAATAAAATGTATACCGACAAGTCATTTTGCTCACAGTGTTTTTATTGGAGGTCAAACAGGCCAGGGTAAAACTCATTATTTAGGACATATTTGCAATCAATTTTATAAGAATGCTCCTGATATAGGGGTTCTAATCTTAAATCTAGGGAAGGGGGAACAAGAAAGATTCTATTTAACTGATGATGTTCTAGAGTATGGATCACCAAATTTACATTTAAGTTATTTCTATGAGGGTGAACATTTGGATAAATCACTTCAAGAAACCGCCACATATCTAGTGGGAGCATTAGGGCTTAGCAGTCCTAGTGATAAGATCATGTACAATGTGATGAACGCTTTTATCAAAGTAAACGGGAGGTTACCGTTGTCTTTAAAGACTTTGTTTAATGGGCTGGAAAAATATTTTATAGACCATCCCTATCATAAGAAGTTTCAAACTTATATTCTAAGAGCCCTGCAAGTCCGGATTCCCTCACTTCTTGCAGATCCAACTTTAAGAAGGACTTTAAAATTATCACCGGGTAACAGTATTCCTAAGTGGTTCCACGACTGGAAAGCAGGAAAAACAATTTTTATTAATTTGGGCATTTGCAATATCCATATAAAAAGATTATTAGCAAACGCAATTTTTCAGATGGTCAAAACACTTACTCCTGATGTAGAAGCTGGCAAACTTCAAAATATAATTGTAGTTGACGAGGCTTATAATATATTAGAAGAAATTGTCACGAAGAATTATTGGCAGGATGATGCTATATCACGAGACCAATTAGAGTTAATATTTAACAATTTAATCAAAGAATTTCGGAGTAAGGGGTTATCTTTCTTCATTGCAGATAATACTGCCCATCGATTATTCAGTTGTGCTGTGAGTCTACCACGCCTAAAAATATTATTCGGGCTTGGTCATAAAGATAGCAGTCTTTTTACTAATAATTTAAAAACTCAAGAATACCTTTTGGTCCAAAAAAAATACCATGCGCTTATTTGGGATAATGAAGAAATTTACGTTATTAGATCTCCCAATTATACTTATTCAAAACAGCCTGAAATGAGAACAATGAGGAGAAACATGTGATTAAGACCCAATATTATCACTATTCTACTAAAATCATGAGGTTCTTACATGTCAAGTGAAAATGATGGGAGTGAAGTTCCATCCGAGGAAAGAGATCCTGAACCTAAAGCATCATCAGATGAAAAAGAGGAAGAGCAATGGGATCCAAACCCGACCGAGGAACAACAAGAGGAGGAACAGTGGGATCCAAATCCGACTGAGGATGAGCAAGAAGAAGAACAGTGGGATCCAAATCCGACCGAGGATGAACAAGAGGAAGAACAGTGGGATCCAAACCCGACCGAGGATGAACAAGAGGAAGAACAGTGGGATCCAAATCCGACCGAGGATGAACAAGAGGAAGAACAGTGGGATCCAAACCCGACTGAGGATGAACAAGAAGAAGAACAGTGGGATCCAAATCCGACCGAGGATGAACAAGAAGAAGAACAGTGGGATCCAAATGAAGGCAATCTGGATGAGATTATCAACCTTAGCAATCAAGATACTGTGACTATTTCAGTATCAGAGAGACTAGACTTACATTTGGAACTAGAACTTGACTCTGAAATAGAACTCAAATCTGAAGCTGAAATCGAGTTTGATATAGAACAATTCGAAAAATCAGAAATCCCCCCTGAAGCTTTTGATATAATGAGAGAACTTCAAGAAATGGGTATTCCTGTAGAAGATCATCTAAATGATGAAATGGAGTATGAAAATGACTTAAACTACGAAATTGAAGATGAGCTTAAAAACGATGAAGGTGAGCCAGAAAATGAATCTGAACTCGAGCAAGAGTCAGAGCAAATACCAGAACTTAATGTAGTTAAGAGAGACCTTGAAAATGAATCTGAAACAAAGCCTGAGCAAAAATCAGACCAAGAACCAGATTTACTATCTGAAAAAAAATCTGAAGTGATCCCAGAACAGGAATCCGATTTACAATCTGAAAAAAAACCGAAAATAACCCTAGAGCAGCAACCAGATTTAGCATCTGAACAAAAATCGGAAAAAATCCCTGAACAAAAGCAGCAAAGAATAGTAAACTCTAACCAGCAAACCCGAGAGAAATATCAGAATAAGGAATCTGTCCCGGAAAAGAAGCTAGAGCTAAAGGAAATATACAACCAAGAAACAAGAAGAAGACCAATATATGCGGGGAAAGAGACTAAAGAATTTATTGAATGGAAGGAAAAAAATAAACTTTTAACCGAGAAAGAAAAAGAAACCACAGAACCGACAAAAGAAATTCGAGAATTTAAAGAAGAATGGTCTCAATATTTAGCAAACATTAAAGATTCAGAGTTCCCAGAAGAAATAAAGGAAAAACTTAGTGAATCCCTTGAGATTTATGAAATTCTTAAAGAACTAATCGAAAAAATAAAAGCTAATGAAATTGTAGAAGAGGAATTTAAACAAGAAGTAAAAAAATTTGAACACATTTTAATTGAGGAAAGTCATATAGCTAAGCCATTATTTATGAATTTTGATTGGTTTCGTAGATATTATAACGAAATAATCAGAAAAGCAGGAAAAAGAGAAGCTCATCTTATTATTCCTAAAAAAACCAGAGAGTTTGTATCCTATATTTCTGGAAGATTAGAAAAGCTAAAAAATAAAGGAAATTCACAAGAGAATGCTGAGTTTAGAGAATTCCTAGAAAAATCTTTTCAAATAAGAGAGAAATGGGCACTTCTACTGAATAATCTTATTCATAAGACTCCCAACGGGGAGATCTCTAAAGAAGTTAAAGAGGAATTAGATAGTGTCATTAAAATATATTGTGAAATCAGAGCTATTCTATTTAACAAAAATATTTTGGAAAAAGATAAAGAAAAACTCATACAAGAACGTATTGAGAAATGTAATCAGAGATTCTTTGAACTATTTGAAATTTTGAAAAGATTTCTTGGAATTTATGGATATTATAGTAGAAATTGGATGGAACAGAGTTTAATTATTGAGGGAAAAAAGACCATCAGGCAATTATCTCAAAAATTAA
>LAZR01000575.1_pt1 | contig 27581 bp, 25 predicted proteins | sample 329461 | NCBI WGS metagenome assembly LAZR01 (sample SAMN03002196, study PRJNA259156) | marine sediment metagenome | biome: sea floor; feature: Hydrothermal impacted sediments; material: marine sediment; isolation source: Loki non-amplified sample from Loki's castle hydrothermal vent sediment ...
TGCGGCAGAAACAGGCCCCCGGCGATCGCGAACCCGCCGGCCGCAAGCGGTTCGCCTCCCACCGCCACAACGACGAGGAAGGTCACGGCGGCGGCGGCGGCGCAAACCACATAATAGGTTCGTTTCGACCAGCTGAGCTCGGCTTGCCGCAAGCGCACGATCAGCTTGGGCTTCGATTTGTTTCGCTTCGCCTGGCTCTTCTGCTTTTCCTCGATCTCGCGCAGGGTCTCCTCGACGGATCGTTTGCGGCGGGCGTTCTCGGAGTTGCGGTTGGGCCCGGCCACCGCGGGACCGCTGGTGGCGATCGCGGTGAAGCGGCTGTCGTAGGCGCGTCGCTTGGCGCCGCCGGGATAGACGAAGGAAAGCAGTAGGCCACCACTGCAGAGCGCCGCGAGAGCGTAGATCAAATTGGTCGGGGAAAGGCCGTCATACAACATGGTCAGGCGGCCACGGCGCTCTGCTCGGCGGCGTCGAGGGCGGCCGCGAGGCGCTTATCCTCGTTGTAGTAGCGGGCGCGATCCCAGAATCCCGGCCGTCCAATCCCGGTCGAACGATGACGGCCGAGCACCTTGCCGTCGGCGTCTTCGCCGACCATGTCGTAGACGAACAGATCCTGGGTGGTGATCACGTCGCCCTCCATGCCGAGCACTTCGGTGATGTGGGTGATCCGGCGCGAGCCGTCGCGCAGCCGCGCGGCCTGGATGATGACGTCGACGGAGCCGACGATGATCTCTCGGACCGTGGTCGCCGGTAGCGAGAAACCGCCCATGGCGATCATCGATTCCATGCGCTTCAAGCATTCGCGCGGCGAGTTGGAGTGGATCGTGCCCATCGAGCCGTCATGGCCGGTGTTCATCGCCTGCAGGAGATCGAACACCTCGGGTCCGCGCACCTCGCCGACGATGATCCGCTCGGGGCGCATGCGCAGGCAGTTCTTGACCAGGGCGCGCATGGTGATCTCACCCTCGCCCTCGATGTTGGGCGGGCGGGTTTCCAGCCGGACGACATGCGGCTGCTGCAACTGCAGTTCGGCCGAATCCTCGCAGGTGATGATGCGCTCGTCTTCGTCGATATAGCGGGTCAGGCAGTTGAGCAGCGTCGTCTTGCCCGAGCCGGTACCGCCGGAAATGACGACGTTGCAGCGCACCCGACCGATGATCTGCAGGATGGTGGCGCCCTCCGGGGAGATGGCGCCAAACCGGACCAGATCATCGAGCGTCAGCTTGTCCTTCTTGAACTTGCGGATCGTCAGCGTCGGTCCATCGATCGCCAACGGCGGCGCGATGACGTTGACGCGGGAGCCGTCGGCCAACCGCGCATCGCAGATCGGGCTCGACTCGTCGACGCGACGGCCGACCTGGCTGACGATCCGTTGGCAGACATTGAGCAGTTGCTGGTTGTCCTGAAAACGGACGTCCGTCTCCTGCACCTTGCCGTTCACCTCGATGAAGATGCGGTTGCGACCATTGACCATGATGTCGGCGATGTCGTCGCGGGCGAGCAGCGGCTCCAGCGGTCCGTAGCCGAGCACGTCGTCGCAGATTTCGCCGACCAGCGCCTCCTGCTCGGCGATGCTGATCTGAACCTTCTTCGCCGTGATGATGTCATTGACGACCTGGACGATCTCCTCGCGCGCTTCGTCGGTCTTCATGGTCGACAGGACGGACACGTCGATCGCGTCCACCAACGCGTCGAAGATCTCTCGCTTCAGGGAAAAGTGCTTTTCGCCGCGCGGCTGATTTTCCGGGCGCACGACCCGGGGCGGCGTGATGGCGGTTTCGCTGGTGGGGATGACGCAAGCCACAGCGTCGTCGTTGGACGCGGCTGGAGTGCTCTCCTCTTCCGTCTTCCTGCCGAACATGGTTCCTCCGCAGCGATACGCTATGGCGGCCTGACGTCCGAGGATGGGGTCACGTCCATTGTGACGCCTGAAGCCGTGTGTCGGTTGCGCCGCACTTGCGGCGAACCGGCCGTCTCAGGATCTCGAAGCGGTCATCGCCTGACTGGGGGGATGCTATCGAACCACGATTGCAGCGCCGTAAAATCGATCGACGCAATTGTAATCAATAGCGAATAAATCGGGGCGGAATGCCCCCAGCGGCGCAAGGGGCTGCGGTCAGTTCAGCGGAATGCGACGGGACACGCTCAGCGTCATGCCGTTTGCCGACACCCCCGGAACCACGAACTCAAAGGGATAGGTGATCGCGACCGTGCGAAACGACACGCCCGCTTCCGCAGCCGTGCCGAAATCAATTTGAAGAAGGTCGGGGCGGTTGCCGGTGAAGGATGTGCGGATTGTCGAATCCAGATCCGGATTTGGAACCGTCGCGTCGTTAAGAACGGAGCGAACCGCGAAATCCGCCGCGAAGGCGAGGTCGTTGCGGACATTCAGGGCCCGCCCGAATTCGACGACGCCGAGCGAAACAAGCAATAACGGAAAGCATATGATGGCGAATTCGACGGCCGTCGCACCCACATCGTCGTTTCGAAAGCGGTTCCGCAGGCTCATCGTATCTGCACCTGAATCTGCGGCCGGAGGTTGAGATCAGGAATGATCCAGCCGCTGTAAGTCTTTGTCCCGCCAATTTGATAGAAGCTGTAGGTCGGCGCTGATCCGGCGCAACTGGTCGAGGCGGGCACCGCGACGTCGGGCGCTTCCGGGCAGGCGTAATAGCGCGACACCGACATCACCAGATCGGGGGCGACCGCGGGGTCTGTCGGGGGCGGAAAATTCGGCGTGGCGGTGGCCGTCATGACGTCGATGACACGCTGCTCACCCGGATCGGCCATAGCGGTCTGGGCGCCCGCGCGCAGGACGTGGTCGATCGCCATTCGTTCGTTCAACGCCAGGCCGAGATCCGCCGTCGCGATGAGAGCGAAGAACAGGATCGGCGCAAAGAGCGCGAATTCGACTGCCGAGACGCCGTCCCTGCCGGCCAGCAGCGCCTGGAAGCGATCCGCCGACCGCCGGAGACGAGCGCGGCTGCGTCGTCGGTCCCGGGAAAAGGGCGGCAGAGCGCGCATCGCGGTTCAACGCCTCCCGACCAGGCGCGCGGCAAGAGCATTGATGCCTTTCCTCGCGGGACGCGACACCGCCTTGCCACTGATCAGCGAGTGCGCGAGCTCGTCGAACGAGCGAGCCACGGGTGAACGGGCCGATGTTTCCCCGATCATGCGACCGTCATTGGCTGCGTTACCGAAAAGCGCCGGGTCGAAGGGGATGCTGAGGCTGGGCTCGAGCGCAACGGCAGTGGCAAAGGCCGGAGCCTTGATCTCCGGGCGCTTCGGGATGCCGATCTGGTTCAGTACCAGCTTGGGAGGGCTGTCATGCGGCCGGGTGGACCGCAGGAATTCGATGACGCCCTTGACGTTGCGCATATTGGCGAGGTCCGGCGCAGCGGTGATCACAACGTCGTCCGCGTCGGTCAGAAGCCGTTTGACCCAGGCGGTCCACATATGGGGGAGGTCGAGGATCGTCAGCCTGGCGCTGGATCGCGCGATGTCGATGAGGCCGTTGAAATCAGTCTCCCGCAGATCGTAGGCGTTCGTCAGCGCGAGTGGCGGCGTCAGGATGCTGAGCCGTTCGCCACGCTGCGTCATGATCCGCTCCAGCAGCACGTCGTCAAGCCGGTCGGCGTCGCTGATCGCCTCCATCACCCCCTGTGCCGCCTCGATGTTGAAGTCCAGGCCGGCGGTGCCGAAGGGTAGATCCATATCGATCAGAAGAACGTCGGAATCGAAGGACGAGGCCAGTGACCAGGCGGTATTGTGCGCCACGGTCGATGAACCGACGCCCCCACGCGCGCCGAAGAAGGCGCAGACCTTTCCAAGCTTCTGCGCGCCAGCGCTTTTGTAGAGGCGGCCGATCGTGGCGATCAGCGACATTACGTCCAGCGGGGCGACGACATATTCGTGGATGCCCTGCTCGATCAGTTCCCGGTAGAGCGTGATGTCGTTGCGGTGTCCGATCACGATGACTTTGGTGCTGGTCAGGCAGACATCGGCCAGCGCGTTCAGCCCTGCGAACAGCGCGGCATTCTCGGCCGTCGTTTCAACGATGATGAGATTGGGGGTCGGACCCTTGCCGTAGAGCTCGATTGCAGCCGGCAATCCGCCGCCATGGACCGTCAATCGCGTCCGTTGCAGGCGTCGGTCCGACGCGGCCGCCTCGGCGGTCCGGGCAAGCTCCTCGGTCTCGGTGAAGACCGCGATGGCGATTTGCGGAATGATCAGGCTGCCGGTGGCGGACGCGCTCGTCGCTGCCTCTTTCGGCGGCGCCTTGTCCCCGGTAGCGGAGGAAGCAGGCATCATGGGCGCCTCGTCGTCCGTCAAGGCGACGACTGGCGAGCTCGCCACAGCGATCCCGCGGTATGTGGCGCGACCTTCACGACCTCCATCTTGCCGTCACGATAGACGCCGACTGTCGGCTCTCGGCGCTTGACCGCGAGCTTCGGCTCGTTGAGATCCGCTGCCGACCGCAAGGCCAGGGACAGAGTCCCGGAGGCCTCGGCGGCGGTGATCTGTTCCACCTGCTGGATGTCCAGTTCGAGGGTTGCCGTTCGCCCGACCACGACCTGTTGCGGGTTGGCCGGGTCGGCGTTGCGGCTTTGGTCGACAGCCAGCACGCGGACATTCCTCAAGATCGCGCGGCTGACGCTCTGCGGCGGCTCGGTACCGACGCTCGGTCGCGTGTAGGTGTGGACAACATCGACCCGGTCATTGGGCAGTACGAACCCGCCGGCCGTGTTTTCCGCCGAGACCCGGACCGCGACCGCGCGTTTGCCAGCCGGCAGCAGGGCGGACATATAGCCGGTGCCGGCGGGAGCCAACTTGTCGCTGCGGATCGGTTCGCTTTCCTGGAACTGGCTCTTGACGAGCGAGCCGGCGAGCGTCTCGATCGCGTCGGGTTGGGAGGCACGGGTGATGAAACCGGCGGACACGGCACCTTCGGGCCATGACTGCCAGCGCATGCTGGTCTCTTCCAGCAATCGTCCCTGGCCGATCTCGGCGGATGCCACGAGCACTTCGCTCATCGCGATCCGTGCGATCTCAGGCGCCTGCTCGACCCGAACAGGAGTGTCGGGCTGGGCGAATGTGATCCAGGCAGCGAGCCCGCCCGAACCGAGCGCGGCTGCGAAGATGAGAGCTCGAATCATTGTCCTACCGTGCGGGAAGGTTGTTATCGAACCCGCCTGCTTCCTCATAATCCGAGGGAGCTTAGGACCGCGAGCTTGACCACCCGTTAAGAAAGGACGTTAACGGGACAGGTCGAATTGTCTGGTCGTCGCGGGGCTCGATCGCATCGTGGCTGCCGGGTGAACCGGGCAGCCGTCATTCCGTTGCGGGTGCCGCGGGCGCGGTTGCTGCCGGCTGCGCCGCCCCCCCCGTGGCAGCGGCGCCGCGATACAGACGCACGTTCCGTTCGGCGACCTGTCCGTCTGTGCGTATTGCCGTGACGTTGCGATGAGGGGGAAAGGCGTTCGCCGTGTGGACCGCCATGTTCGCTTGCATCGCGTTACCCGCCCCGAGCGAGATCGTATCGCGCTGATTGGCATAGTCCGCGCAGCCCGTCAGCAGGGCAGTGGCGGCAAGGACGACGATCTCAAGGCTGGGCGTGCGCATTGCCGTTATCCGTCTCGATGTCGATGATGTGGCCGTAGGGTCCCGAAATGCCTTGGCCTTCCTTGACCGATCGCAGCATGTCCTTATCCACCTCGAGAAGGCCGAGCGCGAACAGCTCGACGTCGTCGGGAGAGCGGGTCTGGTCGAGCGGGGAATAAAGTTGCTCGCCCGGGCTCGCCGGTTGGACGAGGCGGGGGGTTACGACCACCACCAGATCGGTTTCCTGCTTCTGGAAGCTGGTCGAACGGAACAAGGCGCCGAGGATCGGAACCTGGCCGATCCACGGCAGTTGCTCGATCGTCTTGGCGTTCACCGTCTGCAGCAGCCCGGCCATGGCGAAGCTCTGGCCGTCGCGCAGTTCGATGACGGTCTGCGCCTTGCGCGACGTGAAGCCGGGATTGCCGTTGACGACGACGGCCGGATCGATCTCGCTGACCTCCGTCATCACCCTGAGATTGATCAAGCCGCTATCCAGAACGGTCGGCAGGAATTCGAGACGGACGCCGTAGGGGCGGTATTCGGTTTGGGTCGAGGAGGATCCGTTGGCGCCGACGACGGCCGCCTGGATCGGCACTTCGCCGCCGGCATGAAAGCTCGCCTTCTCGCCGCTCATTGTGGTCAAGTTAGGCTGCGCCAGCCGCCGCGCGAGGCCCTTCTTCTCGAGAGCATTGATGATCATGTCGACGCGAACGCCGGCGCTCTCGAGAACCTGAGCGACCAGCGATCCGAAGGGCGTGCCTTGCGAATTGCGTCCGGCATTGTCGTCGAGATAGGATTTCGGCTGGCCGGTGTCGGGATCGGCATTCAACCGGACGCGGGAGCCGATGACGCCGAGCGAAGTGCCACCGGACACGCGGAAGTTGACGCCGAGATCGCGGCCGGCACTACGCCTTGCCTCAAGCACGCGCACTTCCAGCGCGACCTGTTGGGCGTCGGTCACCGCTAGCGCGTTGATGACCGGCTCGGACGAGAATTGCTGGGCGACGTCCATCACCTTCACCGCGTCGGGCGCGCTCTTCACGGTGCCGCTGAGATGAATGCGATCGTTGAAATTGGTCACCTTCACCGTCGCGCTGGGGACGGCGGCGCGGATCGCGGAATGGACGTTGGCGAAGTCCATGCTGACACGAGTGTCGACGACCCCGAGCAGCCTGTCGCCGTCATCGTAGATCGAGATATTGGTGATCCCGTTCGACCGTCCCTGGATGTAAAAGGAACGATCGGACAGCGGCACCACATCGGCGATCTTGACGTCGCCGACGACGAGATTGGCGAAGGGCCGGTTGGTGGTGATGGTGACGGTCGAGCTTTGCCGCACGACCACATTCGACACGCCACCGTTGCCGATGGCGAGCATGCGCTGCTGGGCGGCCGCGGGAAGGACCGCGAGGCAAGCCAGCGTCGTCAGCGCGATGCGCAGCAGCTGGGGCATTGCCGCGAAAGCGCGCACGCCAATTGCCAGTCCCACCGCCTGTTTCCAAGGATGGAGCACATCCATCGAGGCTACCTTTCGCGTCCCGTTTCTGCTGTCGTCCGATGGGATTGGCGTATGCTCACCGCCGCGTGGATCCACCAAGCGGTTCGAGCGACAGACAGTGCGTCGGACCGCGATGCAGCCCGCATTCCGCGGCAGTTTGCGACGATATGGTTAAGGGCGGGTCAACAGGAGAAACGCCTGGGACCATTTGATGCGCTAACCTTGCGCACTGGGACTACCTGCCCGCATTGCAGCAGCCGTTTTTTCATCAGCCGGAAAGAATGTCTCGATTGCGATTTCGGACAAGGTGATATCGGTGGCCGTGCCGAAGACAGTTGTCGTGCTAAGAAAGGCAAATTTGCCGCCTTTGATAGCAAGCTCAAGCCTGACGGCAATGGGAGCGCGTGCCGCGCCTCTATCGTTCGGACGCCATGGTTTGGCGTCGCCGGGAACAGGATAGGCCGTCAGTTCATCGAGCAGCGATTTCAGACCAGCATCGTTGGACTGCTCCACCTGTTCCTTCAGCCTGGAAACCAAATGCGCCCGCCATTCGCGGAAATTCAAGATGCGGGAAGCCAGACCATCGGGATGCAGGCTGAGGCGCAGAACATTAACCGGTGGCGCCAGAAGCTGCGACGCTATTCCTTCCAGGAACGGCGCGATCGCGCCATTGGCGGAGATCATGTTCCAGTGACGATCAACCGCTAAGGCAGGGTGTGGTTCATGGCCTTTCAGGATTTGATCCACCGCCTGTCGAGCGGCTGCCATGGCATCGTCATCGAGAGGCCGCTCCCGATAGAGCGGAGCTAGCCCCGCGGCAATCAGCATCGCGTTGCGTTCTCGGAGCGGCATAGCAAGGCCTTCGGCGAGACGGAGGACCATATCGCGGCTGGGCGACGCCCGTCCCGACTCGACAAAGCTCAGATGGCGCTGAGACACCTCCGCTTCCACAGCCAGTCCAAGCTGGCTCAAACGTCGACGCTGACGCCAATCGCGCAAGATGTCGCCTACTGCGATCGTGGTTTCGGTCATCGAGCGAGGCTAGTCGAAAGCGCAGGACTTTCAATTACCTTTGACGTAATCGACTTGGCGCCGGCGGTCGGGAAACTGGATCGAGGACCTTCGCGGATGGTCCGTTCAAGAACCAGGAGAACCAAACATGACCGCCATCACTTCTCTTTCAATACGGTCCCTTCTCATGATCGATGCTGCGGCTTGTGGCCTAATGGGTACATTGCTGATGACAGCATCGCGTCCCTTGCAAGCATTGACGCGAATTCCGGTGGAGCTGCTTTTCTATGCGGGCGCCATTCTGTTCCCAATCGCCGCTTTCATGGCGATAGCCGCCGCATTTCCCCAGCCCCAGCTGGCGGCCGTCTGGACTGTCATCCTCGGCAATTTGGCGTGGATCGCTGCGAGTATCATCCTCCCCTTCACACTCATTTCTCCCAATGCTTTAGGATGGGCTTTCCTCCTCGGACAGGCAGCCGTGGTGGCCGTCCTCGCCAAGCTGGAAAGGGATGCAGTAGGCCGGATGGTAGCGACTTGAGGAAAGTGCGGAACCAGAAGGTCTGCGATCGCACCGAATTGCTCGTCTGAGGAGCGATCAAGCCTCTCCGAAAGATGCGACCTCTACTGCCATACAGGTAATCGCCGCGCTCTCCGAAGCAGTCCTGGTCTAGCGGGCTTCCACCCGCCGGTAGGCCACGGACCCATCGGGAAGCTCTTGTCGCTGGAATTCCGGCGAGGCGGGCCCCAACGACTCATCGAATGGGGGCCCACCTTGCGCGGCGAATTTCACGGCTCTTCGTTGCTCCGTGTTTTGGCTCGGGTTGGCCGTTTCGGTCAGCTCGGTGATGGCCAGAAGGGCGCCGGCAAAGGTCTCGTCGAGCCTCGCGCTGGTGTCATCGAGTGTGTCCACGCTTTGGCCGACGGAAACCCGGAGCTGTCCCAGCCCATCCGCCAATCCGCCCAATCCGGCGTCGACCTGGTCGATCCTACCCTGGATCGCGCGATCGACGCGATCGGCGGCGCCGTCGACGCGGCCGCTCAGGCGTTGTTCGATGCCGTCGAGCCGGGCCATGCGGTTGTCCAGGGTGTCGAGGCTCTGCATGGGGCGCCATGCGAGCGTCATCGTCACGGCGACGGCCAGCGTGGCGGACAGACAGGCGCCGTTCAAGACAAGCAGGATCGCCGACCAGGACCGTTTCGTCTCGGGCGGCGTTTGCGTCTCCTGCCGGTCCGGGACGGGGGGGCGAGCCGGAGCAGGGGCCGGATTTTCATGAACCTGGGCGGTGTGAACCCACGCGGGCATGGCAGTCACCGATCGACCTTTCATCACAGGCGCTCAGCTCCTTTTGGCTCGAGAGACGCTGTTGCGGAGAAGGCGCAGATTGTTGGCGACGGTGACGCTGCGGGGGGCGAGGGCCTGTGCCTTGGCAAAGTGCCGGGCGGCGGAGCGCAATTCGCCGCGCAGCAGCGCCGAGTAGCCGATGTTGTTGTAGTACTCGACCGTACCGGGAATGAGCTTGGCGAGCGCGCCGTAGGCCGTATCGGCGGTGTCGAACTGGCCGAGCTGGTCGGCCGAGGCGGCAAGGCCGAGCCAGGCAGCCGGGTTGTTCGGATAGACTTCCGCCGATTTCTTGAACAGCGCGTAGGATTTGCCGTAGTTGCGGGCCTTGAACTGGGTTCTGGCCTCGGGCAGCAGACGAATGTCTTCGATGGCGGCGGCATAGCCAAAGGACGAAGCGCCGAAGGCGTCGTCCAGATTGGAGGACCGACAGCTGGAGAGGGCAGCGGCGAGGCTGACGGCCATGATCACCAGATGTTTCGTCATCGACATGCTTCCCCTCCAGTGATCAAGACGGAAAGCTGCTCCTTCTCGCCGATCACCGTCCGTGAGAGCTCTGTCCACAAGCCGACCTCGGCTCCCCGGATGGACACCTTTCCACGGATTCTCTTAATTCGCCGTTGATGACCGGTGGCGGCAGGCCGGATGCAGGGGCACGGCCCTCGGGGCAGGGGAATTGGCGGAAAGCCGCGGAACGTCTATCGCTGTCCGGGGCATCGTCGCGGTTCGACAGAAACCGCAGGAAGCCGTCTATGGGACCATCCCGGTTCTTCATCATCCGCCTGCCCGTCAGATCCCTGTCGGCGGTGAGCACTGGAATGAGTCGTAACGTGCGCAATCTTGACCTGGACGACCAGACCATCGCCGTCATCGGGCTGGGCTATGTCGGCCTGCCATTGGCGGTGGAGTTCGGCCGAAAGCGCCGGGTCGTCGGATTCGACATTCGCCACGAGCGGATCGCGGAGCTTCAGGGCGGGCGGGATGCCACGCTGGAAGTCGATGCCGCTGGCATGGCTGCGGCGGAGTTGGTGACCTTCACCACGAACCCGGAGGCGCTCAAAGCCTGCGGCGTCTTCATCGTGACCGTTCCTACCCCCATCGATCGCGCCAACCGGCCGGATCTGGGCCCGCTCGTTCGCGCGAGCGAGACGGTAGGCAAGGCGATCTCGGAAGGGGCCGTCGTCATCTATGAATCGACGGTTTATCCGGGTTGCACCCGCGATATCTGCGTCCCGATCCTGGAGCGATTGTCGGGCCTGACGCTGAACGAGGGCTTCTTTCTCGGCTACAGCCCTGAGCGAGCAAACCCGGGCGACAAGCAGCACCGGCTGACGACGATCACCAAGGTGACCAGCGGCTCGACGCCGCAAGCCGCCGAGGCCGTCGACCGGCTCTACGGTTCGATCATCACCGCCGGCACGCACAAGGCGAGTTCGATCGAGGTCGCCGAGGCGGCCAAAATCATCGAGAACACCCAGCGCGACCTCAACATCGCGCTGATGAACGAGCTGTCGATCATCTTCGATCGACTCGGCATCGACACGCTGGACGTGCTGGCCGCCGCCCGGACGAAATGGAACTTCCTGCCGTTCAAGCCAGGCCTCGTCGGGGGGCACTGCATCGGCGTCGATCCCTATTATCTGACGCACCGGGCGCAGGAGGTCGGCTATCACCCCGAGGTCATTCTGGCCGGCCGCCGGATCAACGACCGGATGGGGCATTATGTGGCGGACCAGGTCGCGCGATCGATGATGCGCCGCGGGTTGCCGGTCGTGGGGAGCCGGATCCTCGTCATGGGCATCGCCTTCAAGGAGAATTGTCCCGACCTTCGCAATTCGAAGGTCATCGACATCGTCAACGATCTGCGGCAGTGCAATGCCCGGATCGACGTCTGGGACCCGTGGGTTTCGCCGGCGGACTGCCGCCGGGAATTCGACATCGACTGCCTGACGACGGCGCCGGACGAGGCCGTCTATGACGGGATCGTACTCGCCGTCGGACACCGCCGGTTCGCCGAGATGGGAGCGGCCGCCATTCGCCGCTTGGGCAGGGAGGGCGCGGTGCTTTACGACGTCAAGGGCATCTTCGCCGAACACGAGACGGACGGGCGCCTCTGATGACGATCCTGGTTACCGGCAACGCCGGGTTCATCGGCTTTCACGTGGTTCGGTGTCTCTTGGAACGCGGCGACAGCGTCGTCGGCTTCGATGTCGTCAACGACTATTACGACCCGGCGCTCAAGGAAGCGCGGCTGCGTGTTCTTGAAGAGGCGGCCGGCAAATCAAACGGCGACTACGTCTTCGTGCGGGCCAATCTCGCCGACCGCGACGCGGTGAACGCTTGCTTCGCGGAGCACCGGCCGGACCGGGTAATCCACCTCGCGGCGCAGGCCGGCGTGCGCTATTCGCTGGAAAATCCGCTCGCCTATGTCGAGAGCAACGTCGTGGCCTTCACCAACATCCTGGAGGCTTGTCGGTACAATCAGATCCGGCATCTGACCTATGCGAGCACCTCCAGCGTCTACGGCGCCGATACGGCGATGCCGTTTTCCGAGCATCAGAGCGTCGATCATCCCGTGCAATTTTACGCCGCGACCAAACGCGCCAACGAATTGATGGCGCATTCCTACAGCCATCTGTTTCGGTTGCCGACGACCGGGCTGCGGTTCTTCACAGTCTACGGTCCCTGGGGACGGCCGGACATGGCGCTGTTCCTGTTCATCCGGGACATCCTTGAGGGCAAGCCGATCAAGCTGTTCAACGGCGGCAACCACACCCGCGACTTCACCTTCGTTGAAGATATCGCCGAAGGCGTGGTCCGGGCGAGCGACAACATCGCCCAGCCCAATCCGGACTGGAATAGCGATCGGCCGGACCCGGCGACGAGCAACGCGCCGTTCCGCCTATTCAACATCGGCAACAACGCGCCGGTAAAACTCCTCGATTACGTGGAGGCGCTGGAGGAGGCGCTCGGCCGCAAGGCGGAGCGAGAACTGCTGCCGCTGCAGCCGGGCGATGTGCCCGACACTTTTGCCGACGTCAGCGAACTGGAGCGGGCGGTCGGCTACCGGCCGGCGACGCCGGTGCGCGAAGGAGTGCAAGCTTTCGTGGACTGGTATCGGCGCTACTATGATGGTGGCGCGGGGAGCTGAGAGGATAGGAGCCCGAGGACACGCCTCAGCCGCAAGGCGGCGCGGATATCAGGCGAGATCGGCCTCGCTATCCCTTCAGGCGGCGGTCGGTGAAATTGCGGCGATTGGCGGCGATGGCGCGGGTCGCGGCGAGGGCGTCGGCGTCGCCGGCCAGTGCCTCGATGCGGTCGACCTGGTTGATCGCGACCAGCCGCAGCAGATCCTCGCGCACCCGGCCGCCCGCGTCGCGGGGGAGACGCTCGACCGCCTGGACGACATCCGGGCGCGGCGCGGCGGCGGCGAGCAGCCGCTTTTCCAGAGCGGGCGCGTCGTTGCCGGGAGCGGTTTCGACAAAGGCGTAAATGCCGACCCCCTGGCGCTTGGGATAGGGAAAGGGCGACAGGGAATGGGCGAGGATCGCCGGGTCGGACGCGAGCCGCGCGCCGATCGCCTTGCCCTCGGTATCCATGCGGTCATGGGTGCCTTCGCCGTCGGACCAGTTGAACAGCCCGCGGGTGATGGCGTTGTAGATCGGCTTGAAGGTCTGCATCCACAGCCGCGCTGGCAGGCTCTTGGTGGCCAGCAGCCTTTTTTCCGCCGGGGTCAGCGCTTGCGGGCAGAAGCTGCGTTTCTGCTTGAGGAGATGGCGGATGTCCTCGCGCGCCATGAGGCGGAACAGCTTGGAGCGGCGGGCGAAGATGGTGGCGAGCTGCATGTCGATCAGCGCCGCCTTGCCGTCGGGGGTGATCAGCCAATTCTGCGGCTTGGCGAGGTCGTTGTGGGTGATGCCGGCGCGGTGGACCTGCCGCAAAAGTCGCTTGGCGTCGCGGAAATAAGCGACGTTGCCGACCGGCTTGGCGACATGCAGCGGCGTGCCCTCGATCCACGAACGGTAGAGCGCGCTCTCGTCGACGCCGAGCAGTTTCGGCGTTCCCGCCACCGCGTCGAGGGCCTCCAGAGCCCGGATTTCACGACCGGCCAGATGCCAGGCGAGCGGCCGCGCCCAGCCCGCCGAACGGCTGACGCGGCGGCGCGTCACGGCCGTGTCGGGCGCGTTCTCCAGATGGCCGAAGGCGATCTCGCCGAATATATCGCGCTTGAGGACCGTGCCGGCGACGAACGGAGAGGGCAGATGGGGGTGTGATCGCTGCATGGGCCTCGTCAAACCGGAACGTCTCGCACCGGCGACCGCCTCGCCGGATCTCGCGTTCGATATGAGCGCCATTATCGACCGGGGATCGCCGAAAGGAAAGCCGGGTGTGACCACACTTAACGGTCCATTCGCATTGACCGGCATTCCTCGCGCCGCTGCCCTTCCCATCGCGGGGCGACAATGAAATAGAGTAGATACGTTCCGCCCGCCTTACCAACCCAGTCACCGTCAGTCGAAGCCCATGTCCGTCGAGAGTCCCTCCGTCCCTTCCGTTGCGCCAATCGCACCGGAGGCGGAGGCGCCGCCGGAGCGCGAGGTCGCGCTGCCGATCATGCTGCTGTTGGCGCTGGTCGTCGGCATCGTCGCGGGCCTCGGTGCGATCGTCTTCAAATATCTGATCGCCTTCATCTACAATTTCGCCTTCTACGGCCGAATCAGCCTTGATTTCGATCCCAACGCCTATGGCGCTCCGAGTCCGTGGGGCGCGGGGATCATCCTGGTTCCGGTGATCGGCGGGCTGATCGTGGTCTGGCTGGTGCGCAGCTTCGCGCCCGAGGCCAAAGGGCACGGCGTGCCCGAGGTGATGTACGCGATCTACCACAATGGCGGTAACGTGCGCGGCGTCGTCGCCGTGGTGAAGTCGCTGGCCTCGGCGATCTCGATCGGCACCGGCGCCTCGGTCGGCCGTGAGGGGCCGATCATCCAGATCGGCTCGTCCTTCGGCTCGACTTTCGCGCGGGCGCTTGGGCTCGTCCGGCATCAGAAGATCACGCTGTTGTCGGCCGGCGCCGGCGCCGGCATCGCGGCGACCTTCAACACGCCGCTCGGCGGCGTCTTGTTCGCCTCCGAGGTGCTGCTGCCGGAGATTTCGGCCCGCACCTTCCTGCCGGTGGTCGTGGCGACGGCCACCTCGACCTACGTCTTCCGCCTCGCCATGGGCATCGAATCGGCCTTCCTGCTGCCGCTCGGCGCCTTCGGGCAGACCGAGGCGGTGAACGGCGCCGAACTGGTTCTGGCGGCGCTGCTCGGCGTGGTGGTGGGCGTCGCGGCCTGGCTCTTCGTCAAGCTGCTGGCCGCCTCCGAGGATCTGTTCGAGCAGTCGAGGCTCAATCCCTACGTCCAGAACATCATCGGCATGACCAGCGTCGGGCTGATGGGCTACGTCTTCCTGCTGACCAGCGGGCAGTACCACATCTACAGCGTCGGCTATGCCACCATCCAGGACATCATCGACGGCGGCCACACCAGCGCGCTGCTGCTGCTTTTGCTGTTCGCCGGCAAGCTGGTCGCGACCTGCCTCAGCCTCGGTTCCGGCGCCTCCGGCGGCATCTTCTCGCCGAGCCTGTTCATGGGCGCGACCCTCGGCGGGGCGGTCGGCGCGCTCGGCATGATGGTGGCGCCCGACGCCGGCCTCAGCGTCGAGACCTTCGCCGTCATCGGCATGGGCGCGATGGTCGGCGGCGCCACCAGCGCGGCGATGACCGCGATCGTGATGATCTTCGAGATGACCCGCGACTACGAGATCATCCTGCCGCTGGTGCTGGCCGTCGCCATCGCCATCGGCGTGCGCCGCGCGCTGATCCAGTCCGACATCTACACGATCAAGCTGAGACGGCGGGGCCGGCCGATCCCGACCGACCGGACCACCAACATGTTCCTGGTCCAGCCGGTCAGCGAGGTGATGGAAACCAGCTTCGAGATGCTGCCGGGGTCGATGACGGTGAGCGACGCGCTGAAGCACATCGACGTCGAGACGACCCGGGTGATCCTGACCGACGGCAACCGCATCACCGGCTTCGTGCGGTTCGGCACGATTCCCTATCGCGCCGACCGCTTCGCCAGCCAGACGCTCGCCGACATCGGCTCGACCGAATTCATCATCGCCTCGACGCAGAACAACCTCAACACGGTCGTCACCCGCATGAACCGCAGGAACCGCAGCTACGCGATCGTCGTCAACGACGTGCGCGGCCTGCCGCGCCCCGAGGACATCGCCGGGATCATCAGCCGCGAGGAGATCGCCAAGGCGGTGGTGCAGAACCATTACGGGTGAGGGGGAGGACAGTCGGCCGGATTGCGATCAAGGAAGCGGATAGCGCACATCGTAACTTCGATCAAAGAGGACATTTGGGCAGATTAATCTTCTTAAACCGTTGTCAGGTGTTCTCTGGATTATGGGTGGAGATGTGGTGAAATGCTTCCGTGAACATTTCCTCCAGTTCAGGCGTCGAGCCCGACAGGAATGCACACGCCACGGGTGCGAAGGCCTCGATCGCATCGATGGGTTCGTCGAATTGGACCTTCGGCCGTGCAACCTGGAGAACCTCGGAAATCGCGCTGATCTCGTGTGCCTTGACGCGGTGTTCAATTTGATGACCGAGCTTGTTTCGGACAGCATTCAGTTGAAGGATGCCGGGCCGGACGAAAGACGCGCTGGAGCCTTTTTTCGGCAGGAGGCTGGCCTTCTGGAAAACGCTGAGCCTCAGGCTCTCGAGGTCCTCGACGCCAAGGCTCGACGAAAGGAAAGTGCTGAGGAAGCTTTCGACGACGAGATGGGCCCTCAGCACTCTCCCGATGGCGTCGTGATCGGCCGACATGAGCATCAGGAATCGGTGGTTCTTGCGGTCGAACTGCTCCTCTAATTCCTGCCAGTGAGACTTTAGGATGTCCAAGGCCTGTTCGATACCCTCGATTTCCCTCACGTGCCGGCATTTCCTCTGGTTGCTTTCTGAAGCGCGCTGGTCCTGTTCATCGCCTCAACGTCAGTCAGTGGGGCACCCTTCGTCGCTAAGGATTCTTGCATCGCCTCCGTCAGCGGAGGCAATGGCGGGGGCTCAGACCGATGTCCATTGCTCTTCGGTCGGCCGGGGCTTGGGCCTCGGCGGTTGGCTCTCTTCCGTCCCATGTCAACTCCCCTCATCTTGTAGGTCTCGACTTCCAGTTCTTGGGTTGGCGCCACTGGGCCAGGCTCTCCCATTCCAGGCCATCAACTTCCGTATGTTCCGAGTGCTGGACGATCGGTGTCTGGCATCGTCGTGTATCGCTCACGTGATCAAAGAAGTTGATCGTTTAGAGCCGAGTTGGCGAGCAGAAGTTGAAAAATCTAAATCGGCTTGCCGTCGATGGCCTTCAAGGTGTTCTGAGAGAGCTGCTCGACGGTTGCGAAGTCCGCCAGCACCTGAGCATGGAAAATTATGGGAGGCGTCGGATCATCGAGAGAATGCTTCATCCACGGCCTGAAGAAGGCCTTGCTGATCTGCTCAGACTGGAGCCTGCCATATCCCTTTATATCGCCGTCCCTAGCGGCCAGCTGCATTCGACGTCCCAGGTCATGATAAAGTGGGAGATCATCAGGGTCGATGCTGTACGGCGGGACGTAGAGCGGCACGCGATGTCCCAGGGAATGACGGTAACCCGTAAGGTATTCGAACCATGGATCAAGGCTGCCCAGATAGGCTTGCAGGTCGGCAGGAAATGACGCGCGCACGTCCATGCACTTGTCCGTGAGTCCGATCAGGTTTCTTCCGATCGAACCGCCGTTCGGTTTGCAGACGCCCTTCTCGTGAACCCAAAGAAGGGCGAGGTTCTCAGTGAGACCGAAGACGTTGAAGACGTGTGCCTGGACAAATATCGTGACGTCCGCCATGTCGTCCGCCGCTGGCACCATCTCCGTCTCTGGAGGGATGAGGGCATGAATGCGGTCGATGCATCTGGCGATCGTCTGAAGCCGCCGCGCAATTCCATTCACGGCGTACTCGCGCCCTTCAGACGTGGTGTAGGATCTGAGGACGAACTCGGACATTAAATCGTCCGATCTCCGTTCGACTGTCTCACGTTCATCCCTCATTCGACAAAGATCCTCTTCGGCGAAGTACGGCATGTTCCCTCAGCTCCACGACGGGACGACCACTCTAACGTCATATCACGGATGGAAGTCGGTGGTCTCAGGCGGCGATCAGGTCGTTCCGCACAAGATTGGCCAAATGTTCAATAGACTTGCGGTCCGACGACCACCTTCTGCTTGTCACCGCCGCGCTAGTCGGCCACAACCGCGCGCCCTTCCTCTACCCCCGCCCCATCGTGATCGCCCGCCCCAACCGGTCTGGCCGTGGCAGCCTCGCGTGCTCGGCCGCGACGTCTTTCATGGACAGACATGGCGCAGGACTGGTCGCGACGCCCAATGCTGAGCCGGGATCCATTCCGAGTCGCCGGAACCGCCAATCCGTCACCGGAGAGTGTCGCATAAACATTGCGGCATGGATCCCGGCTCAAGGCCGGGATGACGAAGCCGGATATGCCGCCCACCCCGCTCTTGCCTTTTCTGTGGTTTGCACCTCGCTGCGCTCGGCATAATTCCACGAAAAGGCTTTCTCGCCCACAAGGGGCGAGAGGGGCGCCGAGCCTCTGGCGCTTCCGCTCACCCCGCCGCCACTGTCACCCCCGCCCCAACCGCACCGCCCGGCCGATCTTGTCCGGCGTTGGCAGCCTGGCGTGTTCCGCCGCCACCGCCGCGACCCTTGCGAACACGTCGGCGGGAAAGGGCGCGACCTTGGGGCCGCCCGACGGGTGGTTCTGGTCGATCGAGAGACTCAGGCTTTCCAGCGTCGCGGCGCGCCAGCCGTCCTCGTGGAACAGCTCCTGGAAGATGTGCAGCCGCTTTGCGTCGAGCCCGACGATCTGCGCGGTCGCATAAACGCGCGCTTTCGGCGGCACCTCGCGCAGATAGCAGACATGGGTCTCGGCGGAGTAGGTGGTGTAGCCGCGCGTGGCGCGATATGGCTCGCCGAGCCCGATCGCGTCGAACAGGGCGTCGATGCCCCGGTCGAACAGAACGTGATAGTACGCCAGATTGAGATGGCCGTTATAGTCGATCCAATCGGGCTCGAGGTCCATCAGGGGCGAACGGAACGGTTGCGGCTCTGGCGTCATCGGGGCTCTTCGTCGCGGGTGGGCGTTGCAGCAAGGGAAAGCCGCAAGGTGCGGGGAAGTCAAATCCGGCGATCCATCGCGGCGGCGGACGGGAAGGGAGCAAGAGCATCATGGCGTTAGCGGACATTCTGGCGGAACGGCCGGCCAAGCGCGAGGGCATCGCCAGCGCCGTCTCGGTGCTGAAGCAGCGTTTCGGCGAGCGGCTGGTCACCGGCGAGGACGTGCGACGCGCCCATGCCCATTCGACGACCTATCTGCCGAACCAGATGCCGGACGCGGTATTCTTCGCCGAAACCGAGGCCGAGGTGCAGATGCTCGTCCAGCTCTGCGGCGAGTATCGAACGCCGATCGTCGCCTTCGGCACCGGCTCGTCGCTGGAGGGCCATGTCAACGCGCCGGAGGGCGGCATTTCGCTCGACCTGTCGCGCATGGACAAGGTGCTGGCCGTTAACGCCGAGGATCTCGACTGCACGGTCGAGCCGGGCGTCACCCGCGAGGCGTTGAACGCGCATTTGCGCGACACCGGCCTGTTCTTCCCGATCGATCCGGGCGCCAACGCCAGCCTCGGCGGCATGGCCGCCACAAGAGCCTCGGGCACCAACGCCGTGCGCTACGGCACGATGCGCGACAACGTCATCGGGCTGACGGCGGTGATGGCGGACGGCAAGATCATCCGCACCGCGCGGCGGGCCAAGAAGACCTCGGCCGGCTACGACCTGACCCGGCTGCTTGTCGGCTCGGAGGGCACGCTCGGCATCATCACCAAGCTCAATCTCAAGCTCTACGGCATTCCGGAATCGATTCTGGCCGGCGTCTGCCCGTTTCCGGACGTCAAAAGCGCCTGCGACGCGGTGATCCAGACCATCCAGGCCGGGATTCCTGTGGCCCGGATCGAGCTGCTGGACACCTTGTCCATGCAGGCGGCGATCGCCCATTCTCAGCTCGACCTCGAAGCGCGGCCGTCGCTGTTCCTGGAGTTCCACGGTTCGGCGAATTCGGTCGCCGAACAGGCCGAGTTGTTCGCCGCGATCGCCGAGGACCACGGCGGCGGCCCGTTCCAGGGCGCCAAGCGGACCGAGGAGCGGGCGCTGTTGTGGAAGGCGCGGCACCAGTTCTACTGGGCGGCGCTGGCGCTTCGCCCCGGCGCCAAAGGCATCGCCACCGACGTCTGCGTGCCGGTGTCGCGGCTGGCCGAATGCATCGCGGAAACGCAAGCCGACATCGACGCCGCCGGCCTGATCGCGCCGATCGTCGGCCATGTCGGCGACGGCAATTTCCACGTGACGCTGCTGCTCGACATGGACAGCGCCGAGGAGATCGCCGCGGCCGAAGCCTTCATGGCGCGGCTGGCCGAGCGGGCGGTCGCCATGGACGGCACCTGCACCGGCGAGCATGGCATCGGCCAGGGCAAGCGCGGCTATCTGCGCAAGGAGCTGGGTGACGCCGTCGACGTGATGCGCGCAATCAAGACCACGCTCGATCCGGACAATATCCTCAACCCCGGCAAAATCCTGCCCTGATCGGGACGCGGTAAGGTCTCGACATCGGGGCCCGGTTCTGGCCTATCCTTTGACGGCCCGGCCGAACGGCTGGCGGCGGTCAGCGCGAGACAAGCGGCGCTTGGCATCATGTGGCGCGGGCTCGCCGCAATTGCGACCACGAGAAGAGGAGCCCCATCCTGGTCAGAGCCTTCGTTCTTTTCGGCGGCCTCCTGGTGCTGGCGCTCATCGGGGCGCTGGTGGCGCCGTATTTCATCGACTGGACCGCCTATCGCGACGATTTCCAGCGCGAGGCCTCGGCGATTCTCGGCCGCGACGTGGTCGTCAGGGGTGAAGCCTCGGCGCGGCTGCTGCCGTTTCCGTCGGTCACCTTTGGGGATGTCGAGGTGCTGGACGAATCGGGCGCGGCGCTGGCGACGATCGGCCGGTTCCGGATGGACGCGGAGCTCGCGCCGTATCTCTCCGGCGAAATCTTCATCTACTCGATGTCGCTGGACCGGCCCTCCATCCGCATTCCGATCCGGCCGGACGGTTCCATCGACTGGGTGGTGGAGAAGCCGAAGATTCCGACCGGCGCGACGGTGGTGCTCGACAATGTCGCGATCACCAACGGCACGGTCCGTATCGAGAACGGCCTGACCGGACGCAGCCACGAGTTGTCCGGTGTCGAGGCGGTGTTGTCGGCCGGCTCGCTGGCCGGACCGCTCGACGGAAGCGGTCGCTTTAAGCTGGGCGGCGAGGCGGTCGCCTTTACGCTGGCGGCCGGAACGCGGCAGCCGGATGGATCGGTACCGGTTCGCCTCGTCACCGCCAACGAGACGCTCGCCACCCAGATAGCGCTCGACGGCGCCGCGCGGTTCGAGGACGGGCGGCCGCAATTCGCCGGCACCGCCGTCATCAGGCGGCCATTGCCGGAGGCGGCGACGGGCGGCGCGGCGGTGGTCGACGGCAACCCGTTCGCGGCGGCTGACGCGGCATCGTCCGACACTGCGGCCGATACGTCGGCAAAGCCGGATGTCCTGCCGGTCCGGGCGGTCGGAGCGGTGACCCTGACGCCCACGGCCGCCGAAGTCCTCGACCTGCGTGTCCAGGCGGGAGGCAGCAAGCAACCCTATCTCCTGACCGGCCAAGGCCGCCTCGATTTCAAGGCGGTGCCGCATTTCGCGCTGGATCTCGAAGGTGAGCAGGTCGATGTCGACACGATCGCATCCGGCGGCGCGGAGACAGGCGAGGCGAGCCCGGAAGCCGCCGCGATCGGATTTGCGGAGCGGCTGGAGGCGGTGCGCGCCGTCCTCGCCGACATTCCCCGGCCGACGATCCCTGGTACCGTGGCCATCTCGCTGCCGGTGGTCGTCGCCGGCGACACGACGATTCGCGATGTCGCGTTTTCGGCAAGCCCGACCGAATCCGGCTGGACGCTGGCCCGCTTCGCGGCGGAACTGCCGGGCCGGACCCGGCTGGAAGCGAGCGGTGTCGTCGATCTCGACGAGAGCTTCGGCTTTCGCGGCGACCTGCTTGTCGCCTCCCGCCAGCCATCCGGCTTTTCCGACTGGCTGACCGGCGATGTCGACCCGTCGGTGCGCGCCCTGGCCGGCGCCGGGTTGGCGGCGAAGACGGTGCTGACCGCCGAAAAACAGGTCTTCACCGACCTGGAACTCGACATCGGTGGCGACCAACTTACCGGCCGGCTGGAGCGCTCCAGGGTAGGCGAGCGGACGACGATCGCGGCGGATATGGAGGGGGGGAAGGTCGATCTCGACGCGCTACTTGCCCTGACGCGACTGTTTACCGGCCCGTCCGACGCCCTGGCGAACGCCGACCAGTTCGATGTGGCCTTGACCGCCGGCCCGGTGACGCTGCGGGGTGCGTCGGCCGAGCGCATCGACGGCGATATCCGCTACGACGGTGACACGCTGGCGATCGGCAAGCTCGACGTTGACGGTCTCGCCGGCGCCAGCCTGTCGGCCCGGGGGGAGCTGTCGCAACTGAGCGGCGATGCGCGCGGGCGGCTCGCCGTGGCGCTCGATTCCGGCAAGCCGGAGCAGTTCTTCGAATTTCTGCGATCGCGGTTTCCGGGAGTACCCCTGCTTGAAGCGATCGACGGGCAGGCGGCGCGTCTGGCGCCGTTGGCCCTCGCTGGCGCGGTGGAGACGATTGGAGGCAAGGCGGGACAACCGCCGAGCCTGCTGGTGCGTCTCGACGGGACCGCCAATGGCAGCAAGATCGATCTGTCGGCCTCGATCGAGAACGGCCTCAACGCGCGTGCGGAAAGTGGTCGGTTCGGTCTCGATCTGCGTCTGGAGAACGATCGGCCGACAGTGTTGCTCGGCCAACTCGGGCTGACAGCCATGGAAGCCGGTGCGCCCGCGCCGCTGGAAGCGGAGCTGTCTTTGTCGGCGTCGGCGACCGGGCCCATCGTCGCCTCGGCGACATTGCGCGCGCCGGGAAGTGAAATCAGTCTGGATGGTACTCTCAATGTGACGCCCGGGGGCGTTTCCGGCGGTGACGTCTCGCTTTATGTCAAGAGCGGCGACGCGCTGCCATGGCTGCGCACCAGCGGCGTCGATCTTGGCGCGTCGCTCGACGCCGCCCCGCTCGATCTGACGGGGACGATCGCCTACGAGCAGGGTAACTGGACCATCCGCGACCTGGGTGGCCAGATCGTCGGTTCGACGATCGAAGCTGCCTTGCGAAAACAACGCGGGCAACCTTTCGAGGGGACGGTGCGCCTCGATAGATTGTCGATGCCGTGGCTTGCGAGCCTGGTCTATGGGCGCGCGCTCGACGACGGCGACCCAAAGCGACTTTGGCCGAGCGAGGCGTTCCGGCCGAGTTCTCTTGCCGGTCTCGATTTTTCGGTGGCGCTCACCGCCGCGCAGCTCGACCTTGGTGCTCCGCTCATGACGGATTTCGCCGCCCGGATGTCGGCAGACGCGGGCAATCTGACCTTCGACGACGCGAGCGTTGCGGCCGCTGGCGGACGTCTCGACGGCCGGCTGACGCTGCGCAACGCCAACGGCATTGGCGGGTTGACGCTCGAAGCCGAGGCCAGCGGCTTCGATCTCCCGAAATTCTGGCCCGAGCTTTTGGTCGATGGGGAAACGGCGAGTCTCGATGGCAACATCCGGCTCGACAGCACCGGCCAGTCCTATGAGGCGCTGGTATCGGGTCTGACGGGTGCCGGCCAGGTCGCGATCGCCAATGCGCGCGTGCCCGGGGTGCCGCAGCGGTTATTCCGGCCGCTGCTTGCGGCCGCCGATCAAGAGGGCTTCAAGCCCGACAGCGATACCGGCGCCGCGCTGCGGGCTCTGTCGGCCGAAACCAGCTTTGCCGTTCCGGCCGCAACAAGCGCCTTCTCCGTGACGGCGGGTCGCGCCCGCTTTGCGCCGGTCAGCATAAAGGACGGCGATGAGAAACTGACCCTGGACGGGACCGTGGACCTGACCGATCTGACGGTCGCCGCCGATCTCACACTGGCCATCGAACCCGGTGACGACCGCGTGGAAGGGGCTGAGCCGACGGTGTTCTATTCCCTGACCGGCCCGCTTGCCGAGCCGGCGCTTTTGGTCGATGCGACGGCGCTCGCCAACTACCTTGCGGTGCGCGCGCTGGAGCGCGAACAGGCGCGGGTGGAGGCGATGCAGGAGAGCCTGCAGGAGACGCTGCGGCTGCGGCGGGAAGCGCGATTCTACCGTTGGCGGGCGGCGGAGGCGACGCGGATCGCGGACGAGCGGCGCGCCGCCGAGGAGGCCGAAAGGCTCAGGGCGGAGCAGGCGGCGGCCGAAGCGGCACGCCAGCGGGATGAGGAAGCGGCCGCGCAACGCGCGGCGGCCGAACAGGAGCGGCAGAGCGAGGAGACGCGTCGCAAAGAGGCGGAGGAAGCGCGTCGCCGCGAAGCCGAAGCGGAAGCTCAGCGCCAACGCCAAGCCGCGGAACGCCGACGCCAACAGCAAAGCCAACCGTCGCCGGCACCGAGCGCCAGCGCGGCGCCGAGGCTGGACTTCGACAGGCCGCTTCCCAGCGCGCCGTCGGGTGGGAAAACCCGCTTTCCCTCATTGCCGGGCGTCGAGAATCCGCTGGAGTTTTGATACCAAGCTGCGGTGATCGGAACGCATTGGATGGCGCTGAACGGGCTTGTCCGACCGAGGGCGACGCGCGGGTCGATGCGGCGCAAATCGGGATGCCGCCCTCTGGAGTCAGCCGTGTCCGTCGGATGGAGGATCGGCGCGCGCCAGCGCCTCGTCCAGAACGAATAGCCGGATAGCGGAGGAGAGGTTCGTGTTCTGCGCGCGGGCTGCGTCGATCTCCGCCACCAGCGCCGCGAGCGCCAGACCGCGTGCCGCTGCTATCGCGCGCAGGCGGTTCCAGAATTTGTCCTCGATGCTGATCGATGTCGCATGACCACGGATCGCCAGCGAACGCTTGACGATCACGACGGCTTGCCGGTCTCGCCCGGGCTCTTACGGGCAGGTGCGGACGGTTCGGCTTCAATCGGCGCCGCACGGTCGCGCTTCACACCGTTCAACAGACGGCTCGCACGCTCCCGCTCGACACGGGCTTCGTCCCGCAGCGCTTTCGGCGTTCCATGCCGGATTCGATTGGCGTCGGCTTCAAGCTCCGTCGCGCCACGCCGCTGCCGTTTGCGGGCGAGCCGGAGATTGACGATGTCGGCGGACATCGCCGGGCTCAGGTCTTCTTGCGGAACGCGTCGAGGGAGACGACGTCGGCATCTTTCTTTTCCGGCGCTTCGTCCCCGGCCTCTTCGCTCTCGGTCGTGGTGTTCGGCTTATCCTTGGGCGACTTCTTGCCCTTCGGCTTCGTCGCGGCCTTGGCCGGAGCAATCTGGGTCGGCGAGCCGACCAGAACCGGGCCGTGCGATTCGCCTTCCTCCGAGGCATCCAACTGCTCGTTAGCGGCGTCGATTCCCCTGACGTCGAACTCGAGTTCGAAGTTCACCGCCGGGTCGTAGAAGCCCCGGATCGCGGCAAAGGGAATCAGCAGGCGCTCAGGGATATCGGAAAAGGACAGGCCGACCTCGAAGGTCGTGTCGGTGACCTGCAAGTCCCAATATTGATGCTGGATGACGATGGTCATCAGCTCGGGATATTTTTCGCGCAACCGCGAGGAAATGCGCACACCCGGCGCGGAGGTCAGGAAGGTGATGAAGAAATGATGCTCGCCCGGAAGGCCGGTCTTGACGACCTCGCCGATCACCTTTCGGATCACGCCGCGCAACGCCTCCTGCGCGAGAACATCGTAACGGATAAGGTCCTGGCCCATTGCGGTGTCCTGAATTCTCGATGCTGCGGACGGGCGCGGGTGGTCGAACGCATCCCATAAAAAAAGTGGAGGCTTCTGTTGCCAGGTGCCTCCGAACCCCGCCTAGAAGTGCGAACCTCCAGGGCTTGATTTGAAGCGATCACACTGCTTACGCAGCGAGACGTGCTTCCGCGTAGTTGTCATTTGCAACTATCATACGGCCCGATAACGGCGGTACCATTCCGAGCAAAAGTCCGATCTTTACGCCCTCGTCGATCCTATTTCGCCCCCGCCTGGACCCACCGCTCATACAAGGCGAGTAGTGGGTCCAGGTGGAGGCGCCGGGTACCGCCCCCGGGTCCGAAAGGTTTATTACATCGGCCGTTTATCGCCATAGCCGACCCGAAAGCCGGCACGCACAATATAAGGGGATCGTTCCAGCATGAAAAGGGCAAGACGCTTCCGAAACTTGAGGGAATCGGTCAAAGTCGATCAACCGAACACCCGGGGAAGGCCGGCTGGGAGGATTTCGGGTCGCAAGGCCCCTGTCGGTCGACTTCTCCCGTTACCGTCTTCATCGATCGTTTCGCCGATCAAACTCTGATAACACGCGCTCCCGATCGAGGACGTCGCCGCAGCAATCTGCCGAGAGCCGGTCTTGCCTGAACCGGAGGGCCTGAACCGGAGGGAATGTCGCCATGCGCCAGTATCTGGATCTTCTCGCCCATGTCCTAGACCACGGGACCGACCGCTCCGACCGGACCGGCACGGGAACCCGCTCGGTCTTCGGCCATCAGATGCGCTTCGATCTGTCCGCCGGCTTTCCGATGCTGACGACGAAGCGGCTGCACTGGAAGTCGATCGCCCACGAACTCCTGTGGTTCCTGCAAGGCGACACCAACATCGCCTATCTCAGGGAGCACGGGGTCCGCATCTGGGACGAGTGGGCGGACGAGAACGGCGACCTCGGTCCGGTCTACGGGGCGCAATGGCGTTCCTGGCCGGACTATGACGGCGGCAACATCGACCAGATCGCCAAGGTCGTCGATGATATCCGGCGCAATCCGCATTCGCGTCGGCTGATCGTCACGGCCTGGAACCCGGCACTGGTCGACGAGATGGCGCTGCCACCCTGCCATTGCCTGTTTCAGTTCTACGTCGCCGACGGGCGGCTGTCGTGCCAGCTCTACCAACGTTCGGCCGATATCTTCCTCGGCGTGCCGTTCAACATCGCTTCCTATGCTCTTTTGACCGCAATGGTCGCCCAGGCGACTGGCCTCCAGCCAGGTGACTTCGTGCACACTTTGGGTGACGCGCATCTGTATGCCAATCATTTCGAGCAGGCGCGGCTGCAATTGACCCGCCAGCCCGGTCCACTGCCGACGCTGTGGCTCGATCCCCAGATCACCGATCTGTTCGCCTTCCGCATCGAGCATATGGGCCTCGAAGGCTACGAGGCCGACGGACACATCAAGGCAAAGGTGGCGGTCTGATGCGCCAGCCCGAACTCGTCGCCATCGTCGCGATGGCCCGCAACGGCGTCATTGGCAAGGATGGCGCGATGCCGTGGCGCATGCCGAGCGATCTCAAGCGCTACCGTCGTCTGACCATGGGCAAGCCGATGATCATGGGACGCAAGACGCTCGATTCGATCGGTCGGGTGCTCGATGGACGCGACACCATCGTGCTGACCCGTTCCGCCGACCTGCCTTACGAAGGGGCGCTGCTGGCGCATTCGACGGAGACGGCGCTCGACCTTGCCTTCGAATGTGCCCAAAGACGTGGGGCAGACGAGGTCGCGATCGTCGGCGGCGCCGAAATCTATCGCCAGCTTCTCGACCGAACGGACCGGCTCATGGTCACGGAAATCGACGCGGTTGTCGAAGGGGACGCGATATTTCCTCCGATCGATCCGGCCATCTGGCACAAGTTTCACGAGGAGACGTGCGAACGTTCGGAGAAGGACAGCGCCGACAGCCGCTTCATCATCTACGAGCGGCGCCGGAGCTGAGGTCGAGTCGGGAGCGTTCGTCGTTTCCGAAATGTGCGCCGATCCGCGGTTGCCGTTCACCATCATGACGCCTAGGGAGGTGAAACGGCCAAGCCTGCGTTGAAAGCGGATTTGGCAGTTCCTATAAGGACACTAACAGATTGACGCTTGG
>LAZR01000576.1_pt1 | contig 27448 bp, 27 predicted proteins | sample 329461 | NCBI WGS metagenome assembly LAZR01 (sample SAMN03002196, study PRJNA259156) | marine sediment metagenome | biome: sea floor; feature: Hydrothermal impacted sediments; material: marine sediment; isolation source: Loki non-amplified sample from Loki's castle hydrothermal vent sediment ...
ACCAAGTAGCGCTGGTAATCCGGTCCGGCCCCGTGGAAAGGCCGAACACGAGGATCTCCGATAACCTCGACAAGGTCATGAACCTCTCTCTCAGACATTTCTTCATTCATCCAATTTCACCCCCTCTTCTCCAGGTCCTTCACTCTGGGTGTTCTCTCCTCAAGGGCTTTCACCCTCTCTTCAAGATCCTTCTCCTTCACCCTGAGTTCTTGATACAGCGTCATGAGCGCGTCTACTCGAGCAGCGTATTCCTTGTTAAATTCAAGCCATGCTTCAAATCTAGCGAGGAGTTCCATGATCGCCAAGTCATGGAGGGTTGGCTCTCCTTTCTGAAGCCAGATATCCCTCAGTGTTGCCAGCCCATCGAATTCAAGCGTCCTCTCGGCGATGAAGATCCTCTTTTCAGCGTCGGTTAAGCGCCTATCTCCAACCATCACATTCCCCTCAACGTGACCGTCTTCAGAAAGTCGGCGCAGAATGTTTCCCAGTCCTGTCTTCCATCATTAACGAGCCGAACGGATGGAAGAAGGTTGATCTCGGAGTTCTTCAGTTCCTTGGGGCAATCACTGTTCGAATCACAGTGGGCGCATCCTTTAACGCCATAGAGAAACTTCAACTGCATCATGAGTCCTCCTTACATCCCCGCAGATGCCACACCGTATAACGGGCCACATCTCGAGCGGGGAATCCGCAGTTGAACCCCCAGAAGAAGCCGAGCACCCCCCTCAGAGTGTCATAGACCCCGTTATCACCGACCCACTTGCTCATCCAGTCCCTGACCGGGTAGAAGAAATAATCATCCAGAAGCTCATGGAGCCAGAATCGACGGTTGCTTGGGCCTGTCCCAGGGACATAACCACCGTACTCCTCATCAAGCTTGGCGGTCCTCATCATGCTCATATGATGGAATCTATCTCCATATTCGTGCTCGAAGGGCAAAGTCATTTCATCGCCTCCCTGATGCGCTCGTAGGGTGTCTCCTCAATCTGCTCCCATCCTGCGGGACCCGTCATGCTCGGCTTCAGGAACACCGGGATATCCAGCTCCCGGGCCATGGCGACGAGTTTGTCCACCCACTCCTTCTCAGGCATGAAAGCCGGGGTTCCGACCTGTTTGGTCCTCTTGCCGATGATGATCCACTGGATCCCTGTGAGGTCGACATATTCGCTGAGGTCCTCAAGGAGGGGTTCGAAGCATACCATCCGGGTGAATGTCGGCATTATCCTGAGCATATCTATACCCCGGACCTGCTCGCGTTTCGTGACGCTGATGCCGACGATGACGTTCCTCGGGATCTCCACTCCTCCGCGCTCATTTACGGGCGTATCAGCCGCAATCTTCCACAGTTCATCATACTGCTTCGTGAGCGTGACGAAGATATGCTGCGGGCAATCTCTCATGATCCCAAGGGCCTCCCGCCTCCACTCGGACTCGGCGAACATCCAGTCACCCATCGAAACGTTAAAGAAAACTGTCGCCTTCTTTCTCCTCGTGGGGAGATCCATCTTGTCTGGATGCAGTACAACTTTGAATGGGTCCTCCTTCGGATAGCCGTATCTGCCTTTGAGCCTCATGGTGGCTATGCATTTGGCGTAGCAGCCCTCACAGTGCTCCCCGTCAACTCCATCGCAGCCGGACATCCAATTCCACGATAATTGACTCCACTCTATGTTCCGTTTCTCATGCTTCAATTTTTGATGAATCGTCAATCCAGGCTCCTCCTTAACTCCAACTCAGTTTGACGAGAGCTTTTCCCAGACCCGTCGAATACTTCTACCGGGATCCACTCCTTCCTCGCCCTGGCGATCATGTCTTTCGTTCCCTTGCTATTGGCGAGGTCTTCATGGAAGGCAACTACCCTGTCCGGCTTCCCCTCATCCAGCATCTGCTGGTTCCTGATGGGGCCGGCTGCATCCCCGTGTAGATCCCATCTTGCCGGGTATCCTCGAACTATATGACGATATATGTGAGCAAGGTTATGGGCGATGTCATCGACTCCTGGAGCATCCCCGTGGATCACCACAGAATACGGAGGCAGAGCCTTGATGTAGACCTCGATCATTAATTTGTTAGTCCAGGTCCTGCTGCCGCAGATGAGAACTCTCAATGCGGTATTTACTCTATTCTATACTGCTAAAAGCCTTTGGTGAAAATCGGTCAAGCTTCACTTCCTTGTACCTGGTCGTTCTCATTTCGACCCAAAGTGTCTCGAGATCCTTAGATAAGTCATATCTCCATCCCAGGGATAGTGGAAACTCGTATCCTACATAATTTATACTGTGGATTATTGTTGAGGCCTCCTTTATCTTCCAGGGATCGAAAGCATAGAATCTGATTTTACCCTCCCGTGGCTTGTAGGCGAGCACGAGAGGCTGCTCCCCCATGTGGCTCTCCGTAATTAGAAAACGATGAACTGAAAGAACACTCTCCTCAATAGTATCCCCCCAACTCGCAGCTTTAGCTATGAGAATAAATGACTGAAGCCCCTGCTTCATTGTGACGCCGAAAAGCTCCTTCCGAAGCCTTATTTCCCCTTCGTAGTCGAATCCTCTCTCCAGGAGCTGTTTGACTGCCAAACCCAGAACACTGGGCTTGTCAGACAGGCAATACACCGGCTTCTCGGAGCTCCTTATCTATACCATCGACTACTTTAGGGTCCTCAACATTTATGCATTCACGCATTTTCTCGGGGGTGCATTCGGGGCACAGGGCCTGACGTCCCTCCTCGCCATCCGCCTCTAGCTTGTTATATTGTTTTATGCAGTTGAGAACTATGCGGGCCCGCTCCTGTTTGTCTTCCGGCAATTCTCTCAATAAGTCTACTAATACAGGATGTGCCATCGGCTTTTGTTCCATCGGCTCCTGGGGCTTCTTCTCTTCAACCCCTTCAACTGCTTGCTCGATCACTGCTTGACGCGCGCGCGGGGCATCAATCAAAGCCTGAACATATGAATTAATTTTTTTGAAGGCTTCATCCCGAGTCAGCTTCAAAGCGTCTTCAAGTACCTGATCTAGCACATCCTTGAGAGTTGAGACTATGTTAGTTAGGATCTCCTTCTCAGGGTCGCTGAGTTCTACTGGCCTCTTGCTCATGGCTTCGGCCTCTTTCAGTTTTTCATCCAGACTCATGATCTACCTGCCTCCGTCCAGCTTGTAACGGCACTTCTCACAACTTTCTCCTGCTGTTCCTCAGTGAGACCTAGTTCTTTCATCAATTCCTCTATGAGGAAGACCGCAATTTCAGGTCTTCGATCAACGAGCCTTCGTAGCTGCTTCATATATTCGTCGCTGATTCCGCTCATCTAAATCTCTACCCGCATCCTCTGAAGCTGGCATTAAACATTTGACACTCTCCTCCCAAACAGGCGGCCAGTTCCTTAAGCTCCTCTTTGGGAATAAATCCCTTCTTAAATTCTCCGACCTTGTCAGATTGATTTACTGTGAATTTCTGTAATAGCGCGGCGTAGAAATCTGGGCAGACTGTGTCTTCCGGCTTTCTTTTTTCAGTCATTTTCTCACCCCCCCTCATATGAACGTCTCTATCACTGTCTGTTGTAGATCCTGAGGGGCGATCTCGAACATTTTCTGAGTCAGCATCTTACAGTACTTCATGAGGGTTTCGAGATTTGAACTGTTCGTATATTTATCAACCAGGTCTATGAGGTTGGTAGGATAGTATCTGCTCAGTTGCTCATACACCCTCACAGTTTTATTCCTTCTATCCACGATAGGCGAAATTGGGACCTGTTTCTTGGCCTTTCGACGGTTCCTATGCTCCCATACAATATCCGCTGCTTCGGTTGCGGTTTTCCCCGCCTTCACCTGGAGTTGATGCTCGAGGAACTCATCATCATATTGAGAATACTCCTTCAGCACTTCCTCAACAGTCATGCTGGTCTGGCTTTTCCTCATGATCTCCCTGCCTGGAGGGAGTTTTCCTGTCTCTTTTGCACCTTCTAAAATCTGTTGCTGTACATCGTCAGGGGCTGATCTAAACGCTCTGGCTTGAAACTCTGACTCTATGTTTATGCCATGTGGCATATTTTCTCCGCTATTTTCGCCGCTTTCATGAAAGGGACCTCTTCCCGCTATTTCTGAATTTATGAGTTTGAGGTGCCGGGACACCCAAGACTGATCTTTACCGAGGATCTCCGCTAGTTTCTGCTGAGTATACTGAAACTTCATCTGCATGAGTTGAAGCCAATTCCCTATGCCCATGCTAGTTACGCTTGAGCGCTGCACATTCCTGACCAATGCTATGGAAAAAGCCTCCTCGTCAGTCATCTCCCTTATTTCACAAGGAGCCGTCTTTAGGCCCACCACCCGACCGTGAGCCAGCCTGCGGTTTCCATCGACTACTTCGAGGAAGTCTCGTCGAGTTGGATGGGGGCGTACAAGCAGAGTGTCGCGTATTCCGTATTCTCGAAGAGACGCTTGGAATTCCTGGTCCTCTTTTTCATCTCTCGTGATCCGCATGGGTGGGGAGAAGGAGACGAGCATATCCAGCGGCATGTTCTTGTAGACTATCAGCCGCTGATCCGCTTCACTCACCCAATCTCTCCTGGAGGCGCCTGCATCGTTCCTCAAGTTCGTGCTTATCTCTTTCGGCGATCTGTAGCTTCAGTTCCAAGTTCTCTATTTTATCTGCCCTTTCCCGTAGTAGCTGTGGAATGGATAGGAGCCACTCTCTCCAGTGTTTTGTTCCCTTCCATTTCCTGAGTTCCTCTCGTTCATCGCGTCTCATTTCAGCATGTAGATTAACCAAGTCGGAAGGGCGGTTCACCATACATAAATCCATACAAGGGTTGTATGCAAATCTTTAAAAGTTTTAGCCATGGAATTCTCAAGAGTAGCTAAATGGTTTATGTGGTAGAAACTTTTTAAAATAATTAGCGCGCATTACCTTCAACAAGTGAGGATAACTTCTTGGACGACAAAGACGGCGAGAATCCGGGGCCTGGTCATCTTGGCGTTCAGGGTTGGGAACTTGCGAAGCTCATCGGCAACTACGAGAGGTTCACCCAGGACGTCGACTCGAAGCTCACCCGGATAGAGGAGCGGCTCGAGACGGGGCAGGAAACCTTCACCGAGATCAAAACCACCATGGCCGCGAAGGCTGAGCAGCTCGAGAACATCGATGACCGCATGAATCACTTTGAGCAAAACGGGCTGAGTCGACGCCGACGTCTACAGATCGACGGCACCACCATAGCCGCCTTAGCCCTAGCCCTTAAGGAGATATTCGTCACTCTCATCAAAGCATTTCAATAACCCAAATAGGCTTTATATACCTCATTCCATACCCTAATTTGGGTGCCTATCATTGCTGCGGGGGATCATTACTGTTTTAACTCGATGCAGCTTTGGCCTTGAGAAGAACGATGTCTGTGACAGTCTGCTTTGCAAGTTCAGATGCATGCAGGAAGATGCACCGGAAGGACTTGTGAAAGTAGGCATTCATCTATGCCCCCGAAACACTGAATATGAACCTAAAAGCAAACATGAAAGGATGATTGTGAATGGGTGAAAGAGAACGACAACAAATCGCAGCGATGTTTGAACGCCAGGAGCAGTTAAATCGACTTTTGGCGCTCAATCTGCTCTCCGTGGAAAATGATCTGCTTATTGAGAAAGGGCGTGTGTTGATCGAGAAAGAACGCGTGCGGGTTATGGAAGAGGTCTTCAGAGAAGCGCATGTCTTTGATAACTGGCCTCCTCAGTTAACCGAAATCGAGGATATAGCAGAAACAGATAAAGTATCTGAAATGCTGGCTGACATGATCTTGGATCGAGGATCTCACGCAGTTGAAGACCTTGCCCGTGAATTGAATCTGAAAGACTTTTCCCCCGAGAAGAAGCAGCTGTTCAAATCAGTACTTATCAATATGGGGTTCCCTGAAACTAGGTTGAACGCACTAAAACCGGGGGAATAGGGCTAGAACGCGTAAAAACACATACATGCACGAATAAAATCGGTTACGCCGACCTAAACTCTTTTTATTATTGTCTGCTTATTTAACTCCGAATAAGGCTTGGAACCCTCAAATTCACTTATCGATGAGCTTGATCGCTTACAAAAGCAGGGCCAAACCTTAATCAATAATCTTCAATGGACCAAGTCGCTCAAAAACATCTTCGTCTTCATCGAGAATTATGTGCCAAAACATCTCTTTGATCTAAAACAGGCCTCCCCACAACAACTTGAACTATTCGAAGCCGTTCAGAGGGGCGATTCCTACCTCATAATCAGGGCCCCCCGAAAAGGAGGTAAGACGATCTGCGTTGCCATCATCGCCGTCTGGCTCACCCTCATCGATCAGAGATACAGAGTTTTCATACTATCCGGCAGCCAGAACCAAGCGGAATGGCTATACGACTACTGCAAACAAATCCTCTGGCCGGGTGGACCCCAAGGAGCTGCCACACGCAGGTTCTTCTCACAATTCCTGCTCAACGAGCCCATGAAGACCCGCTTAATCTACAAATCTGGGGGCTGGATACGATACAGTGCTGCAAGCTCGAAGCAGGTCAATGCTCCAACGGCAGATGCACTGATAATGGACGAATACGTTCTCATCCCTACTAAAATAAAGGAAGAAGCCTGGCCCATGGTTCGTGGTAGCGACAGGATCATGCGGATCCTGCTCAGCACCGCAACACCGGGGAAGGAGGGCACCGATTCGTTCCTCGATATACTGGATGAATCGAAGGATCTGGGTTTCAGTAAGTTTGAGTGGGAAGCAAAGGATTGTCCCTTCCTCCAAACCGATACTGCTAAAAAGGACACTAAAATAGCTCGGCATTTTATGTCTGAGGATATGTTCCGGACGCAGTACATAGGCGCTCTTCCTCGAGGGGTTGGCCGGATCTTCCCTAAAACTTTCTTACGTAAAGCATTCGTAGCCCCAGACCCAGACCGGCCTGGCTTTCTATTACCACATGGCACGGACTTAGAGGGGATCCCTTATGATCCTGAAAATCTCGAGTTCAGAGGAGATGCAAAGGGGGCCTTCGACTGGGGCTATGATCATGATACCGCCATGATCGAAGGCTACCGTGGACTCAATCAAAAGATAACCATAATGAAGCTCCTTATTGAAAATAACACAAGTGCGACAGACTGGGCTAATCGTGCCTTTGAGGACTGGGAAGCTTACAACATCTTTGAGTGGCATTGTGACGCCGCCGGAGCTTTTGAAAATAGGGAGATCCAGGATCGAGGACTCCGCGTTATCCGTCGACCCTTCCAAAGCAAAACCGAAGGGAAAGAGTTCCTCATTGGCATAGCCTATTATTGGCTACAACATGAAGGGGTAGTAATCCCGGACACGCCTGAGTTTGACCCTCTCAAGAAACAGCTTCTAGCATACCGCCGGGGTCCCGATGGCAAACCCGTTAAAAAATTCGACCATGCCGTCGACGGCCTCCTCCTGCTTCTCGGAGGCTGGGATCCCATCTATTATGAAGAATCTAGACAACCCGTGTTGCCACCCATGTCAACAGAACGAGACTTGAGTTCTGTGGCGAATAATTGGACTACCTTTAGATCTGAGAGAGATGGCTGGATGCCTCAGTCTTGGGAAAATAGGCGAGAAGAATTGACTAGCTTACCGAGTGAAGGGATAAATAATGGGAGAAGAACCAAATCAGCCTAAACGTGGGCTTCTCCAAGCAGCAAGGAGAAGGGCAGCAGATCTACTGATCCCTGGGCTCGGGGAAATGGTCGACAACTACGATACCATTAGTCTCAGACTTCAAAGAATGACCCAACAGCGAGACAAACTGTCAGAGGATATTGGTGCTTATAAGGCTCCTCAATGGGCGAATCTGGCCATCGGCGACTATAATCCCGATCTCGTAGATTTTGTAGAATACGATAAGATGATGAACGATGCGCAGGTTAGGGCGGGTTTCGATCTTATCGAAATGGGCGTTCTCATGAAGCCCTGGAAGATCCGGCACCCTGACAAGGACGTCGTTTCAGCTCTCACCGCGAATCTTGATCGTCTCTTATACCCCGGATTTAGAAACGCCATGAAGGAAATGCTCTCTGCATTGGCCTATGGATTCAGCGTAACCGAGATCGTCTTCGAAGAGTATAAAGGAAAGTGGCTTATCCGGAAATCTAATGGATTAAAAACGCTCGACCCCCAGTATATCAAGTTCTTCAGTGATCCCTATGGGAATCTGGAGAAGATAGAGGAGCGGATCGGGGGAAACCGCATCGAACTTCCTCTTGAACGGGAACTGGTCTGGAGCCATGGCCGGCATTTCGGCAACTGGTATGGCGACTCTCTTTTGAGGGCCTGTTACAAGAACTGGTTTATCAAAGACGCCATGCTCAAATTCGCAAACATCGCCTATGAGCGATTTGGTAGCCCGCTCCTCCTGGGCACTGCCCCCACTTCCGGCGATATGCAGAATGTTCTTGACACAATGGAACATCTCTATGCTAGAAGCCAGGCGGTACTGCTCAAACGCAATGAAAAAGATGTTACCGCTATCGATATTATAGAATCTAAACGTCGACAGATGCCCTTTGATAGCTACATCCGGTACCAGGACGAAATGATACTACGCCGAATGCTCATCGGCCAGAAGCTGTTTGAGGGAGGCGGAGGCACTTACGGCCCCAAGGTTCCCTTTGACATAATCCTCATGCGTTTCGAGGATTTCCGGCTTGAATTAACCGGCGTAGTAAACCAGATGCTTACTTTTATAGGCGAATTAAATTGGGAGCTTGAAGTCCCTCCGAAGCTTGTCTTTGCCCCTCTTACAACCATGGATATGGCTGCTATCCGAAGCACCATAATGGAGTCAATCGAGAAAGGCATCATCGAGAAAGGAGAGCCTTGGATAAGAGACGAACTCGGCTTCCCCCCTCAAGAAGAAAAGAAGCTATTAACGCCGTTACCGGGCAGAGTCTTCACGGGCAAGCATGCCCAATGGCTGGCTTCCGGGCATAAGCGTATCATTGTCTCAGCGAAATCCTTCGAGAAATATAATGATCAGCAAATCTACATTGTCGGGGAAGACGGGATCCACGGCATCATGGTTGAGGGTAAACCAGAGGGACCCTTCAGCAGCCGGGTGAGGGAGAGATATCGCAACCTTCACCAGATCTCCGCGTCTGAGTGGGGCACCTGGTGGCCGGATAACGGGCAGTTCTGGATATATCAGCCTAAGATTATCGAGCAATTCACTCCGCCTCTGGCATACAGACCGCCTGAAAGTGCTCGGACCTACATTAAACAGGTGGTGACCGGCACAATGGAGGAGACCTGATGCCGTTCGGTTCCTACAGAAACATGAAACATTGCATTCGGGTTATGTCTCATAAGAAGGATCCTCCTGATGATCCTGCCGCGCTTTGTGCCTGGTTGAAGCGGAAGATAGAGGGAGAGGATCCCCTGGTGCTCGCATTCATAAATAATGAAGAGGCACTTTACGGGCTCTACCTCAGCGAGACCAAGACACTAAAATTTCTGACGAAGGAAAAGGCCAACATCATTCTGAAAACCCCGGTACAGATCCGAAGAGATCCCGATGCGGTACTCGTTGATGATCATCGCTGGCTCCACTTATGGGCGAAGGCCCTCGCCGATAAAAAGAAGCTATTCCTTCCTCGTGAGAAGTTAGAGAAACTCCATAGAATCTATGTTGAGGAATTCGACAGACGTAACCTAGATCATCAAAGCCCCCTTGAATTTGGGGTACTCCAACTATCGATGGCCGCCTTACAGGAGCTTTTTGAGAGTCGGCAGCCCTTCTTAGTGGATCCTGAGTTCATCAGTGTGGTGGGTAGCAGTATTTCATCTAAAGCAGAGCCCTCAGACATTGACATTCTTTTCCGAAGCTCTAAATCGGATGCTTTTGGGCAGCAATTCCTAGAGTCGCTGCCAGAGGCTCTTCGAGAGGAGCTGGGGCTCGTCTGGGAGCCCTCAGGGCCGAATGGACCCTATCTTCCAGCTTATGAGCTCTGGGCTCTTCCGATAAAGGAGATCACACCCAAAGAACCGAAGTATAAAATCTCAGTCCTTTCACCGTTTAAGCCACCTGTTGCCGAAAAGAAACTCGACAGAGAAAGCGTAAAGGACCTTCTAGAAAACGATTACTTCGTGATTCTAACACCTCCTCAAGGCATCAGATTGACCATCCACCGAGGAGAAGGCCAAGTCATGGCCTTCGATGAAGATCTAGACGAATACAGCCTTCCCAAACAGATAACAGAGGAATTCCTAGCTATTACAGAACCGACATCCTTCATAGTCGATGGCTTCCTCTCCAAAGACGGGGGCTCCACCTTCGAGATCATAGATATGCCCTGGTGGAGAGAAAGTGAGCACATCAATCAGACAACTCGAACGAGATTCGAGTTTATGTTCCGGCTGCCTGAATCCGATCATGTGCGATTTGCAACCATGCATCACTTTGAAAACAGGCGTGATGTGATAGCGCAGCTCAAAGAGGATACCGGGCGCTACCTCGTTGTTCCCGGGAGCGCCACATACTCCATTGATAACCCCTCAGACTGGATGCTCTTTGATGGAGGAAAAATGGATTTAGCTGCTGGCTCAGATGAGAAAATCAAGGGCCTGGTGGACTCGGGTAAATGGGAAGAGATGAGCGCCGATGCACGCTTCAGCTTAATGACGAAGCGTAAGACCCTCGAGCCGCTCTATCCTTTTGCCCAGCTGAAGACGACAAAGAAAGGGTACAGTCTCCGCGAGGTTTTCGGACTCAAATCTGTTAAGGGTCTAGCCAAAGAGATCTTCCGAGTCCCGAATGAACAGTCTTCAGAAGTAAAAGTCGATGGATTCCGCGTCCAGGCCCACCGACTAGACGACGAGGTTCGACTATTCACCGAATCTGGCCATGACATAACTAAACAGCTTCCCACTCTCGTCAGCGACATGAAAACGCTCCCGGCCAAATCAGTCATATTCGACTCTGAAGCTACGCCATACGATAAGGAATTCCACAATCTTGGAAGAGCCGGGGCAGCTCCCGCCTTCGTCAAAGGTGCTAAAGGCCCCGTCGACGATAGCCGTTGGGCCCTCCACATCTTCGATATACTCTATCTCGATGGTGAAGATCTGCACAACATGCCCTACAGCGAACGTCGGGAGCGATTGAAGGGTATAGAGCTTCCAGTACGAGAAGTCCCAAAATCGGATGCTGACTTTAAAATACATCTTTGGGAGAACCGGGTTGCTCTCTCAACCTCCGCTGATCAGATGGTGAAGGATGCCGGCACTGCCGCCAAGGTTGCAGACAGTGAAGGGGCCATGTTCAAGCAGTGGGATTCTAAGTACCGGCTCAGCGGCAACACTCCGCTTTGGAGCAAAATGAAGGTATCCTACGACATAGACGCCATGGTGGTGGGGATCAAGCAGGATGGTGACGTGTTCAATTATATCTGCGCTATAGGCCCCGTCACGGACGTCGAGGATGCTGAAAATGCTCCTCTTGACTCAGCTAAAGGTAAGACCTTCGTGAAGTGGAAGGGGAAGATCTACAGTGTTTTAGGTAAGACCTTCAACACTAAGACTGAAGCGAAGGTTGGACAGATTCTCCGAGTGAGCGTCAAATCGATCAACAAAATCAGCGATAAGGTTTACCATTGGTTCCATCCCCAGGTCCTCGAGGCAAGAGAGGATAAAACATCCCCCGACCCACTAACGACGGCCGAGACCATTTCCAAGACTGGTTTAATTAAGAAGAAGAAATCGTTAGCTGCTAAGCTACTCTGTGTACTATGCGAGGCTCCATCCTCCTGGTACTTTGGCGGTGGCACCTTCTGCGATGCCTGCATGGATAAGATCAAGAAGGGAACCATCAAACTATCTGAAGGTTACATGGTAAACGGACGTTTTGGCGTAGAATCTCCGCTTGCCTGCTGCCTATCTTCTTGGATTGCAGTGCCCTCCATTTCGGGCTGGGAGTATCATCAAAATAATTCAGAACTCCCCAAGCATCTTCAGGAACTCGGAATCTCACAGATAGTCGGAACCGGAATCAGCCGGGATGCAATCACCAGGTGGGCTGAATCAGGTATAGAGTTCATCTTCAGCACGGCCAGTACAATCTTGGATGTTTATGGAGCCCGCCCCCTGCTTATGGCAGAGCCTTCAATGCCCTCTAAGGCAACATTGAACTCCAAACATGTCAAAGCTTTCTACGGGGCGATTAGATCCGATGAAGTTCCCTGTATGAAACTTAGCTGTGGTACTTGTATGCCCCTAGAAAAGGAACTCCATTTAGCAAATCCTCTCTTGACTTACCCCGATGAATCGAAGACATGGAAGTATGTTATCCAATACCATGTCCGCGGCCTCAGTGTTCACAGTGACTTCAGAGCCGAAATAAGCAAGACACAGCTAATCGGCTGGACATGGGATACCGGGAAAAGTCTCATCAAACCTATGCTCCGAAGGGTGAAGGCAGAAACATTATCCAAGGTTGGCCTTACCAAAGCCCAGATCAAGGATCTGTCCATCAGCGAGGTCTCTGCAAAACTCAAATCCACCGCTGAAGGAAAGAAGCTGCGGAGACAACTAAGTCTTAAAACGCAGGATCTATCCATGGGTCAGCTAAAAACCCTGTTGAACGAGCTCTGGGCAGAAGAAACGGAGCCCATACTCAAAGATCCCAACCAGAAAATCCTCACCCAGCGTAAAGCGGTTGAACCCCATGCTTGGTTGACCTACTCCGGGGAAGTACCCGCGGGAGCAGTCGGCGCAACCGCAGAGATGGAAGGGCACTTCGTCATAATGGATCAAGGGACAATCCAGTTTGGCGCCCAAAAATCCTACTTCCACGAATACTTCATTGATGGTAAGAGAATCAAAAACAAGCGTATCGTAATTAGAAGGCTGCCTACTCGGAAAGAGTGGGGCGTCAAAGAGTCTTTTGCATGGCTCACTTTCTTCACGAAGCCAGGTGAACGCCCGTATGCCATAAGCAACCGGGCGGTGAAATTGGAGTGGATGCCTCCGAAGCGTATCTCCGCTTTGCCTCGAGCTGTCAGGGAGCAGATCCCCTCTGATAGGCAGTACTGGCGGGCGAAGAACGCAAAGCAAATCCGTGATGCTCTGGTCGACGAGTTGAAGGCTCGTAAGATCACCCTCAAACTAGCTCGAGGCCTTCAGTTCGCTGTTAAAAGAGTCTGGCATAAAGGCCCTGAGGTTAAACGAGGCGCGCCCGTTGTCCGATACTGGATTTTAATCCACGATGGTAAGGAGGTTCTAGATGCTTGGGACTTCGGTCAAGGCCCGGATCCCCTCAAGGAAGACGGGCTCTCCGCAAGAAGGAGATCGGGGAAAGACCTTGAGGACCTGATTAACACAACAGGCGAACTGCCTTCCACCCATCCCGTTAGTATAACCAAAAAATTAGTGGTCCATCATGACACAAGCGACCATGGCCCTCTGCAAATTATCGCCGATGATAACCATCTTCTACGCGCCAAGTTCAAGGGGAACACCCTGAAAGGTCTCTATGTCTTCCTGAAGGAGGACCCGGGGTCGGACATGTGGATTTTCAAGGAATCCGAGCTACCCCAACCCAAGAAGATGCTTCTGAGTTCCCCCAACATCATTCATCTAGCCACTACCGGAATGACCACTCACGTTATAGGAGACGTCCTGTTCATTAGCGGTGCCGCGATTAAACCCGGCGAGATCCTTGGAATGGATGGCAAACCCTCCTACTTCACCAAGGAGGGGATCAGGGCATTCTGGCCCTCCATGTACCGGCAGCCCATCGTCATATTACATGGTGAATTAAAAGGGGATGTTATCGGATTCGTCAACAAGCATCACTTCGATGAGAAGTTGGGCTGGGGAATCATTGACGAAGGCATCGTCTGGCATCCTCAAGGAATTAAACTCATTCTCGATCAGACGCTTCCCGACTTCAGCATAGAAGTCCTGCCTGAAGTGATTTGGGACCCCGAGCATAAACACGATCACGTTATCGGAGGAAAGTGCGTGGGCCTGGGGGCAGTGCCAAAGGGTGCCTGTGCAACCTGCCACATAGATGAGGCTATGATAGGTGATCTGAAAATTAACCCTGGCCAAGTCTTCAAGTTCGGCATGTCTGTGACCAGCTATCTGAATCACCAGTACTGGGAGAGGGGAAGGAGCACTCAGGATCTTGCCAATGAACTAGGCCGACCTCGTAGCACCGTTGAAGCTTGGATGACTAAAGAAAACATCCCGAGACGAAGCTACATCGAGTCTCGCCAGCTTCGAATGATCCAGGACGAGCAGGTTCGCAGATTCGGAGGGAGAGCCGGCATAGTTGCCTTGGGCACCGGGGCGTTTACAGACATCTGCGCGGAAGAAATGGCCAATTCACCGCAATGCAAGGAAGCTCGAGAAGGAGGTAAAAGCAAACGAAACTACACTGCCACACTGTTCAACATCGGTGAGGAGCATCTTCTCGTAAACGCCCCTAAGGGGATCTCCGGGATGCTCAAGATCAAACCGACATACGTCCTCTTGGAGCACATCCACGAAGATGTCATCGGGGGCCTTCATGAATTAAGAGCTTTGAACCCCATTGTGTTTGCAACGAAGGATGCATGGGATTACCTCCGAAGGCACTATCAGAGCCTCAGCGGGGAAAAGGGGCGCTTTGAGGATATCTACCCTTTCAAACGATATATCATCAAAGATAAACCCTTCAAAGTCGGCCCCTTCGCCGTGGAAGCCGTAGAAATTGAACATGCAAAACCAGGGGATCCCGCTGCTCTCGGCTTCAAGATCCACATGGGCGATACTGAGATCTGGCATGGCAGCGACGTCTTCCGGATTCCCAACTATAAAGAAGTGCTTAAAGATGTGGATATCTTCATCGGCGACGGCGCATCGCTGAGCAAGGGCATACTCCAAAATCATACGAGCATAGAAACCCAGATTAAATGGGCTCAAGAAGCCGGGATCCCGCGAATCTACTTCACTCAGATAGGCCAGGTCGGTAAAACCCATCAAGAGTTAAATGATGCACTCCGTGAGCTTGCACCGAATGCAGAGGCCCTTTTCGATGGCGCTGAAATCAGCTTGGGCGGCTCTGCCCCGGGGGCGAAGCATACCGAGGCTGTTGCTGTGGATATCCTTGAGGGGAAACGGACTATGATTGTTCGTTCCAAGCCATACGCGGAGTATGCAAAGCGAGCCATTTACCTCCTCACTGAAGACCGGGTGCTGGGCCTCTATGTGGAGGGATACCCTGAGGGGCCCCTTGATGCGGCTAAAGTGAAGTCTGAAATGCGTGACGCTCACGGGATGAGCGATGAGGAATGGACGGCTCAACTAGGAGACGCTGAGAAGGTATGGGTCTATAATCCGCGGATATTGAAGAGGGCTGAACCTGGAAAGGAATATGAGCCTCCTAAAATTGAGACTGCTTTCATACACAATGTCAAGATGAGAGACAAAAATGTCTAGGGTCGTAAGGCATGACGCTCCAGTTCAGTCTGCGGGAACATAAAATCTACGCTGCTTACAACCCAGCATTCACCTTCTCCAAAGCAACGGGAACCATACTTCGTCAGACTTCGCCCAACTCTTCTCTGGGACACGGGTACTTCTTCGTCGTCCTCCCTCGAGCATGGCTTCAGGGTAAATACATCCGATGGAACTGGCAGGGATATGCCAGCTATTCTTCAACCACATTCAACGTCCTCATTTACGATGGGGCCTATGACCGCACTAGCGACGTAGATTTCCCTTCCGGAGCAGCCATCCTCACAAAGGGCAATGGCCTGCTTCAAACGCTGGATACCAATTCTGGCACCTTCGGTGCTGAGACGAAGGATGTCCAGGTAGACGTTTCCGGGGGTTCTGAGGATAACTGCACCTTATTTTTCCAGCTGTCCGATGCCTGGAGCGCACAGAACTTCTGGGAGCAACTTGACTGGGTTGAGATCAACTCAGGGGCCGGCGGAGCTGGCAATCTTTACGATGAGCAGTTCACCGACGCTATCACCATGGAGAGGTCGGGGACCACCGGTGACTACGGCTATATCAGCACTGGCAGCGTTGTTACTGTTTCAGATGGTACTAAGGATCTTTATGCCCATGCCATCATCAGCCGTCCCGCCTCTGCTGAACTTTATGCATCTTTTGAGGTCAATCCCCTTCGTTCCAGCTCCGCGGAACTCTACGCTCATGCCATTATTCAGCAGCCTTCAGAAGAACTCTACGCCCATGTCATAATCAGGAACATCGACACCGCCGAACTCTATGCCTCATTCACCGTCAATCAGTGGTATGGGGAACTCTATTGCCATGCCATCATCAGGCATGAACCCTCTGTTGAACTCTACGCCCATACCATCATCAGGCATGAGTCCTCTGTTGAACTCTACGCCCATACCCTCATCAGGCAAGAGACCTCTGTTGAACTCTATGCAAAGTTTAAGCTAAGCACGGTCCAGTTCAGCCTCAGAGAGCACAAACTCTATGCTGCATTTACCCCCATTTTCACCTTCTCGAAATCGGCTGCTTCAGTACTTCGCATGTATACCGCCACTAATTCACTGGGGGATGGGTTTTTTTTCGTCGTAGTTGATCGTACCTGGTTGAATGATAAATATGTCCGGTTCCGTTGGACATCGGATCTTCCATCCACACTCACCGCCTATGCCCTCATATATGATGGCGCGTATGATCGTTCGAGTAATGTTGATTTCCCCTCGGGGTCGGCCATACTATCAAAAGGCAATGGCCTGCTTCAGACATTAGCCAGCCGCGGAGATCCCTTCGGATGGCAAACGGTCGATGTCCAGGCAAGTCTGGACGGGGGCTCTGAGGATAACTGCACGATTTTCATTAAACTACATGACAACCAAGGTGCCGTTGCTGCCTACCTCGACCTTGACTGGCTTGAGATTAATGCATCTGCCGGCGGGGCAGACACTCTCTTTCGGGAGCCCTTTAACGGCGCCGTCGTCATGGAGCTCACCGGCACAACTGGTGACTACGGCTACATCAGCGATGGATTTCCCCCTTTAGCTGGCACTGAAGCGCTCTATGCTAAAGTCATTGTTCAGCAGCCTTCCGAAGAACTTTATGGGCATACTGAGATCAGACAGCCAGCCTCCGCTGAGCTGCTCGTCAAATTTGAGGTCGGGCAAGGCAGCCAAGAACTCTATGCCCATGTGGTGATCCAAGATACCGAAGATCTCTACGGGCATGCCATAATCAGACAGCCAGCCTCCGCTGATCTCTATGCCAGCTTCGAGGCCCAGGTGGCCCTAAATCTCTACGCCCATGCTATCATCAGGAACATCGACTCCGCTGAGGTCTACGCTCACTTCATCGTCAAAAATATCATTTTCGCCGAACTCTATGGGCACGCTGAGATCCAGCAGCCAGCTTCCGTCGAACTATATGCCCATACCATCATCAAAAACACAGCAGCAGCTGAAGCATACGCCCACCTGATCACCAGGAATGTGAGTTCCCTTGAGGTCTACGCCCATGCTGAAATCAGGCATCCAGATTCTACTGTTCTCTACGCTTTCTTCATCGTCAGGCAGCCAGCCTCCGCTGAGGGCTATGCTCACGCTATAATTCGACAGCCCGGCTCCGCTGAACTCTATGGGGCTGCTGAGATCAAGAACATCGGCTCCGCTGAGGTCTACAGCCATGCAATCATCCGGCAGCCAGCCTCCGCTGAGGGCTATGCTCACGCTATAATTCGACAGCCAACCTTCCTAGAACTCTATGGCCACACTGAGATCCGGCATCCAGATCTCAACGAAATCTACGCTCATACAATCATCAGAAACATCGGCTCCGCTGAGGGCTATGCCCACGCCATAATTCGACAGCCCGCCTCTGCTGAACTTTATGCATCTTTTGAGATCCAACCCTTTCTTTCCAGCTCCGCGGAACTTTATGGGATTGTTGAGATCAGGAACATCGACATCGCTGAGGTATATGCTCATTTCATCGTAAGAAACATCGATTCCGCGGAACTCTACGCCCATACCATAATCAGTCAGCCAAGCACCGAGCTCTACGCTCACACCATCATCCGGCAGCCTGCTTCCACTGAACTCTATGCCCATATCATAATCCAGCAGCCAGCCACCGCCGAGCTCTACGGCCATGCTGAGATCCGGCAGCCCGCCTCCGTCGAACTCTACGGACATACTAAGATCAGGCATCCTGGCGTTCCCGTAGAACTCTATGGATATGGAATCATCAGGAATATCGATTCCGCGGAACTCTACGCCCATGCTGTTATCAAGAACATAGACTTCGCCGAGGTATACAGCCGTGCTAAGATCCGACATCCAGGCATCCCCGTCGAATTATACGCCCATGTAATAATCCGGCAGCCCGCCTCAGAGGACGTATACGCTCATACAATCATCAAAAACATTGATTCAGCCGATGCTTATGCCCACTTCATAGTTAGAAATCTCTCTTTCGCCGAACTCTACGCTTCCTTCTCGGCGCAGGTCTCACTGAACCTGCTCGTAAAATGCGTGGTGCGGCATCCCTACCGGCTATGGACGAACCGCCGGTATCTCAACGGAGTAGTCGAACTCGACGAGGAAAACCTGGGCGATGCACTCCTAGAATACGTTATTGAGGGCGTAATGAACGATATTAAAAGTCGGTTGATCCGCGAAGATCTGACTGGCTACATCTCCTGGACAGACATCACAAAGACCCCGAAGCTTATCCGGAGAGCCACAACCTACGCCACCGTTGCCACTCTCTATGCTCGAGACAATAACAACCCCCTGCGCCGGATCGTTCTAGGCATTAGGCCCTTGGCCGCTAGAGTGGTTCACGAGAGAGAGGCGCAGGAGAGGGCCATGGACTACTGGGAAGAGAAATTCGAGAAAACACTCGCGCTCTTCGCGACTTCTCAAAGCAAAAAGCGCATGATCGTCGACACGGCGGATGAAGAACCCGTTTTCAGCATGGAAGAACTTCCCTTCTCGACAGAAGACCCGTATTACATTAAATCCTGAGGGGTCCCTGAGCTATCTCCAGACTTTGATGCCTTTCATCGTGAGGATCGTCACCGCAAGATCGGCGATATCCCTGTTCCTGTATGGTGCTGTCTGTCCTCTCGAGTATCTGATGATCTGATTGAAGGTGATACCTCTGCCTGATGGGTCCCTGTTAAGATGAGGCTCGAGGATATCCTGCACGAACTTCTCTGCAACCCTGTACTTGGGCGACAACGCTCTCTGATGCTTGCGGATCGCCGCAGCGATCACTTCAGGCGGGGTTCCCAGAAGAGCCCAGACGGCAGGACGAGGTCCTCCACGAGTATCACGTTGATGTCTGATCTTGGTGGCGTCGATGAGGAGATCCATCTTTCTCAGTCTTTTAAGAGCTCGATAGGATGATGCTTCCGACATTCTCAAATCCACCTGAAGAAGCCAAGCTGTTGCTGCCCCGTGCTCGAGGAGATAGAAGAAAACCTCGGATGTAGCGGGACTCCGTATGATATTCTCAAGAAACGCAACTAACTCGCGGACGACGACAACTCGCTTAGTGAGGTTATTTTCGCCATCTGGTAGTAACAACCTAATTTTCCGTATTAATTCTGTTTTTGAGTTACTTCCATTTGATGAGAATGTCAAAATTCCTCACTATATTATCTTCCTTTTCCATGTTATATTTAAAATATATCCGATGGACTCGATAAATTATTTCCTTCAAATGATAATGTTCTTTTCTTGGTACATATTATACGATTGTCCGATTTAATCATGATGATTTTCTCCTGGATGTCCAGACAAATCTCGCGAAACGGAGTCCTGAAGAGCCTCATAGGAGTCATTTCGCAGACCTATATGTATCCTGGAGTATACAAAATCTCTCGATCTGCTCAAATCCCGCTTCAACTGTCTGTAGAGCTGTCGGTATCGGTTATATACAGCGTAACCGATTCACACTTGGAAAAAAATACCTTGTCTCCAGAAAAAAAAGAAAATGGAGAAGAGGGTAATGACGTCATAGAATTCGAAACGCTAGAAGAAGAAGAGAAGAAAGAAGCCCCCAACAAGATCACTCAACTGAGAGCCTACCTGAAGGAAAACCTTGACGCTGACAAATACAGCGAATCCTTGAAGATCCTCGGCATAGACGAGGCCATGACCAATGAACAGCTCCTCGCGGCCATCCTCGAGGGCATCCAAACTCTGATGAAACCTGAAGAGGAAGAGGAGAAGAAAAAGCCTGAAGAGGAGAAGGAGCAGGAGCATGCGGATCCCGACCAGAAAGGCTTCATGGAGAAGTGCATGAAGGAAGGGAAATCGATGGCCGACTGCGCTGCCGAGTTCAAGGAGAAGTATCCTGAGACTCCTGAGAAGAAGGAAGAGGAAAAGCCTCTTGAGGAAGCCAAAAAGAAGGACGACGACGAAGAGGAGAAAAAGCATCTCGAGTTAAGCCCGGAAACCCAGAAGGAGTTCGACGAACTCAAGCTCGAGATCAATCGCCTCAAAGACGAACGGCGCCTCAACGACATCACTCACAAGGTCGAAGCACAGATCGCCGAGAAGCACCTCGCTCCTGTCCAGAAGGAGGGTGTGATCAAACTCATGGCGAGTATGGATGACGAGATGCACGACGAACTCCTCGGAACCTTCTCGAACGTCAAGTTCAAAGGATTTGAGGATGTCGCGCATGCCACGTCAGAGCGGCCTGGTGACCCTGAGACACTATCTGAGGACGATCGCAAGAGGATACTCAAGGAACAAGGCATCGACGAGCTCATCCTCGAAAGAGGCGTGAGGAGACCTAACTAATGGTTGAAGCAGTAGGCTGGGATATGTATGATCCCAGACTCACCATAAAAGGTAATGCCGCTGAGGCTCTTAGCATCGGCGACTGTGCCTACATCCACACTGATGGGCTGATCTACTACACTGACGCCACCGAGGACATCGACGGCTTCGCTCTCAAAGCAGTCGCGGTAGGCGAAGAAGTCACACTCGTCACACATGGACGTCTCCGAATGGTCACCGCTCAGACTCCTGGATCTGCTGTCCAGGGACCAAATGGAGGCTCTGGAACACCGCCAGACGATGGCGGTGGCGGACGGATTTGTGGCATGGTCATCTCGACATACTTGATTCTCGTGCACATCGGCGACACGGCTTTTGCATAGGTGATATGAAAAATGCCTGAATATGCGTCCGACATTGTCGGCGATAAATTGATGGCGCCCAGCTATGGGCTGTTCACCTCAGACGACATCGACTCCCGGATGCTCTACAAGGAGTTCCAGCAGGGAGTCACACTCTACAACGAGGTGGAGTGGGGCCTACTCTCAAAATTCGTGAGAGAGACCACAAAGGAAAGCGTTCGTGTCTTCCAGAGGAACATGGAGTTCGTAACCGCCGCCGAGGGATACCTCGAGACCTGGCAGAAGATCCGAGCTACCGAGATCCTTCTCCCGCTTGAAGACTTCGAGCTTGGCTTTGCCTTCACCAAGAAAGGCATCCAAGACGCGACAGCGGGTGAACTCAAGGAGACTCACTCCGAAGCCCTCCGGGCAGACCAGAGGCTTATGGCTAAACGGTTCTTCAAGACAGCTCTATCCCCAGGTTCCGGTGCAGCTTCAAGATCTCTAGGCTCAGTTGGATGGTGGGACGCCAACATGGCGGTGGCCACCCTCGCGGCTCCGCCCAAATGGAAGGGTAACTCATTCACCGTGACGCACGACCACTTCGACGTATCCGGAGCAGCTGCTCTAGCTCTTTCCGACTTCAACGCGCTGAAGAAGGATATCCGGGAGCACGGATACACGGGGCCCCTGATGCTCTTCATGCACACAGACCAGGTAGAGGAATGTGAGAACCTGGCTGGCTGGACTACGGCGATGACACCTGTCTCTATCATCGAAACCGTAGCCACCATGGGCTTCGACGCTGTCAAGCAATTCCAGGGCTTCACCATAGTCATAGACGACTGGATGCCCTCCGGCTATCTGCTTGGAGTTGAATCGAAGATCCGACCTATCACCATGAGGAACCCCCTCAACAAATCAGCTAAAGGACTCAAGCTCTGGGAAGGACCCTACTCGGCTTACCCACTGCAAGAGGCCTACTACGGGCACCGCTTCGACATGGCCGTGTGCCACCGAGGCGCGGGCGCCGTAAGACAAATTACCGCAGACGCAAGCTACACGACTCCGACGTTTACCTTCTAAGATCCCTTGAACGGCGGCCAACCCGCCTTATTTTTTCAAAACGGTTGGAGGGTTGATGGGCCCGGAACCGCCCCTAAAGTCGGTTACGGCCTCTCTGGACGCTTCCCCGGAGAATAAATGGGGGAGAAAGAAAAAGGTTAGGAGGAAAAAAAGAAAATGGTTAAAGAAACCAAGTTCCGACATCATCCAGTTCGAATTGAGCAGGGTCTCTTCCTAGGTACCGAGCAGCTTGATCTCGTGGCATTTCGCTCTGATCTACAGGATGCCGTTATAGCCAGTGCTACTGGCGAGGACGATACCCTCTGGACAGAGCTAACTCTAAATGATCTAGTCACCGTCCCCGAAAATGCTGTGGCTGTCGTCCTTGATGTTGCAGTCAACGATTTCAACCCCGTCGGTCAGGATTGCTACATGGGCTTCTGTCCCACTCACGCAATCATTGCAGGCAGGGTCAGCAATGTATACACCGGCAATGTCGCTGACCGCAAGGGCTCCAGGGTAGTCATCGTGGAACTCAGCACAAGAGACAGTACTATAGCATAAAGCTTCTCGGATGGCTGATCGGCGGCACTCGCCTGTCCAAGGTCACGCCCCCAGCTGTAGACCTGTACTGTAACGTCGACATCAACAACTAGCCTTCACCATATAGGATGAAAAGAAAATGGTGAAGGAAACAAGATATCAAGAGCACCCGGTTCGGTATGAGGTAGGCCTCTTCCTGGGCAGTCAACAGCTTGACGTCGAAGGGATCAACCTCATGACCCTCGCCGCTGCGTTAACTTCGGGAAGTCTCAGTACAACCGGTTGGGTTCCACTGAAGCTTTCCCCCCTCGTGGTGGCTGCTGCTGAAACTATTCCCCTTGGTGCTATCGCCGCGATTCTCGACGTCGAAGTTAACGACGCAGGTGGAGCTGGGACTGATACTTATCTTGATCTCGCTTCGCCCGAACATGGAGTCGCAGGAAAGCTTGCAGGGAAGACGGAAACCGTCTACTGTGGTGACATAAACGATGCTATAGATTCTCGACTCGTCATAGTGGAGATGAGCGACGATTTCAGCATCGTCTACAAGGCAACAGCTTCAGGAGGCGCTACTCTCGACTATACCCTAAAGCTCATCGGATGGATCGTTGGCGGGACCAGAATCGTAAAAGTCACCTGGCCCTCTGTGGAGTTGTATTGCAAGGTCGTTATTGGCGCTTAGGAGGTCTCCAAATTGCCGTATATCATTGAGAAGGACTACGTAAAGGGTAGTTATCTCACTAGGAACGCTGCAATAGGCGACACAACTCTCTATGTAGCTGATACGACCAACTTCGTTGCAGGCGGCGCTACGATCTACGATGATTCCGTCCCCATCAATCCGGCTACCGGACTCCGTGTGAATACGGAGGCTATTACAATACTCAGCAAAACGGCGACCACACTGTTACTGAATGCTGCCTTGACGAACAGTTACACAGGACAGTTCAGCGGAAATCTCTACCAGCAAAATATTGCAATCGCTGAACATCTAGAATTCGATATACGCATCAGAACCAAATGGTGCAAGATCGCCCAGATCAAGATCGTACAGCAAGAACCGGGTCCTATGGTAATCACCTTCGAAGTATGGGAGGAAATCCCCATCTACGAAGGAAACCGGCTTGAGATGCACAAGAATGTCATAAGGCGTAGAATCAGCCTTACCGCCGCGCAGGGTGGATGGTATGGTGAAAGCCTCGTCAACAATCTGATTCTCTACCAGGACGGAGAGGATCCCGGTGAGGAGCGGGAATACAATCTGCACTGCGCTCTCATCAACGAACAGGGAGGCACAGCCAGTGATTTCCATGTGCTCCTCAAGATCGTTGAGATAGGAGAGGTAGTCTGATGCAGGACTTCACTACATTCACGGAATCAGACGCCCCCGGGCGCCTCTCGCAGGCTGCCGATAGATCCACCTTCATGGGCCTCCGCGGTAACGATGCAGACGTCTTCCTGCGCAAAGCCATCGTCGCCGCTTGGCCAACTGACTTCAGCCAAGACTTCGAATTCTACATAGACGCCGCAGACCCCACAAGCGGGGACCGCAGCGCCGCCCTCGTCTCATATCTACAGGATCTTGACGACTGGGAGGCGAACCGCGCCGCCAACAAGAACCAAGTCTCCGTGATGGTGGACAATGTCGCAGCGGGGCCAGCCCCGCGCATCGCCATCGTCGAGACTAACGCAGGCAATGTCTACACCTCAGCCGCCACCTACAACCCGGCCATGGACACGCTGTACTACTGCACCTTCGTCAAGGTAGGCACCGTCACGACGCTCTACATCTATTCGGATGCATCTCGGACGACCCTCGTCGCCACACTCACCCTCACACTACAGGCAGGGTGGACCATCGTCTATGCCATGGCCCCCCAGAGCAACGGCTCCGGTGATGCCGATGAGATCTCGGGCTATATTCAGAACATGGACGACCCGATTTCCAGTGCAGAACTCTATGGCCATGCCATCATCAGGAACATCGGGTCCGCCGAGGCCTATGCGAAAGTCCTTATTCAGCAGCCCTCCGAAGAGCTTTATGGCCATGCCATCATCAGGAACATCAGCTCCGCCGAAGTCTATGGCCATGCTGAGATCAAACAAGAGACCTCCGCCGAGCTCTACGCCCATGCCATCATCAAGAACATCGGCTCCGCCGAGCTCTACGCCCATGCCATCATCAAGAACATCGGCTCCGCTGAACTCTACTGTCACGTGGTGATCCAAGATACCGCTGAACTCTACGGTCACGGAATCATCAAGAACATCGGCGCTGCTCAGGAATACGGTCACGGAATCATCAGGAACATCGGCTCCGCGGATCTCCCCTGCACGTTCAGAATTACCACGGATCAGTGGATAGTTCAGGGAGTTTCTGTCGAAGCATACATCGCATTAACGATAGTAATCTAACCCCTCTTTTTTTATTATTTTCATGAATAGTCTTAAAGTAGTAATGATCAGAGTAATGACTGATGTACATTCTGGGAATATCAGGCGGTCATACAACTCCTAGAGACATTATTCGAGGAGGGGGGCATGATCCTTCCGCTTGCTTGCTTAAAGACGGCAAGTTGATAGCGTTTGCTGAAGAGGAGCGCTTCATAAATGTGAAGCATGCTCCAGGTTATTGCCCCAATAACGCCGTTAAATATTGTCTGAACGAGGCAAAGATCAGCCTGGATGATGTTGATTACATATCATTTCATGTCTGGCATCAACATCCAGATGATCGCCGAGCAATGATCACCACGGTCTTGAATAAAATCGGCGCTTTCCTCAAGATGTCTGCGGTGAAAGCGAATACGTTTATGCCTCGGCATCACCTGTCTCACTGTGCCAGTGCCTATCTTCTTTCAGGTTTTAAATCAGCCTCCATTATATCGGCGGACGCGGTAGGAGACCATGGCCAGACAACCCTTCTTGCAGAAGGAGAGAACAACTCGATCAATTTTCTGAATGATTATATGATGCCTCATAGCCTGGGCTATTTTTACGGTCTGCTGACTGAATATCTCGGTTTCCGCTTCGCAAATGGTGAGGGAAAAGTAATGGGCCTAGCTCCCTACGGTCAGCCCAAATACGATTTCTCTGAAATAATTAGATGCGGCAACATAATCCACGAAAATGCTCCTCCCCAACTATGGGTTAATAAGGAAATATACGGATGGGCGGGGGATCAGCCCAAGCTCGAGAGCATACTGGGCCCCGCTAGAAAACGAGGAGAACCAATAACTCAGAGACACATGGACATAGCTGCCACCGTACAAAAGAAAACTGAGGAGGCCATGTACAAACTAACCGAGTACCTGGTGGAACGGACAAATAAACCAAAGCTTGCCATAGCAGGAGGCGTTGCGTTAAACTGCTGTGTAAACGGTGTCCTTCTCCGATCCGGCCTTATCTCCGAGATATTTGTACAGCCGTCTGCAAACGATGCGGGAGTGGCTTTAGGCTCAGCTCTCCTGTGTGCATTATACTACGGCGACAAAATAGATTGGAAAATGGAGCATACCTACTACGGCCCTGAATTCTCAAACAACGAAATCGAAGCAGAGCTGAAGAAGCATAAACTCTCATATGAGCAACATGATGACATAGCCTCGATAGCAGGGGATCTCGTATCCTTAGGCTATATTGTGTCCTGGTTTCAAGGCCGTATGGAAGTGGGTCCACGTGCATTAGGGAACAGATCGATCCTCGCCGACCCCAGGGATCCCAAAATGAAGGATCGGTTGAATCACCGTGTGAAACACAGGGAACCATTCCGACCCTTTGCTCCGTCCATGCTTGCCGAAAGAGCCTCCGAGTGGCTCATAGATGCTCATCCCTCCCCCTTCATGATTCTGGCTTTCAATGTGAAGAAGGAGAAACGGGAAGAGATCCCCGCCGTTGTTCACGTCGACGGGACGACCAGGCCGCACACCGTCGAGAGGAGTGTGAATGAGAAATACTGGACTCTGATAAAGACGTTTGAGGAAAAGACCGAGGTTCCGGTCGTCTTAAACACCTCATTCAACATCAGAGGCGAACCCATAGTATGTACCCCGAAGGACGCGATAGACACATTCCTCAAAACAGGGATCGATTACCTAGCCATAGGCGACTTCCTTATCGGGAAGACCTAGTGGCTAGGTCACGTCACCTGACCCGCTATAAACGGAATCTCATGCAACTTCTCATCGAAGATCAGGTGTTCCGTAGTCGAGTCATGGCTCCAGTAGACGGGTCCAAACAGTTCGCCATGATCGGAGGTAATAATGACATCTGTGATACTCCCTTCCTTGATGAAGGGCTTCACTATTTCCGGAAAGAAGGTATCGAAATACTCGATAGATTTAACTTGATTCCTGAAGTTCTTCTCCGGGTCCTTTGGGTCGATATCGCAGGAACCGTCAGCAAAATGATATGGTCTATGTGTGTCCATGATCAGAAGGGCCATAAAGACAGAGCCTCGTTCAACCTTCATGATTCTCCTGATATCCGCTATAATCTCAGGTGTGGCTGCGGTTCTACTCGGATGCTGTGGATCTTTAATATATTTCTCCGTTTCGAAGTGTTTGAAGTTCGCACTAAATCCACCATTAAGATTTGAATTCATGGCCATCATCATCGTGTTACTCGAGAGCCACGCTGTTGCCCATCCTAGCTTGGCGAAAAATCTAGGCGCCCAACGGTACCGCCCCCTATCCCCGCGAAGGAAGAGATCTTTCCGCCCTGCTCCTATTGG
>LAZR01000577.1_pt1 | contig 27399 bp, 22 predicted proteins | sample 329461 | NCBI WGS metagenome assembly LAZR01 (sample SAMN03002196, study PRJNA259156) | marine sediment metagenome | biome: sea floor; feature: Hydrothermal impacted sediments; material: marine sediment; isolation source: Loki non-amplified sample from Loki's castle hydrothermal vent sediment ...
GCCCGGCCCGGCGCCACAGGATCGGCCTCCTCGGAGACCACAGAGGCCACGGAAACCGGGGACAGGGTCGCCCTGCGCTCGGCGGCCGGAACGCCCCTGGCCCGCGCCCGGCGCGGCCCGCGCGGGCTGACGCTGAGCTTTCCGCAGGACGGGGCAGGGGGGTTCGACGACTGGCTCTTGCAGAACCTCGCCCGGATTCACCAGCAGTGGCAGACCGACAAGGGCTGAGTTGACAGCTGTCAACTTGTCCGGCCCCCAACTGCAAGTTGACAGCTGTCAACTTTTTGCCCCGCGCTGACACGTTGACAGCTGTCAACTTTGGGTCACAAAGGGCGCGTGTGTCAGGTCACTGCCGGCGGTTTCAGGATCCGGCAGGACGGTCGGCACAGGGCACGGGCACGAGGCCGCAATGAAGCCATTCGCATATCTGAAATCGCTCCTGCCGCGCCGGCAGGGGGCCTTTGCGCCGGTCGCGCCGGACACGGCGTTCTGTGTCATCGGCGACATCCATGGCTGCGACGACAAGCTGGCGCGCGCCCTTGAAAGGGTGCCCAAGGGGGTGCCGCTGGTCTGCGTGGGCGATTATATCGACCGCGGCCCGGCCTCGGCGGGGGTGCTGCGCCGCCTCATGGCGCGCCAGGACACCTTCTGCCTGCGCGGCAACCACGAAGAGATGATGATGGAGTTCCTCGAGGCCCCGGCGGAAGGCGGCGCGCATTGGTTGCACAAGGGCGGCCAGCAGACGCTCGAAAGCTTCGGCGTGCCGATGCCCGGTCCGACCGATGCCGAGATCAGGGCCGCCGCCGACGCGCTGCGCCGCGCGATGGGGGACGATCTGCTCGAATGGCTCTATGCGCGCCCCTTGATGTATCGCAACGGCAATGTCGTCGTCGTTCATGCGGCGATGGACCCGGACCGCCCGGTCGGGGACCAGTTGCACCGGCACCTGACCTGGGGGCATCCCGATTTCCTGAAGACGCGGCGCCGCGACGGTCTTTGGGTGGTGCATGGCCACACGGTGATCAAGCCCGCCGCCGCCCGCAACGGGCGGATCTCGGTCGATACCGGCGCCTTTGCCGGAGGGTCGCTGACCCTGGCCTATATCGCCCCCGGCGCGGTCCGGTTCATGTCCGTCTAGACCGGCGCTAGCCCGCGTGATCGGCTGTCGCGACACCCGCCCGCCTTTGCTGGCGGCGGGTGCGGCGGTTCCGGATCGCCCGGCCCAGGGGGCGCTCTACCATGACATGCGCGAGGGACCCGGCCGCGACCGCGCTTGCCACCAGAACGGCATAGCCCGCGAAGGGCGGCAGAAGCGTGTTCAGCCCGGCGGCCATCATCAGGCGCGTGATCACCGGCAACGCGACGATATGCACGAGGTAGATCGCATAAGAGGCATCGCCCAGAAAGGACAGCCAGCGGGGCGCGCGCAGCCGCCCCCGCCATTCCAGCGCGGCCAGGCCGATCACCGCGGCCGTCGCCGCGATGCCGAAGGACAGGGTGCGGGCCGTGTGGCCGATATCGGTCACGCGATACGTGTCCAGAAGCCCGACCGTCACGAAGGCCACGACCCCCAGCAGCGCAAGACCCGCGGCGGCGGCTGGCGGCACCCGGATAAAGGCCGCCGCCGCCAGCATGCCCATGGGAAAGAGCAGGTTGTAGGGCGACAACAGCGTGTCCGCCGGATAGCTCAGCGGCAAGCCCAGGGCGGCCAGTCCCAACCACAGCGCAAAGGCCGCCCCGCCAAGCCGCGGAGACAGGATCAGCAGGGCGAAAAAGCCGTAGAACAGGAATTCGTGCGTCAGCGTCCAGGCCGCTCCGATCAGAAGCTTTTCGCCATCTGGCATCGGGATCAGGAACAGGGAATGCAGCACCCGGCCAAGGCGCAGCTCAGAGGCGGTTTCCGGCAGCTGGACCGCCAGAAGGGCAATCATGGCGGCGGTGACGACCCAGTAGAACGGGATGATCCGATTGATCCTGCGCTCTGCGAAGCGCCGGGCCATGCCGGGCACGCCGATATCGCCGCGATGCACCAAAAGCATGATGAAGCCACTGAGAACAAAGAAGAATTCAACCCCCGCATAGCCCATGTCAAAGACCCGGGACACGTTTTGGCCGGGATAGAGCCGCTCGGGGATGAAAAACACGTGGGCGTGAAATGCCACCACGGCCACCACCGCGAAGGCGCGGCCAGCCTGAAGCGTCGAGAATACCGTCTTCTCAATAGGTTGAATGTTTGCGGTAGGCGGGGCGAACATGCAGGGTATCCTCGGGTTTTGTCCGCCTAGATTGATAGATGGTGATGCCAGGGCAATACGGCAGTTGCGTCAGCCGGGACTATTCTGTGAACTGTGGGTTCACGGCAGGTTTTTCAGAAAGGCCTGATTCTGATCATGCGTTCGGGACCGTAAAGTTAGATCAGGGGCATCTCCTGATCACAGCCGTCGCAGGCCATTATCGCATGAAACCGCAGCGACAGGGCGACCGACCGGGCCGCCAGTTGCTGATCGGGCAGGCAGGAATCGGTGCCGGCACGGCGGCAAACCCCGGTAGGCTCTCCAACCCCTTCAGCACTCTTCGCGTCATGGTTAGGAGGCGAGGCTTTCCGGTTTCGTTCGCATAGGTCTCCCCTCTAAATTCACAGAAGGCGCTACATCACAAAACTTTCGGAGCGCAGCGGCACTGGCGGTTTTGCGACGCGACCCCGCGGCGCGACGGGGCTGCAACCAGCCGAATGCCCGGGTGTTCTTGCGTGCCCGAAAAGGCAAAACTGGGCCGATAGCGCATCCGGATTGAGGCGGGACAGACGGCCCTGGCCTGCCGCAAAACACCAGACCGTGAGTTGAATGCCGCCCAAATCCTATGCGAACAGGCGAGGCAGTAAGCGTTCGAAGAATCTTGCAAATTGGGGCATTTTGGGGGCGACAGCGTGGCGTCAAATCCTTAATGTCTTGTTAACGGTCATAGACTTCTTGTGTGGCCGAAAAACAATTTTTTAAGACGACGGCATTTTTCCAGGGGTGATACCATGTCGATGAATTTTCATTCATTCCTCGATTCAGCGCGCCTTGTGGGCCCTGTTTCCGAGTCCCGCCGGTCCCCCCTCGGGGGCATGGCAAAACGGGTTTTCGATGTCTTGCTGGCCTTGCTGATCCTTCCGGTGGTCGGTCTCGTGCTGATCGGCGTGGCGATCATGATCAAGCTGCAGGACCGCGGCACGATCCTTTACGGTCATACCCGCATCGGCTTTGATGGCCGGACCTTCCGCTGCTGGAAATTCCGGACGATGGTGGAGGATGGCGACCAGGTGCTCGAGCAGCATCTCAACAGCCATCCCGCCGAGCGCGAGGTCTGGCTGCGCGAGCGCAAGCTGGACAATGATCCGCGGGTGACACCGCTGGGCGCCGTGCTGCGCCGGCTCAGCCTGGATGAGCTGCCGCAGCTGATCAACGTGCTCAATGGCGAGATGAGCCTGATCGGCCCGCGTCCCGTGGTGCTGGACGAACTGGCGCATTATGCCGGCTCAACCGACTATTATCTAAAGGTGCGTCCGGGTGTGACCGGACTCTGGCAAGTGAGCGGCCGGTCTGATACGAGCTACCGCGAGCGGGTATCGCTCGACCGGTACTATGTGTCCAACTGGAGCGTGTTGCTTGATTTCTGGATCCTCCTTCGCACGGTTCCGGCTGTTCTGTCGTCGCGCGGAGCGCGCTGACAAAAGCCGCTTTCGGCGGTGTTTTGAATATCTGTCCTTCCTGCTGCTGATCGCAATCGGCCCGGCGCTTCACGCCGAGACGATTCGTGTGGGCGACGTGCTTTCGGTGCGCGTGGTGCAATGGAACGCCACCTCGAGGGATATGCGGGCCTGGGATGGCTGGAAAACCGACTATCGGGTCAACCCCGAGGGGCGTATCTTGCTGCCCTTTGCCGGGTCCTTAGATGTCGCGGGCGAGACGCCCGGCGATCTGGTCGACCGGATCTCGGAGGCGCTGATCAACACGCTTTTCCCCTCGTCCCTGCTGGGGGTGACGGTCGATATCCTGGAACGCCAGCCGGTCTATATCCACGGCGTCGTGCGTTCGGCCGGTGAAGTGCCCTATCGCGAGGGCATGACGGTGCGCGAGGCGATCGCGATCGCGGGCGGCCTGTTGCGGACCGACCAGGCCAACGGGACCGACCTTCTGCGCTCGGGGATCACGACCGCCGCCCAGATCACCCAGCTGCGCCTGCGCGAGGACGAGCTGATGGCCCGCGCCGCCCATCTGACGGCCCAGACGCGCAGCGAGGCCGAGATCGAGTCCCCCACCTTCAACGACCCCAGGCGCGGCGCCGAATTGCTGGGGCGCGAAGAGCTGGTCTTCGAGCTGAACGAGGAAAAGCGCGCGCGGACGCTGGATCTGATCGATAGCCGGGTGCTTTTGCCCCAGGCCGAGATCGAGGCCCTGAACCAGCGCAGCGAGGCGCTGGCCCAGCAGCAGGAATTCGCGGCCAAGCAGCTTGATGCGGTGATGAAGCTGTCCAGCCAGGGCCTGTCGGCCAATGCGCGCGTGCTGGAAGCGCAGCGCACCTATTCGGCCATCGAGTCGCAGTTGCTGGATGTCAGCAGCGCCCTTCTGGCCGCCAAGCAGGACATCGCGCGCGCCGAGGCCGACCGGCTCGAGGTCGTCCAGGGCCAGGCGACGACGGCGCTGAACCAGTTGCAATCCGTGCTGGCGGATCTCGACGAGGCGCGCAGCCGGCGGGTCACCCAGGAACGGCTGCTTGGCCTGACGGGGGCCTTCGATCAGCCGGCCGAGACGTTGCGCGTCACGCTGTTCCGCCCCGACGACAGCGACGACGCACCCGACGAGCCTGTGGAGGCGACGATGGCCACGGTTCTCGAGCCGGGCGACATCGTCGAGGTGATCCTGCCGCTTTCCGGGATCACCGGACCGGAAACAGGTATCTTTGGGACGGAACAGGCTGGCGCGTCTGACCCCTGAAGGCGGTCAGCTTGTCGCGCAGGACGCCAGAGGCGATGGGCAGGACATTGCCCGGCGGCGAAAGCGCGTGGCGCGCGGCCCGCGCCAGGCCCGAGCGGCGCTTCACTTCAAGGAAGTCATGCAGCAGGTAGCGCCGGCGCAAGGCGCCGAGATAGCGTTTCATGACCGGGCGGATGGCCGGGTCCTGCCCGATCTGGCGGTCCAGCTCGCAAGAGGCCGCAAGCAGGTTGCCCAGATCCGTGGCGCTGTGCCCGCCTGACAGGCTGTCGGGGCGGACGCGCGCGACATAGCCGACACAGGGGATCACCTTGAACCGCGCCCCGGCCAGCAGCATTTCGACATAGATCCGGAAATCCTCGCCCAGGCGCAGCTGCGGGTCGTAGCGCAGGCCGTGACGCTCGAGGAAGGCGCGCGAGATCACCGGCTTCAGGAACCCCATCTCGCCGCGATAGGCATTGGCATCGGGGATGTTGCCTTGCAGGAAGGTGGCGGTGTCGATGATCCGGGTATCCGTGTTCGCGGGCCTGTCGAGATCCTCTGGCAGGACCGGAGCCCTGCTTTCGGGCACGAACACGATATTGTCGGCGATGATGTCCCACCCGTCATGGGCGAACATCGGCGCGAACCTGTCGGGCATCAGGTAATCATCGGCATCCAGAAGCGCCACGAAGGGCGCCGTCGAGCGGGCAACGGCAATGTTCCTGGCCTCGGCGGGGCCGATATTGCGCTCTTGGCGCAGAACGATCAGCCGGTCGTCGCCCTGGGCTGCGTGGCGGGCCGCCTGCGAGGTGCCATCGGAGGAGGCATCGTCCACGACGACCACCTCGGCGACCTCGGGCTGGGCAAGGGCCGACCGGATGGCCATCGAGATGGTGGCCGCGGCATTATACGCCGGAATGACGACTGCGACGCGGGAAGATGTGGTCATTCCGCCTTGCCTTTCAGGCTTGCCCGCATCTCGAGGCTTTTCCGGAACAGACCGGACAGCACGGATTGGGCGCTTTCATGCATGTAGCGCAGGCGGTCCTTGCCGCACAGATCGGACAGGATCAAGTGGCGGCGCAACCAGGGCAGGTCTTCGACCCAGGGTGTGGCGATCATCGCCCTGAGCGTGTCGGCCTCGAGGCCGGGCAGGGCCGGGGTGTCGTCGAAATCGGGCATCGGCACCGCCGGGAACACCGCCTCGACAAAGCGCATGGCGAACATCCAGACCCGCTCGAGCCGCAAGGCGCGCGCCAGCGGCATCATGCTGCGCCGATCCTCGGGGGTCAGCTTGTCATGCGCCGCGCGCAGATCGACCACGGCGCTGAGCGCGGGCTCCCGCCCGATGATTGCCTTGACGATCGAGATCGAGGCCAGAAGCACGCGGTGCCGGGCATCGGGTATGCGGAATGTCGTGCCCTGAAAGGTCATGTCGCGCGCGGTATCGAGAAAGCTTTCCGTGTTGCGGGGCCGCGGCACGCCGGGCTGGTGCAGCCCGTGATGCAGGTCGATCATGGTGCCCCGTTCGGGATGGTCGAAATGACGCTCGTGCAGATAAAGCCTCCACCACAGGGCGATCTGGCTGTCCTTGGCGCGGTAGCCTTCGTCCTGGATGACGCGGCCGGCCTCGAGCCGGTCGGCCGGGCGGACCAGCAGATCGGTGTCGGCACTGGGTTTCTGGTGGTAGCTGCCATAGAGCTCCACCTGCTGCAAAGGCCCCTTGAGGTGGACATGGTCGATCCCCTGCGCGGTGAGCAGCCTGGTGATCCCGGCCGCGGCCTCGAGCCCGCGCTGGTTCATCATCGCGCTCAGAAGACGCGCCTGCCCGATCTGCGCGACCAGCCCGCCGCACCCTTCCGGCAGCGCCTCTGCCTTGTCGGGCAGCACGTTGATCAGCTTGTTCAGGCGGGCAAGCTCGATCAGGCGCAGCGGATCGACGGGGCCCGTGGCCCCGGGGCTGGCCGGCTTTGCGGATGGGGGCGCCAGGCTGGTCTCGACCGCGGACAGAAGAAAGTTCAGCTCGTTCACGCATCCATGACCGGCGACATGGGTAAATTGGTGGGGCGCAAAAGGCACGGTACTGATCTCCTGTAAGGGGGGTCGGGCTATAAATATCTGAAATTTCGGCCCGGCAAGGATGCGCAAAAGAGCGCGAGAACCTCAAGGGGCGCGCGGGGTGCGCGGTTCTGTTTATGGGGAAAACTTGCAGGTTTGACCCGGGGATCCGCGCGGATCCGGGATTTTGAAAGAGGCCTCCGGCGGGGGTATTTGGACAAAGATGAAATGAGGGGGGTTCACTGGACCGGGCGGTATCTGCGAAAAAGGGGGGAAAGCCGACGAGACTTTGTTCGAAGACCTGTCTAGTCAACCATGGGGTTGGGCAATTGCATTGAAGACCCGGCAACTGGCGCGCCTTCACCGCCCGGAATCGTATTCGACAAGGATTAGTGATGACCACCAAGGCCCTTTTGAGCATCGTTCCGCCCTACATGACCATGAACGCCCCGCCGGCCGGGGCCGCGGCCCTGCTTGGGCATCTCAAGCGCGAAGGGCTTGATTTCGGGTTTCTCGATCTGCGGCTGTCGGCGCCGAGCGTGCCATCGCCCACCTATGACCCGGTCGGGATGTTCGGCGAGAATTTCGTCATGGACATTCCGGACCTGCCGCTGGCCCTTGCGATCATCGCCGGTTTCGATGACGGGCAGGACGGTCTTTTCACGGCTTTCGACGCGCCGTGGTTCCGGACCTACTGCATGGAGCGCGGGCTGCGGCATTACCGGCTGCGCGCCTATCTCAAGGGCATTCACGACCTTGCCGAGGATGCCTTCCGGTCAACGAAGAACGTGGAGTTCATCGGGTTTTCGACCTGGAGTTCGAACCTTGTCACGACATTGATCACCTGTGCGCGGCTCAAGCGGCGCGCAGCACCGCCCTTTATCGTGCTGGGGGGCCCGCAGGTGACGGAAAGCCGCGCCTCGGCCATGCTGGCCCTTCGCTCCGGCCTGGTCGATGCGGTCATCCTGGGCGAGGGCGAGGCCGCGCTGGCCGATCTTTACCGCGCCTGGGAGGCGGGCACGCTGCAGGACGGGGTGCCCGGCGTTCTGCTGCGCCAGCCCGATGGCGAGGTGCGCGACGGGGGGCCGCGCCGGATGATGCATCTCAAGCAGATGGCCCTGGCCGATTACCATGAGATGGCATTGCCCGATTACGACAACCATCATTCCGCCCTGCGATTGCCGTTCCAGCTGTCGCGCGGCTGCACCGACAAATGCACCTTTTGCAGCGAATGGGTGTTCTGGAAGCATTTCAGGCTGGATACGGTCGATCACGCCGTCGAACATATCGAACATCTGATGACGGAATACGGCATTCGCGATTTCCATTTCACCGATTCACTGATCAACGGGCATATGCGCCGGCTGCGGCAATTCGCGGAGAACGTGATCGAGCGCGGTCTCGATATTTCATGGGGCGGCTTCATGCGCGCCGACATGGATGACGAAACCGCGGCGCTGTTGAAAAAGGCGGGGCTGGCCTATGCCTTCATCGGGGTCGAGTCGCTGTCGGACGAAACCCTCGAGCTGATGAACAAGCGCCGGACAGAGAATGACAATGCCCGCGCAATCCGGGCATTCCTGGATGCGGGGGTCGAGGTTCAGGTCGGGATCATCCCCGGCTTTCCCGGCGATACGCGCGCGCGGTTCATCCGGTCGCTCGAAACGCTCGATGACATCTACGGCGAATATGGCGACATCTTCGATTACACATCCGAGCCGTTCATCCTGTCGCCGGCGCAGCCGATCTATCAAAACCTCGACGAGGTGGGCGTCACGCTTGGGTTCTGGGATGACGAGATCCTCGGGCTGGCGCCGCGATACCGCGATATCACCGAAAACGTGGCCTGCACGGTTTCGGGATCGAACCAGGGGATCGAACGGGTCGGCCAGCTTCGCCTGCTCAAGATCATGAGCGAAAAGCAGCTCAACGGTTCGGGGATCAACCGGCCGGACGAGGCGGTTCTCGATGGCGTCGTGTTCCGCAATGCGGACGGTTTCGCCGTGGCCCAGCTTACCAATCGGGGGCGTCTGGAATCGGTGCTGATCCCGGCCTCCGAGCGGCGCAAATGCACGCGGATGGCCCGAGCGGCCCGCCATTTCGCGGCCGCCTGCGAGGATCCGGCCTTCATGGCCTATTGGGCGGGGCTTCAGGCGCAGCAATTATGGCCGTCCGACCGGCCCATCTATCCCGACCAGGGGGCAGCCGCGCCGCGCGCCGTGGGTCATTACTACATCCCCCATCACGTCGTCGCCCGCCCGCAACCGGGCCAGGGCGCAGGCGGGATCGTCCTGTTCAACGGCGTGAGCCAGGTCAGCGACACGCTGCCGGCCGCGCTTGCGCCGGTGCTGCAATGGCTGGCCCGCCGGCCCCGCCGCACGGTCGATCTGCACCGCGAACTTGCCGCCGTGACGGGTTCCAAGGACGAGGCCTGGAAGCTTGTCGAAAGGCTGGCGGGCAGCGGCATGATCCGGGCCCGGCGCCCGAAGGCCGCGGCGCCGGTCGCCCTGTCAGAGCCCGCGCCGGTGATGGAAAGCCCGGTGCCGGTGCCATAAGGCCCGATCGAAAGTTTTGCCGGGCTTTGCGCAATGCCGATTTGCGCGGCCCGGCGATGAGAATTCAGGCCCGTGCCGATGCCGTGATCACTGGGCCGGGCGGGGCGGGTGGTAGTCCGGTTATTTACGGAATACTGTGCCGTCGCATAATATTTCTGCGGATCCCAGCGATGAAGGTCACATCATGCGACTGCTTTTTCTCGGCCTGATCCTGGGCCTTTCATCGGCTTTGCTGCCGACCGGCCAGAGCCGGGCGGAAACGATCAACCCATCCACGGTGCCGTTCGAGTCGACGCTGGGGCGTTTTTCGGCCGACAAATGGTATGTGTCCGACGGCTGGCGCAATGGCGGGCACCAGAACTGCACCTGGTCGCGCCGGGCGGTGGCTTTCACGCTCGGGCGGGGGCTGACCCTGCGCTATATTCCTGGGCTCGAAGCAGCCGACAACGCACTGTGCGGCGAGGTGCAGACACGCACCTGGTTCCAATACGGCACCTTCGAGGCCCGGCTGCGCGCCGAGCAGGGATCGGGGCTGAATGCGGCGTTCTTCGCATATACTGGCGAGGTTCATGGCCAGCCCCATGACGAGATCGACTTTGAAATCCTGAGCAAGTCGCCGGGGCTGGTCTGGCTGAATCGTTTCGTGGCCGGCAATGATTTCGGGGGTGGCAAGGAAGTGGAATTCGATCCCGGCCCGCCCGGCACATGGCACGAACTGGCCTTCATCTGGGAGCCCGATCGCCTGCGCTGGTTCGTGAACGGGACCCTGGTGCGCGAAGTGACCGAAGGCATTCCGAGCCGGGCGATGAAGGTCTATTTCAGCCATTGGGGCAGCGACAGCTTTCCGAACTGGATGGGGCCGTTCGTCCACCCTGACGGGCCGGTCAGGATGTCGGTGAACCGGTTCCGCTATACACCACCCGGACAGGCCTGCGCCTTCGAAGGGTCGATCACATGCAGTCTTCCCTGACCCCAGGCAAGCCGATGCTGACCTTGCAGCCCACTGCGCTGCTGCTGGGACTGGGGATGGCGGCACTGTATTTCACGACCTATCTCGGCTCCATGGCGGCGCTGATGTTCCTGGTCGCCTGCGGTGCGCTGGTGATCTGGCGGCCGCAGCTGATCCTGATCGAAACCCGGAATGCCTGGCTTTTATGGGCGGTGGCGGGATGGTGCGCCTTGTCGGTGTTCTGGTCGAACGCGCCGGGGCTGACATTGCGCTATGCCATCCAGCTGGGCCTGACCTTTGCCATCGCCATCGCGGCCGCTTCACGCCTGTCGGTCACCGCGACCCTGCGCGTCGTGCTGGTGGTGACCCTAATCGTCGGGCTGGCCAGCATCGGCTTGGGCCGGGTCAATGGCAATGGATTGTGGACCGGGATATTCGGGTCCAAGAATGCGCTGTCGCAATCGGCGACTGTTATGGTGATCGCCGCCGCCGCCGTCCTTATCGACCGGCGGGGGCGGGGCGGATGGGTATGGCTGGCGGCGCTGAACCTGACAATCGGGATGATTCTTCTGAACAAGGCGGGATCGGCGGGCGGGACCATCGCCACCATGCTGGCCGTGCTGGGAATGCTGTCGCTTTGGACGATGCGCCGGCTGACAAGCTGGCAGCGGATATTCCTCGGGTTTCTGATGGTGTTGGGGACGATCTTCGTGATCATGCTGGTGATCGGGTACTTCGACGCTTTCGCGCAGGTTTTCCTGGCTGCCACGGGCAAGGAGATCACCCTGACCGGGCGCACCGACCTGTGGCGCATCGCCTTTAGCGAGATTGCCCGTCATCCGTTCCTGGGGCAGGGGTTTCAGGCATTCTGGGTGCCCGGAAACGCCCTCGCCGAGTCATTGTGGGCAGAGTTCGGCATCACTACCAAGACCGGTTTCCATTTTCACCACACGCTGATCTCCAACGCGGTAGAGATCGGGCTGATCGGGGTAATGCTGCAGATCGTCGTGTTCTTCTCGACGCTGGTGATCATCCTCAGATGGGCGCTGGCCGCGCCTTGCGCGGAATCGATCTTTCTGGCCGGGTTCATGATGCGCCAGTTCATCCTGATGAACAGCGAGGTGGTGTTCTTCACCCAGTTCGACACGGTTTCGATGCTGATGGCGATGACGGCGGTCTTCGCGATCCGCGCCCGCCGCGAGGCCCTTGTCCCTGCCAAGCGCCGTGCGATGACAAGGGCGCCGGTCCCGGGAAACAGACCGGCATGGCAGACTTCAAATCAAAGAGTTCACTGAAATGCGAGTGTTGTATCTGGCGCATGATCTGGACGACACCGCGATCTGGCGGCGTGTCGAGATGTTGCGCCGTGCGGGGGCCGATGTGGTCGTGGCCGGGTTCCAGCGGGGCGAAGCCCCGGCCCCCGATGGCGCGCTGGTCCTGGGGCGCACCCAGAATGGCCGGCTGGTGGCGCGGGCGGCCCAGGTGGCGCGCACGCTGCCGACCCTGCGCCGGCGGCTGGAACAGGCTTTCGGCCAGGACGGGGTCGATGTGATCCTGGCGCGCAATCTTGAAATGCTGCTGCTGGCGCGCAGCCTGCGCGCCGGCCCGCCCGTCATCTACGAGCTGCTGGACATTCACCGGGTCATGCTGCGCGAGGATGCGATCGGCCGGGCGATGCGCGCGCTCGAGCGGCGCCTGCTGCGCAAGGTCGCCCAGGTCTGGATATCCTCGCCGGGGTTCGAGGAGCAGTATCTCGGGCCCTATGGGCAGGGCGCGCGGGACACCCTGCTGGTCGAGAACAAGCCGCTGGTGCAGGGCGATCCGCCCCAGACCCCCCCCAGGCTGAGCCTGGCCGAGCCGGGGCGGATCACCATCGCCTGGCCCGGGATCCTGCGCTGTGCGTGGTCGCTCGGGGTGCTCGATGCGCTGACCCGCGCGGCACCGGGGCGCTACCGGGTGGTGCTGCGCGGCCGTCCGGCCCGCGATGCGGTGCCCGGGTTCGACAGCGTCGTCGCGGCCAACCCGGATCTCGAATTCGGGGGGGCCTATGCGTGGCCCGACGATCTGCCGCAGATCTACGGGCAGTGCGATCTGGCCTGGCTGATCGACAGGTTCGATGCCGGGCGCAATTCCGACTGGCTGCTGCCCAACCGCCTTTACGAGGGCGCGCTGCATGGCGCGGTGCCCATCGTGCTGGCCGGCACCCAGGTCGCGCGGCGCGCGGCCTCCGAGAATTGCGGCGTGATCGTCGAGCGCCCCGACCTGGCCGCCGTGACCGATACGCTGGGCCGTCTCGACGCGGCCGGGATCGCGGCGCAAAGGGAACGGCTGGCCGCCACGCCCCGCGCCCACTGGGCCGCCTCGCAAGAGGATTGCGACCGGTTGGTCGCGGCCCTGGGCCGCGCGGCGGCGGGCGGCGGCAAGGTGCAGAGCCCCGCCAAGGAGGGCGCGTCATGAGCGTCCTCGTGGTCATTCCGACCCTGAACGAGGCCGTGCATATCGCCTCGGTCATCGCGGGCGTGCGCGCCGAGGTAGCCGCGCTGAACGGGCGGATCGTCGTGACCGATGGCGGCTCGACCGACGGCACGCGCGATATCGTCGCCGGGATCGCGGCGCGGGACGAGGGCGTCGTGCTGATGGACAATCCCGACCGCTACCAGGGGGCGGGGATTAACCGCGCCCAACAGGTGGAGGGCGACGGGTATGAATGGATGATCCGGCTGGACGCCCATTCCGCCTATCCCGAGGGCTATTGCAGGACCCTGGTCGAAGAGGCCCGGGAAACCGGGGCGGCCTCGGTCGTGGTGTCGATGCTGGCCGAAGGCCGGACGCCGATGCAGCGGCTCGTGGCGGAGGCCCAGAATTCACGCTTCGGCAATGGCGCCTCGGCCCATCGCAACGCCACCGGGGGCAGGTGGGTGGATCACGGGCATCATGCGCTGATGCGGCTGGATGCCTTTCGCGCCATGGGGGGATATGCCCCCGGTTTCACGCATAACGAGGATGCCGAGCTCGATTTCAGGCTGACGCGCGCGGGCTACCGGATCTGGCTGACGGGCCGCACCTATGTCACCTATTTCCCGCGCGCCGCGCTGGGACCCCTGATGCGGCAGTATTTCAACTTTGGCCGCGGGCGGCGGCGCAACCTGGCCAAGAACGGCCAGCGGCCGGCGCTGCGCCAGGTGGTCGTCGCGGCCCTGGCCCCGTCGCTGCTGCTGTCGGTCCTGTCCTGGCTGCACCCGGTCTTTGCGCTGCCATTGCTGCTATGGGTGGTGGGCTGCATCGTGGCGGGGGTGCTGATCATGCGCGACACGGGCCGCGCCGCAAGCCTTCTGGCCGGCCCGATCGCCGGGACGATGCACCTGGCCTGGTCCTTGGGATACTGGCGGCAGGCCCTGTCCCCGGTGCGGGGCAACACGCGAAAGGAATTCACATGACCGGCCCGCGACATGTGCTGATCGGCATCTGCACCTTTCGGCGCGATCACGTGGCCGCGACGCTCGCATCGCTTGGGGGGCTGGTCCTGCCCGAGGGCGTCACCATCGCGGCCTGCATCGCCGATAATGACACCGCCCCCAGCGCCCGCGACCGGGTGACCGACGCGGCCCGCGACCTGCCTTTCGCGGTCAGCTATCTTCATGCGCCCGCGCGCAACATCTCGGTCGCGCGCAATGCCGTGCTGGACCATGCGGCGGACACGGGCGCACGCTGGCTGGCGTTTCTCGACGATGACGAGGTGGTGGACGAGGGCTGGCTCGCGGCCCTTCTGGCCCGCGCCGGGAACAGCGGCTGCGCCGCGGTGGTCGGCCCGGTGCATGCGGCCTATGGCGACGGCGCGCCCGGCTGGATGCGGCGCGGTGCGGTCCACGACACCTTGCCCGACGAGACGGCGCCGGGCATCGCGCATACGGGATATACCTGCAACCTGCTGCTGGATCTTGCCGATCCGCGGATCGCCGGGCTGCGCTTCGACATGGATCGCGGCACCAGCGGCGGCGAGGACACGGCCTTTCTGACGGCCTATCAGCGGGCCGGCGGAGAGATCGCCTTTGCCCCCGATGCCGTCGTGCGCGAAACCGTCCCGGCGGCCCGGGCGCGGCTTGGTTGGCTCTTGCAGCGCCGCTTTCGCATGGGACAAACACACGGCCAGCTTGTATGTCAGCAGCAAGGTGGCACCGGCCGGTTGACGCGGGTCGGGCTGGCCGGGCTGAAATGCGGCTACTGCCTGGGTATGGCGGTGGTGACGGGGCTGGACCCGCTGCGCCGCAACCGGGCCTTGATGCGCGGGGCGCTGCATGCCGGGGCAGTGGCCGGAGGGCTTGGCGCAAGACACCTCCAGATCTATGGTGACAAACCCAGCGGGACGAAGAAGAGAACATGAATAAATCAGCGCACCTGGTCCGTTTTGCCGATGGCGCAGCAGAACTGCGTGAGCCGCCCCGGTCCGGGGATGCCACCATCGATCTGACCCGCGTCCTCAAGGCGCTGCGGCGGCGACGCACGGCAATCGTGCTGTCGGTGCTGCTGTGGTCGATGCTGGGGCTGTTCTATGCGCTGACCACGCCGCGCTATTACGATGCGACGGCCCAGGTGATGCTGGACAGCAATATCAGCCGCACCCTGCAGCAGGTGTCCTCCACCACGGATGTGGCGATCAACGACAGCGCGATGGACAGCGCGCGGCTTGTCATCAACTCGGAGCAGATTGTCGCGCGGGTGGTGGACACGCTGAACCTGCAGGAAAATCCCGCCTTCCTGTCGCCGCCCTCCTCGATGACCAGCCAGATCATCGGCAGTGCCATATATTATGCCCGGATGCCTATGGTGTGGCTGCGCCGCCAGGTCGAGGCCGTAAGCGACCGCGATCTGACCGGGGAGGCCCCCACCGCGACCCGCCCCACGGACGAGCAGATCGCCGAGATGACGCGCGCCGCGGTCATCACGGCGCTGCAGCAGCAGGTGGTGGTCTACCGCATCGGGCGCAGTTCGGCCTTTGGCATCTCGTATCGCTCGACCGATCCGCAGCTTGCCGCGGCGATCGTGAACACCTTTGCCGAGGTCTACGTGTCCGACGTGCTGAACGCGAATTTCGACGCGACCGAGCGGATGACCACATGGATGCAATCGCAGCTTGGCGTGCTTGAGGCCGACGCGCGCGACGCGGCCCGCGCGGCCGAGACGTTCCGCACCCAGAACGGTCTGGTATCCAACAACAATTCCACCATGTCCCAAGATGCCGTCTCGGCCTTGAACGCCGATCTGTCGGCCGCGATCTCGGCGGCGGCCCAGGCCCGCGGCCGTGTCATCGCGCTTGAGGCCGTGGTCGAACGGGGTGTGACCGCCCTGGCCGAAGATGGCATCCCGGCGGGGCTTCCGGCCATCGAAAGCGCCGATTTCCAGCAGATCCAGGCCGAGTTGACGAACCTCGTCAACAGCCTGGAGCGGGTGCGCCGCAGCTCTACCGCCAGCGACGACTCGCTTCGCAGCTGGGAAGATCGCGTGCTGAGCGCGGCAGAGCGGCTGTTCTCGGCCATCCGCCTGCAGCTTGAGCAGGCGCGCGGCGAAGCCGCCTTGCGCGGGGCCCGTGTCGAGGCGCTGCGCGAAAGCCTGGACCGGGCGGTCGGCAACGATGCCGAGCTGGGTGGCGCCAATGTCGAGCTGCGCGCGCTCGAGGATCGGGCAGCGACGCTGTCGGCGCTTTATCAGAATTTCCTGACGCGGTTTCAGCAGATCGAACAGCAGAAAAGCTTTCCGATCTCGAATGTCCGCATCCTGAACCTTGCACAGGTGCCGCGCTTTGCCTCTGGGCCAAGCGCCAAGCGGGCGCTGGCGCTGTGCATCATCATCGGCCTGATCATGGGGCTGATCATCGCCGCCATCCGCGAATATCGCGACCGGTTCCTTTATACCGCCGAGCAGGTCAATGACGAGGTCGGCGCCAGCTTCCTGGGATACCTGCCAGAGGTCGGCATTTCGGAGGCGATGTCGAAATGGATGCAGGGGCGCTATGGGGGCAAGCCCAAGCGCCGGCCGATCCCGCTGACACTGGAGCCCGAGCGCCCGGGCCCCTCCTCCATCCTCGCCCCGCCCAGCCATGCGCTGGAAAAGCCGCGCTCGCCCTATGCCGAGACGCTGCGCAACATCCGCCTGTCCAGCCAGATCGTCGGCATCCGGGGCAAGGGGCGGGTGATCGGGCTGACCTCGGCACGCCCCAACGAGGGCAAATCCTATACATCCTACAATTTCGCCGCCTCGGTGGCGGCCGCGGGAAGCCATTCGGTCCTGCTGATCGATGCCGACCCGCATCGCAGCGGGCTGACACGCGCCTTCAACATCGACGAAGGCGAGGGGCTGCTATCGGTGCTCAGCGGCGAGCGTGAATGGTCCGATGCCACCAAGCGGGTGGGCGATACCAACCTGTTCATGCTGCCCAGCCTGGTGCGGTCCGATTTCGCCCATACCCATGAAATCCTGGCCAGCCAGGCCTTCAGCCAGATGATCAGCGAAGTGGCCGAGGTGTTCGATTTCGTGATCCTCGACCTGGCCCCGATCGGGGCGGTGTCGGATGTGCATGCGGTGATCGACGATGTCGATCAGCTGATCATCGTGGCCGAGTGGGGCAAGACCAGCAAACAGCTTCTGCACAAGCTGGTGAATGCCGATCGGCGCATCGCCGACAAGGTGCTTGGCGTCGTGCTCAACCGCGTCGATTTCCGCCGCTTGCAGCATTATACCGGCGATGACGACAAGGCGTCATATCTCGGCGATTACGATTCCTATTACGCCTGACCCTTTGCGGCGAATCCCCTAGCGACCTAATTGCACTACATCTGCGGAAACAATACCGCCGTTAGCACCGTTTTGTTGCGCCACCCTCAACGGCTTTTAAGCTCGGCTGCAGGGGGAGGGGATTTATGCATGTATTCGGCTTTACCAGTGGGCTTGTCTTTTATCTGACCTGTCAAAGCCTGTTTGGCCTGTGGCTCGGCCTGAATGGCTGGTCGGTATTCTGGCTCGGGCTGCTGGCCCTGGCCCTGGCGCAGGTGAGCTATCTGGCCTGGATCGTGCTGATGACCCAGCAAGAGGCGCGGCGACGGGCCCGGGCGGGCTGACCGGCCCGGATCAGGGCAGATCGCGCAGCCGGGGGCGGGTCCGTCACTCTTGGGCGGTGTCGCCATGCATGCGTTCGTTGCGCAGCATCAGGCTGTAGGTGCCACCCGCCCGCGCGGCCAGGTCCCCGGGCGAGCCGGATTCGACCACCCGGCCATGGTCCAGCGCATAGATAAAGTCGGCGAAAGCCACCATGGATGGGCGATGCGCGATCGTCAGAACGGTCATGTTCCGCTGTGCCATGTCGCGCACGGTGGCGGCGATATGTTCCTGCGCGCGCCAGTCCAGCGCGCTGGTCGCCTCGTCCAGGACCAGGAAGTTCGGTTGCCGCACGAAGGCCTGCGCCAGGGCCAGCCGCTGGCGCTGCCCGCCTGAAATCTGGACGCCGCGATCCCCGGTCACGGTGTCCAGCCCCTCTGGCATGGCGCGCACGAACTCATCCGCGGCGGCCTGTTCAAGCGCCAGCCACAAGGCATCGTCATCGACCTGGCCGCCTGGCACCATGCTGCGCAGCGTGTCGCGCACCGACATGTTCAGAAGGACGTTTTCCTGCGCCACATAGGCGATCTGGTCGCGCCAGCCGCGCAGCTCCGACGGGGTCAGGGTCCGGCCGTCAAAGCGCAGCTCGCCCGATTGCGGCCGGATCAGCCCGGTGACCAGATCGGCCAGCGTGCTCTTGCCCGAGCCCGAGGCCCCGATGATCGCGGTCACCTGGCCTGCCTTGATATCGAGCGTGACATCGTCCAGCGCGGGCGCGTCCACGCCGTGATGGCGATAGCTCACCGCGTGAAACCCGATATTGCGCGTCAGCGGCGGCACCGGGGTCGAGGTTTCGGCGGAATCGTCGCGCGCGGCATTCAGGTCCGCCTCGAGCCGGCGCACCTGCCGCCAGGCGGCCATGTCGGGCAGCAATTGCTGCGCCTGCATCTGCAAGGCCATGAAGCGCGGCGCGATCCGCATCGCCACCAGCAGCAGCACCACCAGGGAGGCAAACCCCATTGTCAGGACCTTGACCGCGACATAGATGAAGATCGCCGCCCCGACCGTGATCATGATGTGAAACAGCCCGGCCCCGGTGGCATTGTGGCGCACGAAGCCGGTCGTTTCGCGCTTGGTCACATCCAGGATATGGCGGAACTTGTCGAAGAACCGCCCTTCGCTGTTGGTGGCACGGGCCATCTTCAGGCCGGCGACGAAATCGGAGACGGTGGCGAACTGGCCTTGCCGGGCCTTTTGCAGATATTCGCCATATTGCACCGCATGCCGCCGGTAGGGGCGCATCACCACGATGCCCAGCCCGCCGAACGCGATCATCATCAGCGTCATCACAGGCGAGATCCACAGGCTCATGATGCCGTAGATGATCAGCATCACCAGGCCCTGTGAGATGGAGAGCAGCAGGAAGCCGCAGGTCGATATCCGCTCGACCTCGCTGGTGAGCGCGTGGTTGACCTCGCTCAGCGACAGGCGGGTGATCTTGTCCCAGCGCGCCCGGGCCAGCGCCGAGAACAGCGACAATCGCACGCCATTGGTGAAATCGAACAGGATGTCGTTCAGATAGGTAACCTTGATCCGGTTGAAGGCGACCTGCAGCACCACTATCAGGACGAAGACCGTCAGCAGGACCGCCAGGCCGATCGTCACGTCGGGCAGTGGAACAGAACCGATCGAATGCTCGCCCAGCTCCAGCCCGGTTGCGCCGTCCTCCCCCTTGAGGATCACCTGAAGCACCGGCAGCAGCATCAGGATCGACAGGCCCTCGGTCAGCCCGCCGAAGACCAGGAACAGCAGCGCGATCCAGAACCGCCGCTTGCCGGCGCCGCGCAGGACGCCGAAAATATCGCGCACATCGCGCAGCACTGCCCGGCCAGACAAGGGCGGGGCCACCTCGGAACGGGTCACAGTCGGATCGGTCATCTCGCAGGACCGGGCAGGGCGGCCAGATCGGCGCGAACATCGTCGATCAGCCGGTCCAGCCGGTCGAGGCCCGCCGGGGTTCTGAGACGGCGCACCGGCACCCGTTGACAGATCGCCACGGCGGCGCGGAAATGCGCCTCGCCATCGGCATCGCGCAGCGCCTCCTTGCCGAAGCGGGGGGCGAAGGAGAACCGCAGCAACGCGGGCAGGGCCTCTGTCGGGGGCAGCGGGTCGAACTGCGCGCGGTCTTCCGTGCCCCGCTCGAGCACGTAGAACGCCCGCGCCGGAATGTCGCCCTGGGCCATCATGTCGGGCAGCAGGACGCGCACCTTGTCGATCTTGTCATGCACATGGGGCCGCGCGACCCAGCCAGGATGCGGCATCTGATGCGCGAAGCTCGGCGCTTCCAGCTTGATCTGCGCGAAACCGGGCTGGATCAGGCCGGTGGCCGGGTCGATCGCCACCAGGTCGTCCGACAGCAACCGCGCGCCGCCGCGCAGCAACGCCCCCGCGGACGAGGATTTGCCGGTGCCCTTGTCGGCCAGCAGGGCAAAGCCGGCCCCGTCGATCGCAGCACCGCTGGCATGAAGGGCAAAGAACCCCCGCCGCCGCATCACTTCCGACAGGATCGGCCCGAGCAGCGGAAACGCGACCAGGGCGTCATCCACATCCCCCGGCCGGTCGATGGTCACGGCATTGCCGGTGGCAGAGACATGGAACGCCCCCACCCCTTCCCAGAAGAAGGTCGAGCCCGAAGGCTCGAACACGTATCCGGATGGCGTGTCGCGCAGTTGCGGCGGCAGGGTCACGTCACCGTCACGGATTGTCAGCGTCGCGGCGCCGGGCGGCAGGGATGCGCCATAGGCCAGCTCTTCCAGCGGGAAGGATGACAGGACCGTCATGCCATAGGCGCTGTAGCAATGGGGAAGGTCGGGGTCTGGGGATGTCAGGCTCATTCGCCGATCACCTGTGCTTTGGGGTCATCTGTGTCGCGCAAGGCCAGCCACCGGTCCAGCCAGATCAGCCGGATCAGGGGGGCATGGACACCAAGGCCCGGCGTCTTGCGTCCAAGAGCCGCGAGGGCCTCCTGCAACGCCTGCGGATCGACATGCGGGCGCAAACGCTCTGGCATCCGCTCGGCCAGACCGCGCAGCATCTGCAGACGCTCGGGTGTGAAGGACGACATGACATTGGCGGAAAAGTCAGTCTTGTCGGGGCGTGTGCGCACGTCTTCGGGCAGGATGCCCACCATGGCCCGGCGCAGCAAGGCGCGGGGCTGGTTCGGCGTGATCTTGGCGGATGTCGGCTGGCCCAGGGTGATGGCCACGACCCGCCGGTCATAGAAGGGAAACCGCGCCTCGATCCCGACACGCCGCGCCAGCCGGCCCAGGAATTCGAACGCATCCACCGTGCGCCGGTTCAACAAGAGGCGCGCGTGAAACCGCATCGACAGATCCGTCAGGTGATCGTGCCGGAACACCGGTCCCGGTTCAGCCGCGTCGGAGCGGGGCGCGCCGGGCGCCACCAGCGACGGCAGGCCGCTTTGGGTGAAATCACGATGAAACATCCCGGCCACGGGGCGCACCAGGGACGGCCCGCTCAGTGCCAGCGCGGCGATCAGGCCGCGGTTCAGCGCGCCCCGATCCGCCGTCACCGCCCGGTGCGCACGGGCCTCGCGCAGAAAGCTGCGCCAGCGCCGGTTATAGGCCAGTTCGCTGAACAGCCAGTCGCCGGTGCCGATCACCTCGTCGCCGCCATGCCCGTCCAGAACGACCGAAGCGCCGCTTTGCGCCGCCGCGGCATAGAACTGGCGCGGCATGGCCTGGTTCGGGGCGAAAATCGGGTGCCCATGGCTGATCAACACGTCATCCAGCGCGGCGAAGGCGTTGCCGGAACTGGCTTCGATATCGATCCCGCGGATATTGCGCCCGCTGCGCACCGCGTCGATGAACCGGCCCTCGTCCATCTCGGGCGCGGCGCTGTGCCGGATCGACACAGCATGGATCGGATGATCCGCGGCGCGCGCGGCAAGGCAGGAAATCACGCTGGAATCGAGCCCGCCGCTCAGCAATGTGGCGCAAGGGGTGCCCATCCGGTCGCGCACCGCGGCGTCCAGCGCCTCGGCCAGGGCGGCGGGGGCGTCGTCGGGGGACAGAACGAGCGGCTCGAGCCGCCACCAGGCATCCTCGCGCAGCAGGCCGCCCTCGACCTGCAGAAGATGGCCCGGCAGAACATCCAGCACGTCGCGAAACGGCGTCAGGTTGTCCGCCCGATCGGACGCGTCGAGAAAGGCGGCGATCCATTCGGCACTGGGGCCCGCGCCCGCCGCCTCGAGTGCGACGGCATCGCTGGCCACCAGCACCATGCGCGGGGTCGCGCGGTAGGCCAGCGACTTGACCCCGAAGCGGTCGCGCACCGCCAGCAACCGGCGCGCCGCGGGATCCCACAAGACAAAGGCGAATTCGCCCTCCAGCCGGGAGGGCATGTCAGCGCCCCAGCGAGCGTAAGCCGCCAGAACCGCCAAGGCATCGCCGCGATAGGCCGTGCCGGTCCGGACGGCCAGGTCGCGCCCGTTGATCAGCCCCAGATCGCCGCACAGGACAGGACCGTTCGCGCGCGCCTGCCACGGCCCGCCCGCATCGCTTTGAAACTGGCTCTGGATCTGGATCAGACCGGCCGGGTCCTCGACCCACCGGCCGATGCCGGTGCCCGCGAGGGGCAATTTGGCGACAGGCCGCGCCAGAAGTTCAGCGCAGTCAGCTCCGCTATCGGACAGGCGCAGGGCAGCGACGAAACCGCTCATCCCCGGGCGGCACCGAAAAAGCGATGGCCGTCATAATCGGCTTGGGTGCCGCCAAGGACGATGTGACCGTTGCATATCAGCCAAGCATGGGGGCGAAACCCTTCCGAGGCTTCGCCAACGGGCAGGGACAGCTGGATCTCACCGGTGCGGCCACGTCGCGCCAAAAGCCAGTCGCCGGCCAACGCCTGGGTCAGGCAGGTGGCGCCCGGGACCAGGCGCGCAGTGGCCGAAACCGACCATGCAATTTCGCGCAGGTCATGGACCAGGGTACGAGAAGGGGAGGCTGCGCGATCGCGCAGCTTGACGATATGCCGCTCGAGGCGGCGGGACCGCTGGGCGGCAACGGCAAGCCGGGCGACGATCACAACGCTCAGCGCCACGATCAGAAGACGCAGCTTGGCCAGGCCGGCCCGAAAGCGCGGGCCCGATGACATCAGGATGCCTTTTCGATTAGGCGCGCATCCTTGAGCATGTCGAAAAAGGCCAGGATGTCGGGGCGGCAGGTGTCGGGTTCAACGTCGAAACGGTCCACGACAATGCTCACGACCTCGTCTGATGTCACGCCGGACTGGGGGGCCGCTTCGATGGCTTCCCATACTGTCGCGCCGACAGGATCGAGGCTGAAATAATCCGAGGTCTTGCGGTTGAGAACGGCGATGCCGTCACCATAAGAACAGACGATGCAGTCGGGGTTTGCCCTGAAAGCCATGTATCACCTTTGAAATCCCACGCAGAATTTTCCCGCGCAGAACTTGAACGACAAGTGTCAGGGCACAATGCGCCGAGATGCCGGGTGGGACTTGGGCGCCCAGGCAGAGCCCGGGCGCCCAAAAGAATTCACGTGAACGTGAAATCGGCCGGATTGGACCCAGCCGGGAAGGCCGCATCCGTCCGTGTCGTCGTAGTCGTGCTAGCGTGAGTCAGAGCTTCCAGCTTGCCATGCGAGACGAGCTGCGGCGCAGAATAAGCACCTTTTTTCATTTTAACTACTCCCAAATTAGGTGTGAGTGGCCACACACGAATATAGTTATCCCACCCCCCGCCAGAGTCAAGGCGGTGGTGAAGAAACCGTTAATATGCAACCACAGGGTGACAATAAGAATAAAAAATCTGTCTGGTGAGAATCCCAGACACGGGCCACAATAATAGCGGCGCGCCGAGCTTTCCTCTTATATTCGGAAACAATTACACAAGTTAGGTCTTATAATCAAGCTGATGAGTTCCTTACAGATGTCTTCATGCTGCTTTATGTCGCTATCTGTTGCAGGTTTGCACAGATAGCTACGTGGCGAACTTGTGAGCTCGCTGGCCAAACAAGGCTGCTTACTCGCCTCGTGACCTTTGCGATGCTTCTCAAAAAGCAGTCGTATCGTGATTCTCTCGAACTGCCTTGTCCCATTCGCTAGCTTGACGATGCAAGACGCAGCCGGCTGCATTGTTGCAGGGCTGTCAGCCCCCAGCATCGATACAGCATTATCTCCGGCGAACAGGTGTTCAGAGGGCGAAAGCCGAGACGAGGTAAGTCCGGTTCGGGCAGCTTATCGTGCCCGTATCTCGCTTTCCTGTTCCTGATCTCTTTGCCCGAGATCATGTCCGCCCTTGCACGGGACGGGATCCGTGACGTGCTCTGGCTTATCCGGCGGCTGTCCGTCGGCAGCGAAGGGCTGGTGGCGCCATTCACCGTGTTCTGGTTTCCCACCTGCTACTTTTTCACCGCGGCGCTGACGATCATGTATGTCCATGTCCCGATCCTGATGATCTCGAAGTCTCTCGGGCTGGGCAATCACTGGCTGCAATTCGTCACCGTCGTCACGCTGAGCCTGCTGGCGCATCTGCTGTTTTCGGCTCATCCGCTTGGTCGCAAACTGCTGCTGGGTCAGTTTTCGGCACATGGCGCGAAACCGCGCCTGGGTTGATCCCGGGGGTTGCGGCCCCTCCATTCCCTGGTGTTGATGCGTGGCAAAGAGGGGGGATCGATGACGATATCCGTGATCATGGCGAATTATCAGGGGGCGGCCTATCTGGATGCCGCCATCGCATCGGTCCTGCGCCAGACCCATGAGGACCTGGAGCTTCTGGTCGCCGATGACGCCTCGACCGACGGCTCGGCCGAGATCCTGACCCGCTGGCAGGGGCGTGACAAACGCATCGTGCCGCTGCTGTCGGATCGCAACCAGGGGGCGGCCGCGGCGCGCAACCGCTGTCTTGCGGCCGCGCGGGGTGACTGGATCGCTGTCGTGGACAGTGACGACCTGCTGCATCCCGACCGGCTGCGCCGCATGCTGAGCGTCGCGCGTGACAGGAACGCGGCATTTGTCGCCGATGACATGCTGTTCATCTCGGATGCGCCGGAAGAGGCCGGGCAGACCCTGCTGCAATCCCTGTCGCTTTGCGCGCCGCGGCCGATTTCGGCGCAGGACATGGTCCTGTCGGATGTACCGGGGCAGGGGCTGCCGCCGCTGGGCTATCTGAAACCCCTGATCGCGCGGGCCGCGATAGGGGGGCTGCGCTATGACGAGACCCTGCAGGTATCGGAAGACTTCGATTTCTATCTCCGGATCCTGATCGCGGGGCCGACGGCGCTGCTGCTTCCCGAACCGACCTATGGCTACCGGCGTCATGCCGGATCGCTTTCGCATCGGCTGAGCATCGAGGCCGTGACCCGGATGATCGCCGCACAGCCCGGCCCGTCAGCCGATATGCCCGCCGAGCTGACAGCCGCGATGGCGCTGCGCGACAAGGGGCTGCGCCACAAGCTGGCCTATGAAACGCTGGTCGCGGCGGTGAAGAAGCGGCAGGCGCTGAGTGCCGGAGCCTTGCTGCTCAGACGGCCCGGGCTGCTGCGCGATCTGCGCCAAAGCGTGACGGAACGCCTGGCCCGCCGGGCACCGGAAAGGACCGGGCGCACAGACCTGAAGCTGAGTTTGGGCGAGGGCCCCACGGGGGATGGCATGCATCTGCGGATCCCGCAGGTTCCGGCCCCTGGCGGCACCTGGTCCGAGCCGCCGGCCCCGATCGCGGCGCGTCTTTCCGCGCTGGCGGCCGCGCATGATCTGAACGTGCAGAGCACGGGCGCATCGGGGGACTGGGCCTTGGGACTGGTTTTCGCGCAGGCAGATGGCGCGGCACGCGCATGAGGGCGCTCCCGTTTTGACGGGAGGCATCCTTAGGCGATATTGGCTTTGTGAGTTTGGTTGCGGGGACAGGATTTGAACCTGTGACCTTCAGGTTATGAGCCTGACGAGCTACCGGGCTGCTCCACCCCGCGCCAATTTTTGTCTGCTCGGTTTTGGTGTCGTATTGAGAGATTATCTTGGTGTTTCTTACTAGGTTTGGCGGTGACCTACTCTCCCACGTCTTAAGACGCAGTACCATCGGCGCTGTGGCACTTAACTGCCGAGTTCGGGATGGGATCGGGTGTTTTGCTCACGCTATGACCACCAAACCGAGAAAGAAACACCAACCGTGCCTCCCGCAGGGAAGCACGGCGAAGGGTGAGCTGGTTTGCATCGCAAACCTGCGGCCCTTCTGGTTTCTGCCTGGAACGTTTGTTCCCGGCACCATCAGTTTTATCCAAGTCGGTACACTTATGTGTATGCTTTTGAGCCAGTCTTCCACTGGATCAAATCAAGCCTATCGAGCAATTAGTACCGGTCAACTGAACGCATTGCTGCGCTTACATCTCCGGCCTATCGACGTGGTGGTCTACCACGGCTCTCAGGGATACCTTGTTTTGAGGGGGGCTTCCCGCTTAGATGCCTTCAGCGGTTATCCTTTCCGATCATAGCTACCCAGCACTGCCATTGGCATGACAACTGGTCCACCAGTGGATCGTTCACCCCGGTCCTCTCGTACTAGGGGCAACTCCTCTCAAGTATCCTACACCCACGGAAGATAGGGACCGAACTGTCTCACGACGTTCTAAACCCAGCTCACGTACCTCTTTAAACGGCGAACAGCCGTACCCTTGGGACCTGCTCCAGCCCCAGGATGAGATGAGCCGACATCGAGGTGCCAAACACTGCCGTCGATATGGACTCTTGGGCAGTATCAGCCTGTTATCCCCGGCGTACCTTTTATCCGTTGAGCGATGGCCCTCCCACTTGGGACCACCGGATCACTATGGCCGTCTTTCGACTCTGCTCGACTTGTCAGTCTCGCAGTCAGGCTGGCTTCTGCCATTGCACTCAACGAGCGATTTCCGACCGCTCTGAGCCAACCTTCGCGCGCCTCCGTTACGATTTAGGAGGCGACCGCCCCAGTCAAACTACCCACCACACAGGGTCCCGGATCCGGATAACGGACCGCGGTTAGACATCAAGCAGAACAAGGGTGGTATCTCAAGGGAGGCTCCACGCAGACTGGCGTCCACGCTTCAAAGCCCACCACCTATCCTGCACATGTTCGGCCTAATGCCAGTGTGAAGTTGTAGTAAAGGTGCACGGGGTCTTTCCGTCTAACCGCGGGTAACCGGCATCTTGACCGGTAATTCAATTTCGCTGAGTCTATGTTGGAGACAGCGGGGAAGTCGTTACGCCATTCGTGCAGGTCGGAACTTACCCGACAAGGAATTTCGCTACCTTAGGACCGTTATAGTTACGGCCGCCGTTTACCGGGGCTTCAATTCAAGGCTTGCACCTCTCCTTTTAACCTTCCGGCACCGGGCAGGCGTCAGACCCTATACGTCGTCTTGCGACTTCGCAGAGCCCTGTGTTTTTAGTAAACAGTCGCCACCCCCTGGTTTGTGCCCCCCGCCAAGACTTGCGTCCTAACGGGGCCTCCTTCTCGCGAACTTACGGAGGTATTTTGCCGAGTTCCTTCAACATCGTTCTCTCAAGCGCCTTGGTATTCTCTACCAGTCCACCTGTGTCGGTTTAGGGTACGATCTAGCGGAAGAGCTATTTCCAGGAACCTCTAAGCAGCCCATTCAATCCGATAAGGATGAACTACCCTCGAGATCCGTCACTACTTCCTGGCCCAGGAATATTAACCTGGTTCCCATCGACTACGCCTTTCGGCCTCGCCTTAGGGGTCGGCTTACCCTGCTCT